>Ga0187784_10000623_pt1 | contig 26427 bp, 28 predicted proteins | sample 1015_SJ02_MP15_2_FD_132964 | JGI IMG/M metagenome (GOLD analysis project Ga0187784, IMG submission 132964) | Tropical peat soil microbial communities from peatlands in Department of Meta, Colombia - 1015_SJ02_MP15_20_MG | ecosystem: Environmental > Terrestrial > Soil > Wetlands > Peat | place... | reverse complement strand
TCTCCGCGGCGTGGATCGAGGACATGACGACGCGGCGGGTGACGCAGCCTGACGGAGGATATGGATATTTCTGGTGGCTCCGATCAACGACGATCGCCGGGCGTCAGATCGACCTTGTCGAGGGGGTGGGCTGGGGCGGCCAGAGCCTCTACGTCGTCCCCAGCCTGGACCTGATCGTCGCCGTCACCGCCGGCGTGTATGACTACGACGGGAAGGGCTCGCAGGGTCTTGCCGGGGATACGGCCAGTGACATGGCGCTGCGAGCCGCGCTCGGCGGTTGAATGCGGTTAGAGCAGCAAAACGGCCCGGTTCCATATACGAAAGGACGCCGTTCTCTCCACAGAGGGCGTTTTCCCAAAAACTGTAACTGGTGGCGATGCTTTTTGGATGTGCGAATATCTTGAATTTCGTGGCAAGCCGCGGACTTCGAAGGGGGCAAAGAAGCGATCAAGCCTTCCCAATGAAGGGCCATTGATGGCGCATTTCGCCCCCTCGACATCCCATGCCAGCCCCCGGCCTGACCCGCTCAATCCAGTTGGGCCGCACGTCCATAGGTCGCGCGCCGCAGCCCGCGCATCGCGATCGACGGCGTAGCGCCTGGACATGTGTTGAACCCGCGAGCCCCGAAACGTCGACAACGGCGCTGCGCCCGCAATAGCACGCGGCGACGATCGCGCGGACGCCATGGGCGCGCATGTTGTCGAGGTCCATCGGCGAGGGCAAAAGGCCGGCTCGGCGTCGCCACGGCCCTCGACGATCGCGCTGAGTTTGGCGAGAATTTGAAATGAGCGGCTTGAAGGTCGTCTCCGCAATGGATAACGGCTACAAAAGCTTGCCGCGGCAGGAATGCGCCCATGAAAAATTTCGGTCGAGTCCTCCTGATAGCCCTCTCGCTCTCTCCCGGTCTCACGCAGGCTGAGGAAAGCCACGAGTCCGCCGTCGATACGGAACACATTTTCGGCTTCGTCGAAGGCTCCACCATTGGCGAGAAGGGCGAAAAGGAGGTCGACCACAGCTCCTATATTTTTGCTGGCAAGCCGGGAAACTTCGTCGCCGTCTTGAACGAGACCGATTTCCGCTACGTGGTCGACGACGGCTTCCGCGCGTCGCTCACCACTCTGACAGACTATCACGGCGCTCTCAATTCGCCCGGAATTCCAAATCGCGCCGCCTTCGCCTTCAGCGGCGTCGGCAGCGAGCTCAATTGGGCCTTGCTCGAACGCGACAAGGCGCCATTTGGCTTGACGCTCGCATTTATCCCGCAATGGCGGCGACTGGACGACACTACCGGCGTCCGGCAAGAGAGCTTCGGCTTTCCCCTCCAATTGCTCGCCGATTACGCGCTTTCGCCAAGCAAATGGTTTGTCGCCGCGAACCTCATCTATTCGCCGAACTTTACGCATATGGATGCAAGCTGGACAGTCGGACAGCCCATCGAAATTTCATCCGCCACCTCGTTTGCGATTTCTCCGGAGATTTTCATCGGCGGTGAGATACGCCACCTGACGCAGAATGAGCGCGGCTTCTTTTCGGAGCACGCTATGTTTGTTGGGCCAAGCGTCTATGTGAAGCTCGCCGAAAACACGAACATCAAGCTTGGATGGTCGGCGCAGGTTCCTGACGAGACAACGCAACGGCTCGACCTTGTGAATTACGAGCGCCATCAAGTTCGGCTGCAATTCGCGACGGGCTTTTAGACCAGCTTGCCGCGAAGACGGATGCGCCTCGTGAGTTGGACGTGAGAAGTGGCTCCGGTTGTCGAACCGCCAGGATGACGCCAAGGCCGCAGCCGACGAACGATTCGTCCGACTGTTCGAAGCCCGCCTGAGTTTCACTTTTGCAGTTTGGATTAATCTGCAATTAACTGACTTTTCAAACTTTGCGGCGACGGTGAGCCCGCTACCGTCAGCAAAGCACGCGAGGATAGTGCGATGCAAAAATCGGCCAAAGCGTTTTGGAGCAAGGATTCCGGGGCGACGACGATTGAATATGGTCTGGTCGGGGCGCTCATGGCCCTCGCCATCATCGCCGCCTCCAGCCTCGTCGGCTCACGGCTCAAGCTTACGTTCTACGATATCGTCAGCAATCTCTCGGCGGCTGATCTCTCGACGGCTGATCGCGAGCGCGCCGCGCAACCCCAGGAAGACGCCAAAGGCGCATCCGCTGGCGAAAGCGCCGGCGAGATGGAGCGGAGGCGCTAGGCCGCGGCGAGCTTCGCCGCAGCCAGGTCGTCGCCGCGCGCAATCTCGACCAGCGCTTGGCGCGAGCCTGTGCGCTTCGGCCAGTCTAGCGCGATGCTCGCCGATCGTCAGTTTTCCAGGTTTTCCGCCTGAGCGATAACGCAGATTGAACGGGCGGGCGTCGTTTGGCCGCAGGGTGAGATACTGTCCACCCCATGAGGCTTTCTCTGGAGGGGCTTCGTGCGGTCCGGTCCCGGCGACGCTCATCGTGAGCCTCGGGGCGGCGTGCAGCACCGCATATAATCTGCGCCGGCATGACCAATTCGGCGGCGCCTTACCGTTCGATTGGCGGCTTGCCGTCGACACAAACGGACGTCCGGCGCCGAAGCTTCTCCTTATTTTGACGCGGAATTCAGCTTGATGACCGGCGGCTTCCAGCTTCCGTCGAGGGCTTCTTCCTTCGGCCAATAAAGCCGCATGACGAGGTAGATCGGGCCATTGGGCGCCGGCAGCCAGTTCGATTCCCTGTCGGCCCCGGGCGTGTCCTTCTGCACGTAAATAGTCAGAGAGCCGTCGGCGTTTTTCTTCAGGTTCGGCAGCATCGGCGAGTTGATCAGATAGCGGTTGATCGGATTCTCGATAAGGAGCTGGGTCTTGCCGTCATACATCGTCACCGACCAGAAGGCGTTTACGGGCGGAAGGCCGCCGGGCGGAAAAGTGATCGTGTAATTGTGCTTTTTGCCGTCCAGCTTGTCGCCGTTGTTGTCGGCGACCGCCAAAGGATACAGCGCCTCGTCGGCGTTGTTTCCATAAATTCCGGCGAGCGCCGCGGCTGCCCGCAGGGCGTAGTCGCCGTTATAGAATGCCCGGTCGCCAAACGCCGCGCCTATGCGCCAACCATTGACTTCCCTGCCAATATTGTCGCGCCGCTGCTCGATTTCCTTATAGCCCTCCTTGATGCCTAACCCTTGCAGAAGGCGCTGCTCGAGCGACAGTTTCGAGAAATTATAGGGCTTGCCCGGAGCTATTCCGATCTCCGCGAATTTTGCGCGCAGCGGCTTCTCGACTTCCGCGGCTCCGGTCGCAGGAGCGAACTGCATCAGAAAGTTGAGATACGAGAAAGCCTCGGTCTTGAAGGCGTCCATCGTGAATTTTGGAAAGGCCGGCGGCGGCAAGGGGCGCGGCGCGGGCTTTCCCAAAAACTCCGACAAGGGCTGCGCCTTGTATTGCGCCTGAATTTTTTTGACATTCTCTATGTCCGCCGGATCGAAGAGCTGCGTGCGAAAGATCGCCAGGCTGAGGTCGGTCTCGCTGCTGAAGGTTTTGGCGATCCCTGCGGGCGTTGCGCCTTTCCAGCGGGGACCGGTCACCATGTAGCAGCCGGCTCCGGTCCCCGTGGCGCGCGTGCCAATGTAGCCATAGTTGAAAGTGTAAAGGTCGGTCAACTGAACCGAATAATAGCGGCTCCTGTCAATGGCCGGCACGCACAGGACCAACGGCTCCGCACGCAAGTCCATCTGGACCATCGAGTAGGGCGTGTCGCTGTTCGGCGTGGGAATAGACGTATCCTTTGGGGTGAAGACGCGGCCTTCGCTGACGATGTGATTAAACGGCGCTTTATACTGCGACGAGGACTTGTCGATGTTGAACTCGTACATCGCCTTGTATGCGGCAATCATTGGGAAGCCGTAAACATAAGCTTCCTTGGCCGTGTCATAGGTTTCGAACAGGCCGGGAGACCCGGCCAACGCTCCGTCCTGCGGAAGCGTGATAAGCCAAGCGGCCAGCACGATAGAAAGTGCGCTTTCTGGTCTCTCGCGTAGACGGAGCATTCGGGCCTTCTTTCCGTTGATGAGTTTCCGTTGATCCCGAGCGGCGCGTCGCCGCGCTCATCCCGGCTCCTTTTCCGAAGCGAGCAGCTTCAGCAGGGAGTCGAAGCAGCCGGCCGACAATTCGGAGACATGTCGCTTGACGCAGGCCTTTATGCGTCCCTCGCCCGGGGCGACGCCTGCGCAGAGGCGTTCTATGTCGCCGGCGCAAGCTTGAAGGATCGCGGCGCGATCATCCGCGACGGGCTGAACCACCTTGTAATAGAGGCCGTTGTTTCCATAGACGGTACGAAACCACAGATCTCCGCAGATCACGTAGGAGACATCGCCGACATTGCGGAATTGCTCCTTGCAGCCCGCAGGCAGCGACACGACGACGCTTCCCAGGGCGTAGCTCGGCGGCGACACGGCTGGAGCAGCGGCCGCGGGCGCGACGTCGATGATCTCCGCTCCCGGCTGAGGCGCCGCCGGCGTCTCGACGGCGACGCCCACGGCGGGACCAGTGGCGGCGGCGGCCACGGCGGCGCCCGCGACCGCGGCGCCCGCCGCTCCTGCCGCCCCGACGGCCACCGGCGCGCAGGCGACGCAGCCATGCGCATAATAGCTGTTGACGACCGTCGCGCCATGATAGCCATAGGCGCCGCCCCAAACGCCGCCTGGATGGTAGCCGTCGGCGTGCCAGGTGCCGCCATAGGCGCCCACGCCGCCGGCATGCCAGCCGCCCATGGGACCCTTGACCGCTGCGGCCTCGCCGCCGCGCGGTCCTTCGACCGCCGCCGCTTCTCCGCCGCGCGGCCCATGCGCCACGGCGGCTTCGCCTCCATAATAGCCGCGGTGATAGCCGCCGTGGAAGCCGCCGAACCTTTCCGCATGGAATCCGCCAAAGCGCGCGAATCCGCCCGCGCGAAATCCGCCAAAGCCCGCTCCCCTCCAGGCGAGCGCTGGATCCGAAGCCAAGCCGGCGGCGCACAGGATCAGAATCGACGCCGAAATTGCGAAACGCTTGCTCACCTGCGCTCTTTTCTTTCGAGGGCTCATGGGCTGCCGTCCCCTTCGCCGCTTGGCCGCGCGACTCCCATCCGCGGCGCTTTCGTCGCCGCAGCCGACCGGAAAGGCTCCGACGCCGAAACGCCGTTCACTTTCCAATTGGTGAACTCGACCATGTTTCGAGGCTTGTCTTGCGTCGGCGCGGGATTGATCCAGACGAGGCGCGGCAGATGGTCCTCGGCGCCGATCCAGAGCTGCGCCTGGAAGTCGGGATTTGCGATGGCCACAATATCGGTCGTCGTCGTGTCGACCTGCTTTGACTGACCGACGACGAAGGCCGAAGCCAGCCGAGTCGTGATCGCCGCATAGGGATCGGACACGATGAAGTCCACGAAGGGGAAGTAGACCCCGGCCTTCGCATAGGCCGCCTCCAGCGCGTCGTCGATATTGGGCGGCGCCGCGATCACGGCGGCGAGATTTTTCTGCGGGAGGAAAAAGGTGACTTCCTGTCCGTCGTAAAAGAACTCCGCAGGCGGACCGTCGCCTTGGGTGATGACCTTGAGCCGGTTGGGCCGGACGAGCGCCACATCCGATCCAACCATGTAGAACAAAGGCTGGCCGTCGCGCGCGAGCTCGTCGAATGCGCGACGCACATGAAACGAGAGCGACTTTGCTCCCGCGAGCCTTGCGCTCATCTCCTTCAGAATGGCGAGCGCGCCGGGCTCGATGGGCGTGGCCTTGCCGGCGCCGGCCGCCACTGGCGGCGTCTCTGCGGCGAGCGCCGGCGCGATCGCGGTCTCAGCCACAAGGGATGCAACAGCTGCCGCAATCGCCACAATCGAATTCCTGATCATCTCATCCTCGGGCTTCGGCGTCGATCATTGGCCTCAAGCGCCCCGGTCCGCCGCATGCGCGAAATTCCGGAATCGCGCCCGTGCCCCAAGCGACGGCGCGATCACGGAATGACCGCGCCCCGGCTCCAGCCGTGGTGGACTTTGCAAGCGCATCCGCCGCCTTGCACGGACGAATGATAAAGCAGGCACGTCGTCACATGCGTTTGACAGTGATTGCCCACAACGCCGATCTTGACGGCGTCGCCTTCCAGCAGGGGCGCGGGACGTCCCCCGTACGGCTTCTCCGTGTCGGGTCCGAAGATCGGCTCGAACGGACCGAGCTCCACTCGGTCGATCGGCCCTTGCGCGTTGAGCACAGGCGTCCCCGGCGGATAGTAGACGCCTTTCGACTTCTCCATGGGATAGAAGAAGGGATAAACGGGAGGCTCCGCATAGGCTGCGTCGCTGAACAGGATCGCCGCCACAAGCGCAAGAAATTTGATGAGCTTTGAACGTTGCACGGTTACCTCCTCGACTTAGGCTCTCGGAAGCGAAACATCATGCCTTTGAGGCAAGGCCCAAGTTAAACGCCCGTGGGAGGCTTTGGTTCCATACTGGAGCCGCGACAAAATTGCGTGACGGTTGTCTTGAGGCGAACCCAAGCATGGCCGATGTCGCGCTGCATGCTGAAAGAACGAGGCGTCCGGATGGGTCGGTCGCTCCGCTTGTCGCCTACGACGAGATATCCGTGACCGTTCCTGTAATCCCCGACCGTAATGCGGTCTGAAATATGTGAGTTCAAGACCGCGCTCGGGCGCAAGCCGCCCTACCCTTCCCGCGCCCCCCACAGCCACGCGGCGCCGCGCACGCCGCCGCTGTCGCCGTGGACGTTGCGCAGGATCTTCGTGTCCAGGGCGTCGGTGAAGGCGTAGCGCTCGACCTGGCGCTCCAGCCCCTCATAGAGGGTTGCGACGTTCGACACGCCGCCGCCGAGCGCGATCACATCGGGGTCGATCACATTGACGACGCTCGCGAGCGCCCGCGCCAACCGGTCGCGATAGGCGGCGAGCGTCTCCTTTGCGCGCGCATCGCCCTGGTCCGCGCGCCTTGCGATTTCCTCCGCCGTCAGCCGCGCCCCGCCGCGCGTCGCGAAGTCGCGCGCCAGCGCCGGGCCGCAGAGAAAGGTTTCGATGCAGCCCTTTTCGCCGCAATAGCAGAGCGGCCCCGGATATTCGCTCTCGCGCAGGCGCGGCAGCGGGTTGTGGCCCCACTCGCCCGCGATGCGGTTGTGGCCCCTCAAGATCTTGCCGTCGATGACGATGCCGCCGCCGACGCCTGTGCCGAGGATCACGCCGAACACCACGCGCGCCCCCTCGCCCGCGCCGTCCACGGCTTCCGAGAGCGCAAAGCAGTTGGCGTCGTTCTCCAGCCGCACGACGCGGTTCAGGACGAGCGCGAGGTCGTGGGCGAGCGGGCGTCCGTTGAGCGCGAGCGTGTTGGAGTTCTTGACGAGCCCGGTCCTGGGCGAGATCGCGCCAGGCGTGCCGACGCCGACCGCGCCGCGCCCGCCGGCCTCCTGCTCCACCGCCGAGACGACGGCGCCGACGGCGCGCAGGATCGCGTCATAGTCCTCAGCGGGCGTCGCAATGCGCCTACGCGCCAGCATCTCGCCATCGACGGAAAGCGCGATGGCTTCGATTTTCGTGCCGCCGAGGTCAACGCCGACACGGATCATTGCGCCCGCGCGCGGTCGAGCCTCTTCGCGTCCTGCAATGCCGGCTTGGCGGACGCGTCGATGCTCGCCGAGTCGAGATCGAGCCCCTGAACCTTGGCGCCGTCGAAATTCGCGCCGAGGAAGTCTGCCCCCGCGGCGTCCGCGCCCTTCATGTCGGCGCCCGCGAAGCTCGCGCCGCGCGCATGCAGGAACGTCAGATCCGCGCTCATGAGATCGGCGGCCATGAAGTTCGCGCCTTCCGCATGCGCCTGGCCAAGCACGGCGCGCATGAGCCCCATCGACTGGTTCTTCATGTCGGCGGAAAGATCGGCCTCGACGAATTTGGCGCGTCGCAGGCTCGCGCCGGTCAGGTCGCCGGCCACGCGGGCGCGCGAGAAGTCGGCGTCGTCAGCGCGCAGGCGCTGCATCTGCGCGGCGAAGAGATGCGCGCCGACGAGCGATGCGCCGGTGAGATCCGCTTCCAGCAGCCAGGCCTGATCGAGCACGGCGCGGTCGAGCTTGGCGCCCGCGAGCTTCGCCCGCACGAGCCGCGCGGCGCGCAGGTTCGCGCGCGAGAGGTCGAGCCCCGAGAGATCCAGCCCATTGAGGCTCTTGTTGGAAAGATCGAGCGTCTCGCCGTCGCCACGCTTCCGGATCAGATCGACGACCTGCTGACGCGAAAGCTCGGACCTTGAAAAAGCCGGCTGGCTGAGATCGACGCCGGCGAGCAGCCCCTGCCCCGCCGCCGGAGTCAGCCAGGACAGCAAGGCGAGCACGATCCACACGCGCACAGATCGACTCACGACGTCTCGCCCTTGCCTTCGCCGGCGGCTGCGAACTCGCGCGCCTGCTGGATCCATCTTCCGCGCTCGACGCGTCCGGGCGTCGCGAGGGCCGCCCCGACATAGCGCGCCTCGTCGATCGACCAGGCGGCGATCTGGTCAAAGTGGTAGACACCGAGCGCGTGCAGCTTCTCCACGCTCTTGGGGCCGACGCCCTTGATGCGGGCGAGATCGTCGCCGCGACCGTCGCGCGGACCGGGAAGGGCCGGCGGCGGCCTGCCGGGGAGAGTCTTGGCTTGGGTTGGCGCCTTCTCGGCGTTCTTCGAGGGCGCGGGTTTGTCGTGAGCGGCGGGCGCGGCGCCGCGCAAGATGACGGGCGTCGGCTTCGCGGCGACCGGCGCGGGAGCCGGGATCAGGCCCTTGACGCCGCCGCCGACCGGCAGTCCGAGGAAATAGGCGACGGACCCGAGCAAACCGATCTCGAACAGGAGGCCGTTTCGTCCAGGGACGACGCCCTGCGCGGCGGCGATCCCCGCGCCGGCGAGCAGCAGGACCGCCGCAAGCAAGATCCAGCGCCCGGAAAATGCGACGGCGCCGCCGCGAGTCGCGGTCAGAAAGCCGACAACAAGGCCGAGCGTCGCAGCGGCCGCGAACCAGGGCCAGCCAAAGTTGAGGAGATAAACCACGCGCGTTCTTCCTGCCCCCTCTATTGGGACTTCACTTTGATCTCGATCGCGCCGCGCGATGGATCGTCGTCCGGCGGCGCCGCGGCGCTGGCGCTCAGGCGCTCGGAGGCGACGCCCAGGGCTGCGAGCGCCGCGGCCACGGCCTCGGCGCGTCGCTTCGCGATTGTGCGCCGCACCTCGTCGATGTTCGGCTCGGGCGCATGTCCGACGATCTCGACCGTCGCATCCCCGGCCCGGCGCAACAGGGCGGCAAGCGCCGCAAGCGCCTCGGCGCTCGCAGGCGGCGGCTCAACCTGATCCTTTTGAAACGCAATGGGCGACTTCGCGAGCTGGGCGTCGAGCGCGCGCTGCAGCGACGCTGCGTCCGCGGGGGACAAGACGTCCGCCGATTTGGCGGAGATCCGAACCGTCGCCGCAAATCCCTCCGGCAGCGCCTGTTTGAGTTCGGCTCCGATGGCTTCGCCGTCGCCGCCGGGCGCAACGCCCGTCAGCGCCAGGGTCCGGTCGGAAATCGCAAGCCCTCCGGACTCGAGCCGCGCCAGCGCCGCCAGCCCGGCAGAAGCAGCGCGCGCGAAACCCTCGGGCGCGCCGCTCGCAGGAGAGATTGCGTCGGTCACGGCAAGGCCCGGGAGCGCGCGCTTCGCGAGCGCGAGCAGCTCGGCGGCCGCGGCGGCGTCCGGCGCATGGCCCGAGAGCGTGAGCTCCCCCCCGCGCGCCGTCGCAGAGAACAGATAGGGAGAAGCGGGACCGTCCGACACCGCGAGCGCGGCGAGCTCGAAGCCCTCCGGCAAGCGCTTGCGGGCTTCCGCCTCGAGGCCCGCGCTGGCGACGTTGGCTCGTCCCGCGCCTTCGACGCGTAGCGCATTGTCCGTCAGCGTCACCTTCCCGCGCGCGAGCGCCTGCAAATCCACGAGCGCTGTTTCAGCCGCCGCGGCGAAATCGCCCTTCGGCGCGCCGAGGGCGACGCGCGTCAGATCGCTGACTTCGGCTCCCTCTGCAATGGCCGTGGCGCGGTCATGCAGGCGCTCGCGCGTGGCGGCGTCGGGTACGAAGCCCTTGAGCAGGATCATCTGATCGAGCCGCTCGGCGCTCCAGACAAAGGGCGAGACGCGCGCCGGCTCGATCGCAACGCGTGCGACTCGCACGCCCGGCGGCGCCGCGCGCGCTTCGGCGACGAGCTTGTCGATGTCGGCGTCAGCCGAGGCTGTTCCCTCGAAAGAGAGCTCGGCGTCGCTCAATTTCGCGACGCCCGACTCGAGCCGTCCGATGAGGCGCGCGGCGAAGGCGGCGGCGTCTGCAAAGCCCTGCGGCGCGCCGCTCGCATAGGCGCTGCGGTCGTCGACCTCGACGCCCTGACGGTTGAGCTCCCCGCGCAGCTTCTCGCGATCGAGGGGAGACGGGATGTGGCCTTCGACGGAGACGCGCCGCTCGGCGCGCCTCAGCGTCAGCGCGAAGGGTTGCGCGGTCTCGAGCGGCGTCGTGGCGTCGATCGCCTTGCGCGCGCCTTCAATCCCGCCCAAGGCTGCGAGCGCCGCCTGGAGGCCCTGGGCGGAGAGCGCGCGGCCAGTCAATACGATGTCGCGTCCCGAGATAGCGACGCCCGGAGCGTCGATCTCGCCCTTGGGGATCCGCGCCAGCGCCGAAGCCGCGCGCTCGGAGAGATCGACCTCGATGTCGCGCGTCAAAGATTCTGAGGCGAAATAGGTCAGCCCCGCTAAGATCGGCAGGCCGATCCACCATCTCTTTGGGTGCTGCACCGGTCGAGGCCTCCCCAAGTCTCAAGAGAATCGGTCGCCGCCCGCGACGCGCTTATCGTTGCGGGACCGGGACCGATGTCAAGGTGCGGCGGCGCCGCGCTTCACAGATTTCGAGCGTCGCCAACTGCAAAGGCGAAGCTCCGGCGGCGCGCGTCAACGTCGAACCGGTTTCTTCAGATGGCGCCGATCGCGCGATGAAGCTTGCTTTCCGGCGACTTTTAAGTACTTTTTCTCGGAAGGAACGGGCGAGAACAGGATTGCCATGACATTCATCGAGTCGCGACTCGCGCCGGCGGGACGCAAGACCGGCAGCATCAAATTGCATGGCCCAGAGGACTTCGAGGGCATGCGCAAGGTGGGTCGGCTCGCGGCCGATGCGCTCGACATGCTCATCGACGAGGCGCGTCCGGGAGTCACGACCAACAGGCTCGACGCGCTCGTCTATGAGTTCGCCATGGACCATGGCGCCTATCCCGCGCCGCTCGATTACCGCGGCTATCGCAAGTCGATCTGCACATCGATCAACCACGTTGTCTGCCATGGCATTCCGGATGACAAGCCGCTCAGGGAAGGCGACATCCTCAACATCGACGTGACCTTCATTCTGGACGGCTGGCACGGCGACTCGAGTCGCATGTATGGGATCGGGGAAATCCCGCGCCGCGCGCAACGTCTCATCGAAGTGACTTATGAGGCGTTGAGACGCGGGATTGCCGTCGTCAAGCCGGGCGCGACGACTGGCGACATCGGCGCCGCGATCCAGGCCTATGCGGAGTCCGAGCGCTGCTCGATCGTTCGGGAATTCTGCGGACACGGAGACGGGCGTCTGTTCCACGACGAGCCCAATATTTTGCACTACGGGGTGCGCGGCCAGGGCGTCGCGCTTCGCCCCGGCATGTTCTTCACGATCGAGCCGATGGTCAATCTCGGGCGCCGCGAGGTCAAGGTTCTGGGCGACGGCTGGACCGCCGTGACCCGCGACCGCTCCCTTTCGGCGCAATTCGAACATTCGGTCGGCGTCACCCCGATGGGCGCCGAGGTTTTCACGCAATCCCCGCTCGGACTCGACAATCCCATCGCAGCGCGGCAGTCGTAGCTCGGCAGTCAGAAGAAATTTCCGACTGCCGGCTGCCTATTGCCGACTGCCGAGACAGGTTCATGGAAGGGAAGCAGCGGCCCCCTGGCGGATTGAGCGAGCCGGCGCCGCATTTTCACGGCCACCGCCAGCGACTGCGCGACCGTTTCATGGAGGCGGGCGGAGCCGCGCTCTCAGACTATGAGCTGTTGGAGCTCGTGCTGTTTCGCGCCATCCTGCGCCGCGACGTGAAGCCGCTGGCGAAGGCGCTCGTGGCGCGCTTCGGCTCCTTTGCCGAAGTCGTCGCCGCTGCGCCCGAGCGCTTGCGGGAGATCGAGGGATTGAGCGAAGCGACGATCTGCGAGTTGAAGCTCGTCGAAGCGGCGTCGCGCCGACTCGCCCGAGGGACGCTCGAGAAGCGGCTCGTGCTCGGGTCCTTCATGGAGACGATCGACTACTGTCGCACGATCATGGCCTATGCGCAGCGCGAGGAGTTCCACGTGCTCTTCCTCGACAAGCGCAATGCGCTAATCGCCGATGAGCTGCAAGGCGTCGGCACCGTAGACCACACGCCGGTCTATCCGCGCGAGGTCGTGCGCCGCGCGCTGGAGCTTTCGGCCTGCGCGATCATCCTCGCGCACAACCACCCATCCGGCGATCCGACGCCCTCTTCCGCCGATGTGCGCATGACGCGCGAGATCGTCGCGATCGCGCAGCCCTTCGGCATCGCCGTGCACGATCACCTGATCGTCGGCCGCGACGGCCACGCAAGCTTTAAGGGCTTGAAGCTTATCTAGTCGCGTCGATGCGCTCCTCGGCGAAACGGCAAAAGGATTGGCGGTCGCCCTCTACTTCCTCGGCGCAAGATTGGGGTTTGCGGGCGGCGGCGGTCTTGTGTCGTTTGGGTACCAATATTTCACATGACAAGCTTCACAAGCCTGATCGAGCTTGCCGCCGGCCTCGAACAGCCGCGCGACGTCGCGGGCGTCGATGGCGGCCAGCGCCTCCTTGGCGGCAAGGCGCAAGGCTCGGGCGCGCTCGACGAAAGCCGGGCGATCCGCGCCAATCTTCCGGGCGATTTCGTCTGGGCGGAGGATGCCCCTCACCTGCGCATCCTCGAGCTTGCCTCCGGTCGCAGCGACCCGTCGGCCCGGCGTTAAGAGAAGATTCGGGGCCTCCGCCAGGGAGACGGCGTAGCGCCGAACCGCCTTCCAGTCGTCTTCGGTGCGCGGCTGTCGGTCTTCCGTCCCCGAGGCGGTGGTCGTGCTGGAGACCGTCGCCCACAGCGCGTCCGCCGACGGATCGACCACGCTCTGCATGATGTCCTGAATGGTCGCGACCGCCTCCTGCCCCTCGTCAGCGCTACGCGGGGCGGTGAGCGCGCTCGTCGCGACGACTGCCCCAGCCAGGAGGATCGCCGCCGGCGCCGCTGTTCTGATCCACATTGCCCGTCTCCCTCGCGGTCTGCTCAGACGAAGCCGATGATCCGTCCCGAGACTCCGACGCCAAACCAGAGCAGGAGCGAGGCGACCGCCACCGCCTTGCCGGCAAAGGGTCTCTCCGCCGCTCGCCGGCTCAGCCACGCGAAGAGGGTCGCCTGAAACAGCACGGCGGCGATCAGCAACAGCATCTTCAGCTGGAAAAACTCATTGGAATAGTAGCGGACAGGTCCCGAGAGAAAGATCAGAATTCCGCTCAAGACCGCCGCCGCGAGACCAATTCCGAGGAGGATGTTTCCGGCGCCGATGATCCGGGCCGGGGCCTCTCTCGCGAAAGCGAGACCGAGGAGACGCAGATTGATGAGCGTCACCGAGGCCAACAGCAACACGAAGCCGATGATGTGGACGAGCTGAAAGGCGGCGCCCACCAGATGGTTCGACTTGCGCAGCGCGACGCCGAAACCCGTGTCCTGAACCCAGCGCAGTATTTCCAGAATGGTCATATCGGGCTCCGGCTCGACATTTGGCGTCGGTGAGAGATCAAGGCGGTCAGCCGAGATAGGGAATGAGGCGTCCGGCCATCACGACGACCGACCAAAGAACAAGCGACGTCCAGCCCGCGACCCTGACCTTGATCGGTGGAATGGCGTGGTTCGCCCATTCGACGGCGCCCGGAGCGAGGCCGAGCTCGAACCACAGGAAATTGGCCCCGGCCAGAAGAATGAAGAGGAACTTGACCGGGAATGCCGGGTTAACGAGCAGTTTTATCGAGAGCGCCCAAAACAGTAAGGAGCCGGTGGCGAAGGTCAGGATGAACCCCCCGATGATGAAGGGGCGCAGCTGCCGCAGGACGTCTAAAAGCGGCGCATCCTTCAGCACCACGCCGGCCAAACGGAGATCCACGATCGCCAGCAGGCCGACGGAAAAGGCCAGTCCCAGCAGGTGGGTCCCCTCGATCACGGGGAAGGCGTATTGCGACTCGCGCAGGGCGGTTCCGAAGTCGGAATCATAGAGCAGCTGCGCGAAGTCATAGAGAACGGACATGAGCGGCCCTTTGGCGCGAAGTCGCGTCGAAAGATGCGAAGGGAAAGCCGAAATCGAGCCCTCAGCGCGCAGGATCCATGCGAAGACCCTGGCGCCAACGGGCGTCAGTACGGCTTTGTCTTGTCTCCGTGATACAGGTTTTCGACGTCGCGCTCGCCTTCCTGACACTCGTTGAACCAGAGCTCGTAACTTGGCTCTTTGGCGTGGGCGCGCGTGAATTCGGAAGCGATCGTCCAGGGCTTCGTATAGACGCTCGGGTCTTCGTAGCGCTGCTCGAGCCGGAAACTATTGGGACCGGTGAAGATATACTTCTCGACGATGTGGACCTTGTCGCTCGAGAAGTCGCCCTCATTGCTCAGCCGGTGTTTGGCGTTGTCGTTGGTGACATCGACGACAAGCGTCGCGCCTTCCCAATGTCCTCGGGAATCCGCCATCCACAGCTTGATTTTCTCAGGAATATGCGGCCTGCCGTCGAGCGGAATCGTCCGGCTGGTGTGGTTCTGGTCGTCGAGGAAGACGACATAGCCTGGATACTGCCGGATTTCGAAATCCTGGGTCCAGAAGATCGTCCGGGTGACGCCGCCCGGGACGCAACGCGCCTGCGGATCGATGTGCTCCGGCTGGGTCCAGTTCAAGGCCGACGCCTCGAGCGCCTGCTGCTTGTCCCGCGCCCAAGGCTGGTACGGCACCAGGCGGTCCGGCGGATCGACGACCCGGGACTTGCTCAGATCATTGGACGCCTTGCGCTTATCATATTCTTCCTGATCCCGGATCCCGACCCCGCGCCGCGGACGCACCAGCGAATAGGTTCCGGCGATCTCGGGCCGGTAGAAGCCTTGAACGTCGGGCTGACCGTCGGGCAGCCGCTTCGGCGTCCATTCCGAGGCAAAGGCCGCGCCGGACAGCGCGAGCGACACGCCGGCGACCAGCGCGAAAATCCGATGCTCAGACATGCCTTCGCCTCCTCGTTACGGGTAGAAGCGTTCGTAGTCGAAGGTGTAGCATTCGTATTCGAGCAGCTGGAAATTCTTCTCGAGATGACGGTAGAGGACGAGGTCGATCGTCCAAGGCCGCGTGAACACCTTCGGATCCTCGATCGTGACCTCGTAGCGGATATGATCGGGATCGATGAAGCTGTAATTCTCAATCACGTGCAGCGCGTCGCTGTGAAAATTGCCTGAGTGGTCGAACCAGGTCTGGTCGTTGAAGTCGACGACATCGACCACGAGCTTGTCACCTTCCCAATGGCCGCGTGAATCGCCGAGCCACCAGTCGATATGACCTGAAGGGTGCTTCGTGTCGTTCGTATAGATCGTGCGCGCCGTATGCGCATATTCATAAAGCAGCGTGAGATGCGTATCGCCCTGGAAGATCTGGAAGGGATAGGGCGAATAAGTGGCGCGCGGTATGCCCGGAAGATAGCACTTGTTGCGCGGATCCAAAGTTTCGCGCTTCTCGTAATTCTCTTTGCGCTTCTCCGCGGCCCAAGTCTGGTAAGGGATTTCGCCCCCCACGACCACGCCGAGCCCCGGCGGCGCGTCTTTTCGCGCGTGATGCGGCTCAAGATCCCAGTCTGCGGTGCTGAGAGCCTGCCAAAGCCCCGAGAAGTCGGGCTTGCCGTTGGCGGCGCGCGGCAGGGCGCCCCCTGTCTCGGCAGGGGCCGCGCCCGCAACGGGCGGCGCAGACAGCGCCATGAACAAGCCCAGCGCCAGTCCGAGCGGACGACTCGCCGCGCGAAACTTGGCCGCGATTGTTGCAGCTGACAAATGAGAGGTCATCATCGACTCACGATTGGCGAGGCTGGCTGCGGGTGGATCGCTAATTCCGGGGACGGTTCGCCGCCTCGCCGGGATTGCCGGTGCCCTCGCTGCCGGCGAAGAAATCGCGCCCGTCAGGCAGCTTCACCGTGCTTCCGGCGATCACTTCCTTGCCGTTCTTGGCGCGATAGCCGCTGACCGTGACCTCGCCGCCGATTGGGAAATCGTCCTTGCGGGCGCCTCGACGCAACAGCGCGTTCGGCGCGCCAAATTCCACCGCCCAATTGACGACCTTGCCGTCGGCGCCCGCCACGTCGACGTAAACCCAGCCGTGCGGATTGGTCCATTCGATCTTGGTCAGCTTGCCGGAGATGGTGATCGGCTGATCGATGTCGTATTCGGCAGCGAAAGCGTGATGCGCCTGCGCTGACGACGATGTCCAAATCAGTAACGCAGCGCCCAAGGCGCCGAGCAGCGCAGGCTTCAAGGCCATCGCGTTTCTCCCATGCGGAAACCGCTCATCTCGAGAAGGCCGTAAGCGGCTGCGCCGGCCTTCCTTCTCCTGCGAATTGCCCGAGCATAAGGGATTCTGAAGGCTAGTCAATCGATGAATTAAGTCTATTTAGTCCAGTTCATCATTCGCGCGGGCGGCGCCTTTTCAGCCGAAGCTAATTACGCTTTTCGTCGGGTTCCCACACGACATCCCCCGCGACCAGCGTCTGCTTCACCACGCCCTGCAGCAAGGCCCCGTCGAAGGGCGTGTTGCGGCAGCGCGAGTGGAGCTTGGCGGGATCGACGACGAAGGGCGCGTCCGGATCGAAGCGGATCAGATCTGCGGGAGCGCTCTTCTTCAACCTCCCCTGCTCCAACCCCAAGATTTCCGCCGGGCGCGACGTCATCGCTGCGATGAGACGCGACAGGCTTAGCTCGCCGGCGTGGACGAGCCGCAGACCCGCAGAAAGCATGGTCTCGAGCCCGATGGCGCCGAACTCCGCGGAGGCGAAAGGCAGCCGCTTCGTCTCCACATCCTGCGGATCGTGGTCGGAGACGATCACGTCGACGAGCCCTTCCGCCAGCGCTTCTAAGAGAATCCTGCGATCGCGTTCGCGCCGCAGCGGCGGGCGCAGCTTCAGGAAGGTGCGGTAGTCGCCGATGTCGCCCTCGTTCAGCGTCAGATGGTTGATCGAGGTTCCGCAAGTCACGTTCTGCCCGCGCGCCTTGGCGGCGCGCAGCGCCTCGAGCGATCGCGGCGCGGCGACGATGCTCGCATGATAGCGTCCCCGCGTGAGGGCGAGCAGGCGCAGGTCGCGGTCGAGGATGATGGTCTCGGCCTCGCCCGGAATGCCGGCGAGCCCCAGCCGCAACGCCATCTCGCTCTCGTTCATGACCCCGCCCTCGGCGAGCTCCCTGTCCTGCGGGAAGTGCACGATGAGCGCGTCGAAGTCCTGCGCGTAGGTCAGCGCGCGCCGCATGACGCGTGCGCTGGAGAGGGAGCTGGCGCCGTCGGAGAACGCCGCAGCGCCCGCAAGCTTGAGGAGGCCGATCTCGGCGATCTCCCGCCCTTCGCACCCCTTCGTCAGCGCCGCCATGGGCAGCACGCGCACATGACCCGTATCGCGCGCGCGCCGCAGCACGAAGTCCACGACGGCAGGATCGTCGACGGCAGGCGAGGTCGTCGGCGAAGCGAGGATCGTCGTGACGCCGCCAGCGGCCGCCGCGAGAGTCGCGGTCGCGATGGTCTCTCGATGCTCGGCGCCGGGCTCGCCGACGAAGGCCTGCATGTCTATAAGGCCCGGCGAGACGACGTCGCCGCCGCAATCGACGACGCGCGCGTCCGCGGGCGCGGCGTCGGCGGTCACGGCGGGGCCGAGGTCCAGGATGCGCCCTCCGGCGACGAGGACTCCGCCGCGCGTCTCGCTCAAGGCCTCGGGATCGACGAGGCGGGCGTTGACGAGGGCGATGGGACGAGGATCGCTGGAGCGGCGCAAGGACATGCGGTTTGCTTTAGGCGATTTCCTCGCCCAAGGGAAAGCGGAGGCCGGCACCGCGTCAGTTTGAATTCAGGGTCCCGACCCATAGCTGCCGTTAATTTTCCAGGTTAGCGTGAGCCACGCTTAGTGTTCTGCGCCAGCCAATTTGAGGACGGCGATGCGAGCCTCCAGGCTCGCGCGAAAACCCATCGGTTTGGCTGAAGCAGGCTGCTAGCGACTTTGTGACCGCGCTCGAAGTTGGCGACCGCGACGCCATCCGCCGTGCGCCGAAAGCTGATCTCCACAACCACGGCTTCGGGGTGGTGATCGGGCGTTTCTACGCGAGAGAACCGGCGTTGACGTTGCTCCCGTTGACCGGGCTTTAGGCTCAATGGATGAGATGCACGCCTTTGCGGTGAACGGGGAACTGCAAATGACGTTTGGCGAGCCATAGAACTGCTTGAACTGGACGAGGTCCAGTACGGGATCGCGGCCAGCGCGTCGTCGCAGGTGATGAGGGCTCTGGCAAACGCAGGCGTCCGGCTCAACGTGCGTCCGACATCGAACGTCGAACTGGGAAGGGTGAACAGCTTGCAGGCGCGTCCCATCCGTGTGCCGTTCGACGCCGGCGTGGTAGTGACCATCAACGCCGACGATCCCCTCATCTTTGACTGCACGCTCTCCGGGGAATTCTTAGCGCTCTATGAGGCTGGCGTGACGACCGCGCAGGAACTCGAGTTTATCCGCGCCGCCGCGCGTGACTGGGACCGTTTTCCAACCAAACCTGAACTTTCAAAACCGAGACCGAGCCGTTTGTCGATGGGCGTTGACGCGGAGGCTTATAAAACTCTACTATATATATAGGAATACGCCCGGCTCCCCGTTCGGGCCTCAAGGGCGCTTCCGCATGATCATGGAGTGGACGACGAACGCTCGGATGCTTCGCTCTCGGCCGAACGGCGGGCGACCGGAGGCTCGCGCTCGATGAGGCTCCTCGAAACGGCCGTCGCGCGGCCCGTCGCGACCACGCTGCTTTTGATCGGCCTAATCCTGGCCGGGGCGGTCGCATTCTTTCTTCTGCCCGTCGCTCCGGTTCCCCAGATCGACTACCCCATCGTATCCGTCTCCGCCTCCATGCCCGGCGCTAGTCCGCAGACGATGGCGTCGGCGGTCGCGACACCGCTCGAGAGCCACCTCGGACAGATCGCCGGCGTCAACGAAATGACCTCGACGAGTTCCCTGGGCACGACGCGAATCACGCTTCAATTCGACCTCGATCGCGACATCAACGGCGCCCAGCGCGACATCCAGGCGGCGATCGCCGCTGCGCGCGCGGATCTGCCGACGTCCTTGCGCAACAATCCGACCTATAAGTCCAGCAATCCGACCGACGTGCCGGTCGTGACGCTCTCGCTGACCTCGGGCACGCTCTCGCAAGGCCAGCTCTTCGACGCCGCCTCAAACATTCTGCAGCAGAAGCTCTCGCAAGTCGAGGGCGTGAGCCAGGTCTCGGTGACCGGCAGCGCGCTGCCCGCCGTTCGCGTCGAACTCAATCCGCTCGCGCTTTTTAAATACGGGATTTCCCTCGAGGACGTGCGCTCCGCGCTCGCGGCGGCGAACTACAATTCTCCCAAAGGCGCGATGACGGTCGACGAGCGGCGCCTGCAGATCTACAGCAACGATCAGTCGAGACGGGCGAAGGATTATGTGAACCTCGTCATCGCCTACCGCAACGGGGCGACGATCCGACTCCACGACGTGGCGGACATCGACGATTCCATCGAGGACACGCGCAGCTTCGGCGTCGTCAACGACGACATCGGCGTGCAGGTGGACGTCTTCCGCGCTCCTGGCGCGAACAACATCGAGGTGGTTGACAAGGTCAGAGCCCTCTTGCCCCCGCTGGCCGCCGCGCTGCCCGCCGAAGCGGAGATGCGCGTCATGCGGGACCGGACCTTGACGATACGCGCCTCGCTGCACGAGGTCGAGCAGAGCCTTCTGCTGGCGGTCGCGCTCGTGATCCTTGTCGTGTTTCTGTTCTTGCGCGACTGGCGCGCGACGCTCGTTCCGAGCCTGTCTGTGTTCGGCTCGCTGATCGGCTCCTTCGGGGCGATGTATGTCTTCGGCTACAGCCTCGACAATCTCTCGCTGATGGCGCTGACGATCGCCACGGGCTTCGTCGTCGACGACGCAATCGTCGTCGTCGAAAACGTCGTGCGGCACTTGGAGGCCGGAGCGTCACGGCTGCGCGCCGTGATCGATGGCAGCCGCGAGGTGGCGTTCACCGTGCTGTCCATGACCCTGTCGCTTGTCGCGGTGTTCATTCCGATCTTGTTCATGGGCGGGCTGGTCGGCCGCATGCTGCGCGAGTTCGCCGTGACGCTGTCGGTCGCGATTCTCCTCTCGCTCGCGCTTTCGATGACGGCGACGCCCATGCTCTGCTCGAAGCTCATGCGGGAGCATTCCACAGCGCCCTCTTTCTGGCTGCTGCGCGCGAGCGAGCGGGCGCTCTCGGCGCTGCAACGCGGCTATGAAAGGTCGGTCCGCGTCGCTCTTCGACATCCGCGTCTGACGATGCTGACGCTTTTCGCCACGATCGGCCTCAACTTCCACCTGTTCGGCATCGTGCCGAAGGGCTTCTTTCCGACCCAGGACACGGGGCGCATGAGCGGATCGCTGGTTGCCGACCAGAGCGTTTCGTATTCGGTCATGAAGAAGAAGCTTATGGAGTTTCTTGCCGTCGTGAGAAGCGATCCGGCGATCGAGTCCGCAGCCGGCACGATCGGCGGAAACTCCTCCTTCGGCCCCTCGGGGTCCATCAATGTTGCAAACTTCCTTGCCACCTTGAAGCCGCTGCGCGAACGCGGCGTCTCCGCCGACGCAGTTCTCGCGCGGCTGCGCCCGAAGCTCGCCAAGGTCAGCGGCGCGACGCTCTATCTGCAGCCCACGCAGGACATCCGCGTCGGCGGACGTCCGAGCAATGCGCTCTACCAGTTCACTCTACAGTCCGACGATCTGGCGGAGCTCGAAGCCTGGGCCCCGAAAGTGACGGAGGCGATGCGTCGCATTCCGATTCTGCAGGACGTGAGCTCCGACCAGCAGGATAAAGGACTGCTGACCGACGTCGAGGTCGATCGAGCGACCGCCTCGCGCCTCAAGCTCGTCGCGGCCCAAATCGACAACACGCTCTATGATGCGTTCGGCCAGAGGCAAGCATCGACGATCTACGAGCCGCTCAATCAGTACCATGTCGTCATGGAAGCGGCGCAGCCCTATCGCGAGTCGGTCGGCGCGCTCGACGAGCTTTACATTGGCGCCGGACCGAGCGCTTCCGGGGCGAGCCAGCCTGCGTCCGCCGCCAAAGGGAGCGCGCTTGCGGCGCAGTCTCAGGTCTATTCTACACGCAACAACAATGCGACGGGCGCCCCGGTGAGCGCGAGCGCCGAAGCGATGGTTCCCTTTTCGGTCTTCGCCCGGCTAAACCCGGGAAAGACGCCGCTGCAAGTCAACCATCAGGGCCATTTCGCCGCGATCACGATTTCCTTTAACCTGACCGACGGCAAGTCGTTGAGTGACGCGACCGCTGCGATCGCGGAGACAATGGAGGCCATTGGCGCGCCGGCGACCATTCATGGCGCCTTCGCGGGCAACGCCGCGGGATTTCAGGAAGCCCTCGCAAACCAGCCGCTGCTGATCGCCGCGGCGCTTGCGACGGTCTACATCGTGCTGGGGATATTGTATGAGAGCTTTCTGCATCCGATCACGATTCTGTCGACGCTTCCCTCCGCTGGCGTCGGCGCCGTCCTCGCGCTCCTTATCTGCAACACGGATTTGAGCATCATCGCCATGATCGGCGTCTTGCTGCTCATCGGAATCGTGAAGAAGAACGCAATCATGCTGGTGGATTTTGCGATTGAGGCCAAGCGACGGGGGCTCGACTCGGCCGAAGCGATCGGGCAGGCCTGCGTTTACCGGTTCAGGCCGATCCTGATGACGACGATGGTCGCGCTTCTGGGCGCGCTACCGCTGGCGCTCGGATCGGGCGAAGGCTCCGAACTGCGCCGGCCGCTCGGCATCGCGATCATCGGCGGCTTGATCGTCAGCCAGATCCTCACCCTCTACACGACGCCAGTCGTCTATCTCTATGTCGACCGGCTGCAGAACTGGCTTTCCTCCCGGCGTCTCTTTGGCGCGAAGATCTCCGGTGGCGCGCAGCTGCGGGCCTGAAATCGTGAGGAGCAGGAGCAGCTTGCAGACCATAAATTCATGTTCTGGGCATACACCGACAAGGCCGACGCCCGCCATATCCACGCTCACTCAGTCCTTGCCGTCCGCGACGCTGAGGAGATGAAAATTCATCCCGGGCCGCAGGATATTCGATACCGGCTCGTGACTTTCGCGGAGCATGCGCAACCGCAAGGTCTCAAGATCGTCGCGGCCTTCGCAGCCGAGCACGCCTCGTTGCAGACCGATGGCCTTAAGGACAGGGCGATCGTCGACGCAGCCGATCATCGTCGGCCAAGCCGGGAAGCGCGCTACCGCACGTAATTCTGAACGAAGCCGCGGACAAGGTCGGCGCCGTGTTGTCGACCGATCCGAGGGTGGCGTTTTTTTTCAGCGCTCGAGCCGCTATACGCCGACTCATCGATTTGCCGAGGAAATTCGATGGGGTGTCGCCAAGCGGCGAAAAAAGGATTCGGCTTGGGGCATGAGTCGCGCCGGCTTCCTCTCGCCCCAAGATCATTCCGCTCTGACCCGTCTGGCGCGGGACGGATCGGCTGCGCATCGGCTGGCGCGGCGCGCGAGTGCGCTTCTGTTACTCGACGAGGGCCGGAATTGCGTCGAGGTCGCCGAGGCCCTGCTTCTGGCCGACGACACGGTGCGCGGCTGGCGCAAGCCTTATAACGAGGGCGGCATTTCCGGTTTGACGCGCTTTGAGGCGGGCGGCAGCGTCACGACGCTGCCGCGCTCGACGCGCCAAGTCGAGGCCTATATCGAAAAGCTGGCGAAACGCACGAGAACGTCGACGCCGCCCTCCGGCGGCGAGGCGAGCCGCGCCCGGAACGGGATCTTCTCGAAAGGTTCGAGCTGCGTTTTTGGCGCAGCCGACGTCCAGGCGTATTTCGACCGGCCGTCGTCGCCGCGCACGGCGAGCGCCAGCTGCGGAACGGGCGTCGGCTGGCGGCGAACATTGGCGATCTCGCCCTCGACGGCGAGAACTCGGCGCGTCCCGTCCATGAGGATCCGCGAGCGGACGCTGCGCAGTTCGAGGCCGTCGAGGTTCACAGGCAGGCCGACGGTCGAGAAGCCGATCGCCGTCGGCGGCGCGACGCGGACGATTTTTTCGCGCAGCGCGATGAGCGCGATCGCGCCGATCAGCGTGGCGACCGCCGCGACCACGATCGGCGCGCGCGGGCGAGGCGGCGCTTTTATTTGCGGCTCGAGATAGGGGCGTGCGAGCCAGAGCTCTTCATAGCTCGGTTCTCGCCTCGCTTCGCTCCGCGCCTCCGCAATGATGACATTGTCGGCGGGAAGGGTGGATTCGACTTGAAGCCTGTCGTTTTGTCGCGTGCGCATGGAAGGGTCTCGACCAAAAGCGGAATTTGCACAATAAGCCGTGACCAAAGTTAAGGAACGATGATCGAATGTGAATATGACAGCGGAACTTGCGCTCCGCTGTCGCCACGCGCCGTCAGCGCGGCAGCACGGCCCAATAGTCGAGGTCGAGCAGCACCGCCGGGTCCGGCTTGCCGTCGGCGGCGTTCAGCGGGAATTCGGCGCAGGGCCGATCCTTGGTCGCCACGAGCCGCAGACGCAGCGCGCCGATGTCGTCGCGGCCCGGGATCTCCGCCTTCTCGAGCACCTCGCTCCAGGCGAACACCGTTCCGCCGGCGAACAGCGGGTTCACATGCCGCCCGCCGTTGATGGCCGAGACGTGAAAGACGTTCTCGAGCCCGTTGAAGGAAAGCGCGCGCGCCAGCGAAATGACGTGGCCGCCGTAGATGATCCGCTTTCCGAAGCGGCCCTGCGCCTCGTAATATTGGTTGAAGTGGACCTTCGAATTGTTCTGGTAGAGCCTGGTGGCGAGCTGGTGCTCGGCTTCCTCGACGGTCATGCCGTCGATATGGTCGATCTTCTCGCCCTTTTCATAGTCGCCCCAAAAATGTGGCGACCCGGCGAGCGCCGTGTCATAGGCCGCGACGTTGATCTTGGGCGCCGCCTTGCCGAGATCTTGCGCTGCGACCGCTTTCGGCAACGTCGGCACGACCTCCGGGCCGACCGGCGCCTCCCTGTCGCGCTTCTTGACCATGACCCAGCGCGCGTAGTCGAGCACGACCTCGCCATGCTGATTGCGCCCGGTCGAGCGCACATAGACGACGCCCGTCTCCTTGTTGGAGTTCTCCTTGAGACCGATGACCTCGGAGGTCGCCGAGAGCGTGTCGCCGGGGTAGACGGGCTTCAAGAATTTGAAGTCGGCGTAGCCGAGATTGGCGATGGCGTTGAGCGACACGTCGGGCACGGTCTTGCCGAGCACGAGGTGGAAGACGAGCATGTCGTCGATCGGAGATTGCGGATAGCCGATCGCCTGGGCGAAGGCCTTTGACGACTGCACGGCGAAGCGCGGCAGATACAGTGCGGTGTAGACCGCCGCGTCGCCTGTCGTGACGGTGCGCGGCGCCGCATGGCGGATCACTTGCCCGAGTTTGAAGTCCTCGAAAAAATTTCCCAGGTTGGTCTTGGATTTGCTCATCTCGGGAACCGCCCGCCTGCGTTGAGGTCGCCGCAGCGCGCGAGCGACGCGAGTATTGTCGCGGGATCCCCCGCGACGAAAAGCTTCTTTATTCGAGACGTGTGGCCCGAGACGATGATGACTGCGCTTGCGGGCGCGTCGAGCGCCTTCGCGACGAGCTTCGTCAGCGCCGCATTGGCGCGCCCGTCTTCCGGCGCGGCGCGGACCCTGGCCTTGATGACGCTGCGTCCGTCGGCGAGCGTGTCGATCCCCTCCAAGGCGTCACGTCCGCCCTTGGGCGTGAGCCTCAGCCAGAGAGCGACGCCGCCGGCCTCGCTCGACCAGGCCTCAGCCATAGGCGGCGCTGCGCGAGAACAGTCCGATGACGAGATCGCGAATGAAATAGAGCCCGATCAGCACGATCATCGGCGAGAAGTCGAGTCCGCCGATCAGCGGCACGAAGCGGCGAATCGGTCGATAGGCCGGCTCGGTGAGAGCGTCGAGCACGCGGCGGATCGACCAGACCGCCTGCGAGCGCGTGTTGACCACGTCGAAGGCGATGAGCCACGACATGATGAATGATGCGAAAACGACGAAGATGTAGAGATCGATGACGTTGATGAGCAGTCTCTCTAAAGCGTAACCCATTGTCGGCTCCCTTGGCGCGTTGTCGCGTTCATTATCGCGACCGACGCGGCGCCGCAACTTGGGGAGCCGAGGTCTCCGCGCGGCTGGGCGTCGTTAGACGCGACATCACTCGGCGCTGGAGCCGTCGGACACGGAGCCCTGTGGAATCTTTCCGCCAAACCGGTCTAAAAACGCCCGCTCTGTCATCGGCTGAACGCCGACCGTCAAGGCGACCCCAGCTCCCGATCCACGTTCGACCTCCATCGTCGCCGGACCGCCGTCAATCTTTACAATCATGTCGAATTCAGAAACAATCGTCCATGTCTCTCGCTGGCCGACGTAAAGCGTTCCATCGATTGTTGCGGTCGGCTGGCCATCTTCTGTCAGGCCGAAACCTCGAATGGCATAATCCAGCCGCACGGATTGTTGGCTCGCATCCATCGGAGTTCGAATTATGCTCGCGACGTTTCCAACCATTACGATTGACTTGCTTGACAACGATGGCATCCGGCTCGAAGTTTCATCAATATTTACCTGAACATATCTAATAGGCTCCACAGCTTGCACGCATGTGGCCGCTAAAAGAAAGAACATGGAGAGGAAGAGGCTCCGCATCACTTTCTTCTCCTTTTCTCTTGCACCGACCCCGGGGGCAAATTTTGGAACCTATGTTCGAGTGTGACCTACCCGATCCTGCGGAAGATCAGCAAGGGAGTCACGCCGAAGGCCCCCGATGGCTTACCTAATAGTCCCTTGATACTAGGAATAAATTGGCTCATCATTGGTGCCATCGCGTTCAGACTGGAAAGCAACCCGTTTTTGGTTACCAAGTCTTCATCGCCGGAAGAAGGGTAGGCATCCATAATACCTACCATATTCCAGTCTCCAGACAGCACTACTCCATGTTTAAGTAGAATATCTGCGGTAACTGCTCACCCTTTGCTGAAGCTTAACCATAATCTGAGCTGTTGACAGGAGAATCGCAGCTTGATTCAAGCTGCCAATGGACCGTTCCGC
>Ga0187784_10000622_pt1 | contig 26440 bp, 25 predicted proteins | sample 1015_SJ02_MP15_2_FD_132964 | JGI IMG/M metagenome (GOLD analysis project Ga0187784, IMG submission 132964) | Tropical peat soil microbial communities from peatlands in Department of Meta, Colombia - 1015_SJ02_MP15_20_MG | ecosystem: Environmental > Terrestrial > Soil > Wetlands > Peat | place... | reverse complement strand
GCCGCGGGACTGCCGGTCAGCCGGCCTGCGGTGTCGCAGCATCTCAAGGTTCTGAAGGAGGCGGGTCTGGTGGCGGACGAGCCCGATGGCGCGCGCCGCATCTATCGCATCGACCCCAAGGGCCTGGCCGCGATCCGGCAATGGCTCGACGGGGTCTGGGACGAGGCGCTCGGCGCCTTCGCCGCCGCGGCCGAAGCGGCGGCCAATAAAGAAGAGAAGAAGGAGCAGCCATGACGCTTACCGTGACCATCGCGCCGGTGCGCAAGAGCCTGCGCGTCGCCGCGCCGCAAGCGACCGCCTTTTCGGTCTTCACCGCCGGGATCGACCGCTGGTGGCCGAGGCAGGCGCATCTCGGGAAATCGCCGCTGGCGACAGCGGTCATCGAGCCCTTCGTCGGCGGGCGCTGGTATCACCGCTGCGAGGATGGCTCGGACTCGGAGGTCGGCGACGTGCTCATCTGGCAGCCGCCGGAGCGCCTCGTGCTGGCCTGGCGGATCAACAACACGTGCGTCGACGGCAACTGGCACTACGATCCGAGCCTCGTCACCGAAGTCGAGGTGCGCTTCATCGCCGAGGGCGCGGGGACGACGCGGGTCGAGTTCGAGCACCGCCGTCTCGAGCGGATCGGCGAAGGCGCCGAAGCCTATCGCGCCAAGGTCGATGGCGGGTGGGGCGGGATACTCGAGGGCTTTGCCGCAGCCGCCGCGCAAGCGGCGCGGTAAGGCTCTCTCTTAATCTTTCTCGCGGCTTGAAGCGGCCGCGCGGGGGGGGGGGCAGTGCGTCGCCGCGGGTCCGACGGCGCTTTCCGGGCTCGGCCCGAGCGGCCGGCGGCGGGCCATGTTGCACCGCCCCAACCCCTGTGCTAGAACCCGCCGCGCTTTCCGGGCGCACTCGCGCCCCCGCGGGTTTTCCTGGCGACAACCGGCGGGAAAGCGCGTCATTTCAGGCATCCCACGAGCGACCGGCGCTCTCGTCACGGGGCAAACGAGGACAGTTCTTACGTGGCAGCGCAAGCGAAAGGCGTATCCGGATTGGCCGAGCGCTACGCGGCGGCATTGTTCGATCTTGCCGACGAGCGCAAGGCGCTCGACGCCGTGGCCGGCGACCTCCAGGGCTTGCGCGGCATGCTGCGCGACAGCGCCGACCTCCGGCGCCTCATCCGCAGCCCGGTGCTGTCGCGGGAGGCGCAGGGCAAGGGGATCGCGGCGCTGGCCGAGACGGCGCAGCTTTCGCCGCTGACCCGCAACTTCCTCGGCCTGCTCGCGCGCAACCGCCGCCTCTTCGTGCTGCCGGAGGCGATCGAGGGCTATCTGCGGCGGCTGGCCGAGGCGCGCGGCGAGGTCACGGCGCATGTCGTCAGCGCGCAGGAGCTTTCCGCGCCGCAGCGCGAGGCGGTCAACGAGCAATTGCGCCGGGCGGTAGGCCGCAAGGTCGCGGTCGATGTCGAGATCGATCCCGGCTTGCTGGGGGGTCTTATCGTCAGGGTCGGGTCGCGCATGGTCGATGCGTCGCTCAGGAGCAAGCTCAATCGCCTGCAGCTTGCCATGAAAGGGGTTCAGTGATGGAAATCCGGGCGGCGGAGATCTCCGCAATCCTGAAAGGCCAGATCGCCAATTTCGGCACCGAGGCGGACGTCGCCGAGGTCGGCCAGGTGCTGTCGGTCGGCGACGGCATCGCCCGCATCTACGGGTTGGACAGGGTGCAGGCCGGCGAGATGGTCGAGTTCCCGAACGGCGTCAAGGGGATGGCGCTCAACCTCGAGACCGACAATGTCGGCGTCGTGGTCTTCGGCGACGACAGCGGCATCCGCGAGGGCGACACGGTGAAGCGCACCGGCGCCATCGTCGACGTGCCGGTGGGCAAGGGCCTGCTCGGCCGGGTCGTCGACGCGCTCGGCAATCCCATCGACGGCAAGGGCCCGCTCAAGGACGTGACGCGCACCCGCGTCGAGGTCAAGGCGCCGGGCATCGTCCCGCGCCGCTCGGTGCACGAGCCGGTGCAGACCGGCCTCAAGGCGATCGACGCGCTGGTGCCGATCGGCCGCGGCCAGCGCGAGCTGATCATCGGCGACCGCCAGACCGGCAAGACCGCCCTCGCCATCGACGCCTTCCTCAACCAGAAGGCGGTCAACGCCGGCGGCGACGAGAAGCGCAAGCTCTATTGCGTCTACGTCGCGGTCGGCCAGAAGCGCTCGACCGTAGCGCAGATCGTCAAGACGCTGCAGGATTACGGCGCGCTCGACTATTCCATCATCGTCGCCGCCACGGCGTCCGAACCGGCGCCGCTGCAGTTCCTGGCGCCCTATGCCGGCTGCGCCATGGGCGAATTCTTCCGCGACAACGGCATGCACGCGGTCATCGTCTATGACGACCTCTCCAAGCAGGCGGTCGCCTATCGCCAGATGTCGCTGCTGCTGCGCCGGCCGCCGGGGCGCGAGGCCTATCCCGGCGACGTCTTCTATCTCCATTCGCGCCTCTTGGAGCGCGCCGCCAAGATGAACGACGCGCATGGCGCGGGCTCGCTCACCGCGCTGCCGGTGATCGAGACCCAGGCGGGCGACGTCTCCGCCTATATCCCGACCAACGTCATCTCGATCACCGACGGGCAGATCTTCCTCGAGACCGATCTGTTCTATCGCGGCATCCGTCCGGCGATCAATGTCGGCCTCTCGGTCAGCCGCGTCGGCTCGGCGGCGCAGATCAAGGCGATGAAGCAGGTCGCGGGCAAGATCAAGCTCGAGCTGGCGCAATACCGCGAGATGGCGGCCTTTGCGCAATTCGCGAGCGACCTCGACGCCTCGACGCAGCGCCTGCTGGCGCGCGGCGCGCGTCTCACCGAGCTGCTGAAGCAGCCGCAATTCGCGCCCATGCCGGTCGAGGAGCAGGTGGTGTCGATCTTCTCCGGGACCCGCGGCTATCTCGACAAGCTCGAGGTGGCGCAGGTTGCCCGCTTCGAGGCGGCGATGCTGGGCGAGCTCAGGGCGCGCAAGCCGCAGCTTCTCGAGGCGATCCGCGCCAAGCGCGAGCTGTCCGCCGACAGCGAGAAGGAGCTTGCCGCCTTCCTCGACGACTTCGCCAAGACCTTCGCCTGAGGGGCTTTACGGCGCGTGGCCACGCTCAAGGAATTGCGGCTTCGCATCCGCTCCGTCCGCTCGACGCAAAAGATCACGTCGGCGATGAAGATGGTGGCGGCCTCGCGCCTGCGCCGCGCGCAGGAGCAGGCCGAGGCGGCGCGGCCCTATGCGAGCCGCATGGAGCGCATGCTCGCCTCGCTGGCGGCCAATCTCAGGAGCCAGACGAACGCGCCGCGCCTGCTCGCCGGCACCGGCAGCGAGCAGACGCATCTCATCGTCGTCGCCACCTCCGATCGCGGCCTTGCCGGCGGCTTCAACGCCACCATCCTGCGCGAGACGCGGCGCGCCATCCGCAAGGCGCAGGCCGAGGGCAAGACCGTGAAGCTCTTCACCATTGGCCGCAAGGGGCGCGACTCGCTGCGCCGCGACTACGGCCGGCTCCTCCTCGAAAGCCGGACCGATGTCGGCCGGCCGAAGCTCGTCTTCGAAACGGCGCAGGCGATCGGCGACCGGCTGCTGGCGCTGTTCGAGGCGGGCGAGTTCGACCTCTGCACCATCATCTTCAACCGCTTCCGCTCGGCGATCAGCCAGATCGTCACCAAGCAGCAGCTCATTCCCTTCGCTCCGGCGCAGCCGGCGGCGGCGACCGGGGCCGCTTCGGGCGCGATCTACGAATTCGAGCCGGAAGAGGCTGAGATCCTGAGCGAGCTGCTGCCGCGCAACCTCGCGGTGCAGATCTTCACCGCGCTGCTGGAGAACGCGGCGAGCGAGCAGGGCGCGCGCATGACGGCGATGGACAGCGCCACGCGCAACGCCGGCGAGATGATCGAACGGCTCACCATCACCTACAACCGCTCGCGCCAGGCGGCGATCACCAAGGAACTCATCGAGATCATCTCCGGCGCCGAGGCGCTGTGATGCTCGCGACGATGCGCCCAACACCCCCCACCCCGACCCTCCCCCGCAAGGGGGGAGGGGATTGTTGAGGACCACCATGGCGAAGAACAATGTCGGCACCATCGCGCAGGTCATCGGCGCCGTCGTCGACGTGAAATTCGACGGCGACCTGCCGAACATCCTGAACGCGCTGCACACGGAGAACCAGGGCAAGAGGCTGGTGCTCGAGGTGGCGCAGCATCTCGGCGAGAACATGGTGCGCACCGTCGCCATGGATACCACCGACGGCCTGGTGCGCGGCGCCGAGGTGGTGGACACCGGCGAGCCGATCGCCGTGCCGGTGGGCCCCGAGACCTTGGGCCGCATCATCAACGTCGTCGGCGAGCCCGTGGACGAGCGCGGCCCCGTGGTCACGAAGACGCGCTCGCCCATCCACAAGCCCGCGCCGGACTTCGTCGACCAGTCGACGGAGGCCGAAATCCTCATCACCGGCATCAAGGTGGTGGACCTGCTGGCGCCTTACGCGCGCGGCGGCAAGATCGGCCTCTTCGGCGGCGCCGGGGTCGGCAAGACCGTGATCATCATGGAGCTGATCAACAACATCGCCAAGAAGCACGGCGGCTATTCGGTCTTCGCCGGCGTCGGCGAGCGCACGCGCGAGGGCAACGACCTCTATCACGAGATGATCGAATCGAAGGTCATCGTCACCGACGGCCCCGGCTCGAAGGCGGCGCTGGTCTACGGCCAGATGAACGAGCCGCCGGGCGCCCGCGCGCGCGTCGGCCTCTCCGGGCTGACCTTGGCCGAATATTTCCGCGACGAGGAAGGCCAGGACGTGCTGTTCTTCGTCGACAACATCTTCCGCTTCACCCAGGCGGGCTCCGAGGTCTCCGCGCTCTTGGGCCGCATTCCCTCGGCGGTGGGCTATCAGCCGACGCTCGCCACCGACATGGGCGCGTTGCAGGAGCGGATCACCACCACCAAGAAGGGCTCGATCACCTCGGTGCAGGCGATCTACGTGCCGGCCGACGACCTCACCGACCCGGCGCCGGCGACGTCCTTCGCCCATCTCGACGCCACCACCGTGCTGTCGCGCCAGATCGCCGAGCTCGGGATATATCCCGCGGTCGACCCCCTCGATTCGACCTCGCGCATGCTCGACCCTCGCGTCGTCGGCGACGAGCATTACCAGGTGGCGCGCGACGTGCAGCGGGTGCTCCAGACCTATAAGTCGCTGCAGGACATCATCGCCATCCTCGGCATGGACGAGCTTTCCGAGGAGGACAAGCTCACCGTGGCGCGCGCGCGCAAGATCCAGCGCTTCCTGTCGCAGCCCTTCCACGTCGCCGAGGTCTTCACCGGCTCGCCCGGCGTGTTCGTCAACCTCGAGGACACGATCAAGGGCTTCAAAGGCATCGTCGCCGGCGACTATGACGACCTCCCCGAGAGCGCCTTCTACATGGTCGGCACCATCGAGGAGGCGGTGGAGAAGGCGCGCAAGATGGCGGCCGAGGCGGCCTGATGGCCGAGAAGCTGCAATTCGAGCTGGTGTCGCCGGAGAAGCTGCTGCTCTCCGAGGCGGTGGCGATGGTGGTCGTGCCGGGCGGCGAGGGCAATTTCGGCGTGCTGCCGGGCCATGCGCTGCTGATCTCGACGGTGCGGCCGGGGATCATCGACGTCTATGCCGACGAGCAGACCGCGGTCAGCGAGCGCATCTTCGTCTCCGGCGGCTTTGCCGAAGTGACGCCGGAGCGCTGCACGGTGCTCGCCGACGAGGCGGTGCCGGTCGCCTCGCTCGACCGCGCCGAGCTCGAGCAGCAGCAGACCGCGCTGGAAGCCGGCGCGCAGAGCCTGCGCGAGCAGGTGCTGCGGCTCCAAGGCGCCGAGCGCGACCAGGCGGCGGCCGAGCTGCGCGCCGCCGAGCGGCGCCTGGCGGTCGCCGCCGCCAAGCTCGCCGCGCTGGCCGCCGCTGGCGGGCACTGACCGTCGGCGGGAAGTTTTGCCCGCGCCCGGGATTTGAATTATATATGACGGCCGGCGCTGGACGATCGGACGATGGGTAGCTGGACGCTCGACGATATCCCCTGGGAACGGTTCGACCCGACGAAGGTCGACGGCGGGCTTCTGCGCATCGTCAAGGCGGCGAGCCTGGTCGAGCAGAACGGCGCCGACTATGCCCGCTATCTCTGCGGCGTCTTCCACGACGACGACACGTTCCGCCGCGTGGCGCTGGAGTGGGGCGCGGAGGAAGTGCAGCACGGCCAGGCGCTCGGCCGCTGGGCGCGGCTGGCCGATCCCGGCTTCGACCATGAGGCGGCGTCGCGGCGCTTCACCGCCGGCTTCCGCGTCGATCTCGACGCCGAGCGCTCGGTGCGCGGCTCGCGCGCGGGCGAGCTGGTGGCGCGCTGCATCGTCGAGACCGGCTCCAGCTCCTATTACACGGCGCTCGGCGAGGCGGCGGCGGAGCCGGTGCTGAAGGAGATCTGCCGGCGCATCGCCGCCGACGAGCTGCGCCATTACAAGCTCTTCTACACGCATCTGAAGCGCTATCTCGCGCAAGACGACATCGGCCGCTGGCGGCGGCTCGCCGTGGCGCTGGGCCGCATCGGCGAGACCGAGGATGACGAGCTTTCCTACGCCTATCACGCCGCCAACGACGCCGTTCTGCCCTACGACCGCCGCCGCGCCGCCGCCGCCTATATGCGCCGCACCTATTCGGTCTATCGCCGGCATCATATCGAGCGCGCGATCGCCATGGTGTTCAAGGCGGTCGGGCTCGAGCCGCAAGGCCGCCTCTCCCGCTGGACCGCGCGGCTCGCCTGGTGGAACATGCGCCGCCGCGCGACGCGGCTCGCGCGGATGGCGGCTTAGCGACGGTCTTCCCCCGGCGCCGGTCCGAGCCTTCCGGACTCTCCTGAAGCACGAGGCAATTGGGCCGGTTGAACCGGCGCATCGCGGCTGACCTTTCCGCGCCGTCGCGGTGTCGAGCGCCCGCCCGCGAACCCGTCTTCTTCGAGAGCGTCATCCGCGGTGTCGACGACGTGCCGCGGGGGCAAAGCGCGAGGACAGCCGCCCGGCGCTGCCGTCGCGCCAGCCGATCGTTCGCCAAGCACGCTTGGGCAAACCGAGCGCGAGGTCCATGACCGAGACCGGTCTATGCTGTGCGTCGCGGCGCACCCGTGTGGGCCGCCGCCCGCTCAGGCGCCGTGAGCGCCGCCATCGGCTCCACGCTCTTGCGCCCACGCGACAGCAGCAGCCCGACACAATAGTCCCGCGGCGGACTTGCCCGGTCCGCAGGGCCGATCACGCTCCTCAGCCCTTCAACACGCCGCGCAAATCGCCGCTCCGTGGCCTTTGTTCCCTCAAGAGCCATCTCGGCTCCCACCAAAATGAATCCGCCAATCCCATCCCTCGCTCCCTCGGCGAACTCTGCGGCTCTTCGACTCACCTTTCTCACTCAGCAAGACTATACCTCTGGATATCTGTGAGCGTCGGACATGCCGCGTAAGATGGGCCTCGATGTTCGGGAGCCTTCTTCTTCATGGGCTTGTCCGGCGATCGTTGCAACGGGATGCGATTGCGCTCGAACATCGCGGTCCGACCGCCGCGTCGGGACGCCGAGTTGCGCCAAATCGGAGGAACCTCATGATGAACCGGGTACGGAATTCTGGAATCACGCATCCGACGCCCTATTTCTCGGAGCTCGAAGGCTTGAAGAAGAAGGTGGAATTGGACCGGTACCTGGATCGGAAAATGGAGGAGTGGAAGCGGACGGTGCCGTTCGCGTCGCATCTGAAGCAGAAGCAGATCAACATGGCCTACTATAAGAGAACGTTGATCGAGCACGTCTGGCGGATACGGCTGTCGCGCGTCAGCCAGTCCAAGGCCATCTACAAAATTGCCGGTATTTCGCCCAAGGCCGCCCAGGACTATGCGCACTATCAAGCGGACGAGATGCTCCACGACAAGCTTTACGTCAAGGATTGTCAGGCAGCGGGCATCTCGCTCGAGGACATCTACAACACGGAACCGTACCTATCGACCAAATTGTTCCAGGGCTTCTTCTATTATGCCTTGGAGCACGAGCATCCCATGGCTCCCGTCGTCTCGAACTATCTCGTCGAGTACACCCAGGCGAAACTCCAGCCCGAGATCGTGCGCTCGCTGAACGCGTCGCTCGGCGAGGAGATGGTCAAGGGCCAACAGGCGCATCTGACCGTCGATACGCGCGACGATCATTCCATGGAGATGTGGAAGATCCTGACCCAGCTCATCCTCAGCGAGGACGATTTCGAACTGGTGTTCAAGTACATCGACGACGTGCAGGAGATCCTGGCGATGTTCTTCCGCGAAATCCACGAGGACACCGTCGTCAACGCGCAGCGAAGCGCGGTCGGCTGACGCGCCGCGCAATCCGGGTGCACCGGGTCGCGCGCCTTCTGCACCGTTCGCGTGCGCCGGTCGCCGGGTCATTAGGCAGCGATCCCGGCCATGGGAACGACGGGTTTGCCTCCCGCTTCGCTGTCGCATCGCGGGCGCGGCGGTCATGCCCGTCAGGGGGCTTGTTGCCGCCGTCTTCGGCGGCTGCGGCAGGTCGATGCGAAACCCGCCTTCCGGGTCGCCGGCGCCAATTATCGGGAGATTGCGAGATGTTGCTGAAAGTGACGCCAATTTCGACTTTTTCCGGCACTTTCCGGATACCGTCCTCGAAGCCGGAAACACAACGCGCGATATTGACGGCGACGCTGGCGGAGGGAACGTCGAGGGTGTTCAACGATCTCCGATGCGACGAAACCGAAACAATGAAGAAGGCGTGTCGAACGATCGGCGGCGAAATCGTCGAGCACGACGATCATCTCGAAATTCATGGTATCGGAAGGTCGCCGGCCTACGGCAACCGCATCATCGACGCCGCCGGCTCCGGCCTCGTATTCCGAACGCTTGCCGCGCTCTCCTCCGTGTCGCGGTCGCCCGTCGTCATCACCGGAGATGCCACGTTGTGCAACCGCGTCATGGCTCCTCTCCTCGACACGCTGCGCACCCTGGGGGCCGACATACAATCGATATGCAAAGAGGGCAACGCGCCCATCGTCAACTGGGGCCGGCCGCTGCGGGGCGGGAAGTGCCGTCTGCCGGGGAACGTCAGCTCGCAGTTCATCACCGCCATCCTGCTGGCCGCGCCCTTTGCCGAACGCGCCGTGGACATAGAGATCACGGGCGAGGTCTATTCCAAGTCCTACATCAGGCAGACTTTGACCAGCATGGCGCGCGCCGGCATTTCGGTGGCGGCATCGGACGACTATCGTCATTTCCACGTGGAGCCGTCGATCTACCGGCCTCATGACACCTACATCACGGAGGACTACACCTCCGCCTCCTACCTGCTCGCCGCCGCGGCTCTGTTCAAGGGACGATCGGTGTTCACCAACGTGCACGGAAGCAGCGAACAGGGGGAAATCGCGATCGTCGATATTCTCAAGCGGCTGGGATTGCGCCTCGAATTCGATCACGCCGGCCGGTCGCTGACGGTGGAGAATCCGCACGGGACGCCCCGGGGCGACTTCGAATTCAATGCGGCCGATTTCCCCAACATCGTGCCCACTCTCGCCGCGATCGCCTGCTACGTGGACGGGACCTTCCGGGTCGTCGGCGGAAGGATAACGAGATTTCACAAGGCATCCCGCATCGAGGCCATGATCTCCGAGCTCTCAGCGGCCGGCGTGAACATCTCGGCGCTCCACGACGACGGCGTCTGCGACGGGTTCGAGGTCCGCGGCGCTTCGACCTATCCGGGATTCCGCAAGTTCTCGAGCTGGGGCGATCATCGCATCTTCATGTCGCTGTTCGTGGCCAGCCTGCGAATGCAATCGCCATGCTTTTTTTCGGGATTCGAGGACGTCCGGCTGTCATTCCCGGAATTCTTCTCCGAATTCGCCAAGGCGGGGGTGGCGACCGGCGTCGTCGACGCGATGGAAGTGGATGAGAGGAGAGCGGTTGCGTGAGATGACCGTCTTGGACCGCGCGCCGGAACAACGAGCCGCGTGAGAGGAGTATGGATCATGGACGGAACACAGATTCCCCAATATGCCCTGCGTTACCAAACGGACGGCTTCCTGCTGGTGGAGCGTCTGTTCGGCGCCGAGGACGTGCAGGAGGCGCAGAGAGCCATCGATGAGGTTCTCGACACATCGGAGCTCTCCTCGGTTGCCGAGCTCGAGCCCGGCGATCCCGCGATCGTGCGGCGGATCTGGGGACCGACCAAGCGGCACTCGTTCTTCGAGCGCATGGCGGCGGACGACAGAGTGCTCGACATCATGCAGCAACTCATCGGGCCCAACATCTTGTTCCACTACAGCAAGCTACACATGAAGGGGCCGCGGGTCGGGAGCGTCGTCGAATGGCATCAGGACTTCTCCTATTATCCCCATACGAACACCGATCTCGCCACCGCGGTCATTTATCTCGACAATACCACCAGGGAGAATTCCTGCCTCCATGTCGTTCCCGGCTCTCACAAAGGCGGTCTCGCCGATCACTATGTCGACGGGTACTTCCGCGGGAAGGTGAGCGGGGTCAACGCGCCGGATCAATCGCAGGCCGTCGCGCTCGAGGCGCCGGCCGGCAGCGTCATCTTCCTGCATTGTCTCACGCTCCACTACTCCGCCCCCAATCGATCCGACAAGCTCCGCCGCGCCTTCCTTCCGGCGTATCGGGCCGCCGACGCTTTCCCCATCTATTTCGGTCCGCATGCGAGCCATAATGAGCCGGGGATCAAGCTGTTGCGCGGCAGCCGGTCCAACTACGCCCGCGTCGAGGCGGGCAATTGGCTGCTGCCCATGGCGGAGCGCGAGTTCGGCTCGCTCTTCGACCTGCAGGAGGGAACGCATATCGTCAAGGGTGCAACGCCCTCCGGCTACGCCGAGCGCCGCTGAGGGGCATTCCGCGCCGGCGGAGGCGCCCCTTTATGCCGAGGCGGCCCGTGAGTCCGCCCGGCGCGTCCATTCGTCGGCCTGACGACGCTGTCGGCGGGCGCGCCGAGAGGGGTCCGGGCGAGGATCCCCGGAGCGAACGGCCATAGGTCGGCACGCGCATGGGCTGCGGCGCTTGCGGCCGCGGCGGACGCCGCGAGGGTCGACATGCCGTTGCCCGACTATGGACTTCGCTCGGGGCGCCAAGGTAGATAGAGATCGCCCGTTTCAGCGACACGTTCCATAGCGTCCGTTTCCGGAGCCGGAAGTGCCGAAACGGCACGGGAGCGCGGCCTCGCCTCGCCTTATTCCCCGGCGTCGGGCGCACGGCGCCGATCGCGCCCGGCGAAGCGGCGGGAGGTAAGACGAATGCCCGACATCGACGAGCTGAGGCGGTCCGTGAAGGCGTGCATGTTCGATCAGTACGGCACGATCGTGGACATGCAGACCGGCTTGACGGAAGCGGCAACGCCCTATCTCAAAGCGAAGGGGTGGACGGGGAATCCCTCCTCATTCGTGACCTGGTGGCGCCGCACGCATTTCGAGAATTCCATGATCGACGCGCTGCTCGGGAGAGAGCACACCTCCTATCGCGAGATCGGCCAACGCGCGCTCGCCCATGTCTTGGAGCGCGCCGGCATTAGCCACACGACGCACGAGGTGCGCGATCTCGTCGCCCGGATCGAGCGGCTCCGACCGTTTCCGGAAGTGCCGGAGGCGCTCGACCGGCTGCGGACGCGCTACAAGCTGGTGGTGCTGTCGAACGGCGATCCCGACATGTTGGAGGCGGCGAAGCCGCATCACGGCATTGCGTTCGATCAGGTCATTTCCGTGGCGACCGCAAACGCTTTCAAGCCGCATTTCGCGACCTATGCCAAGGCGGCCGAAATCATCGGCTTGCGCGTGAGCGAGATTCTTTTCGTCGCCAATCACGCCTTTGACTGCATCGGCGCCAAATCGGCGGGAATGAATACCGCCTTCATCAATCGCCGCCGGCGGCCTTTTGGCGCCACGCCGCATCAGCCCGATCTGTCGGTGTCCTCGATGCAGGAGCTGGCGGCCGTCATGGTCTGATCCCGGGTATCGGCGCTCGGGATCAAACGGCGAGAGGCGCGGCCTCGAGAAGGAAATAAACGAAGCTCATTCGCTCTGACGGTCGCGAATGCCGATTTATGCGGCGCCGCCGAGGTGTCCGCGGCCATGCTCCCTTGGCGACCGACATCGCCCGGCCGCGCGATCACGGCGCGAGCCGGTCCTGATCTTGTCCCTCGACGGTATCGTTTTCCCACGACGTCACGTAACGCGGTCGCTGTGCGTCTTCGTCATCCCAATAAGCGTAGGGAAGCGATTGGGGCGACATTTCGGCGTGCGGGCCGCCGTTTCCTGCCCGCGTTATCCTGTAGCCGCGCGCATCGCGGCCTACGCGTCTGCGGCGTGGTGACATCGCGATTCCCGGGCAGACGAAAGGCGGAGAGCAAGCGAGGCCATCGTCGCCATATAGGTTAGCGGCGATCTCGGGTACGCGTTAGCTGGACGAAGGTATATAAGTTCGCGGCATCTGCCGGGTTCGCCAGCGCCGGAAGGGGCGAGCGATCGTCACTTTATCTCTTTTTCGTCCGGTGCGGATCGCGGCCGAATCCTTGCCGATGCCGCCGCGAGGTCCGCCGGCCTGTCCCGCCGCATTCGGACCAGGCTCCAAACGGCCGCGGATCGTCGGCGTTCCGCCGCCGCCAAGAGGTGACGCCGGCGATGCCGGATCTCGTCCGGCCTTCTCCTCCGGCCATCAGGCCCAAGGAAGGGCATGTATTTTCGGCGAAGGAAAGAAGCTTGCGGGCGGACGGAGCAACGTGCCGGGAGCGCCCAACCTGTGACTCGCTCGCTCGAGCGTGGCTGGGTCAACCTCGTGCTGAAAAGCCGCCACTTGAGTTCCGTCCATCGGCACGACGCAGCCAAGCCGATGGAAGCGATAACCGGCACGACGAAACATCGGCTCGAGGCCGAGATAGGACACCGACACGAAGTGAGTGAGACCCGCGCCGACTCCGTAAACCTGGAGAGCCCAGAGCAATTCCATGCACAGGTCGTATCCGCCATCTGACGAAGCGGCAATAAAACGCGTCACCTCGAAGATCTTGGGGTCGGCCGGCGGCGAGCCGTCCAAGAGATAGGGAAAGACCTCCGCGAGCAGGCTGCCGCGCGAGGTATCGAGCAACCGCGTTCCTCCGGTCACTTGGCCGTCGTGATCGATCGCAATGAGGTAGACGGCATTGCTATTGTCGAACTGATCTTGCTCGAATCCCGGCTCCCGGCACGGGAGGCGCCAGCCGAGCCGCTCGACAAATACACGATGGCGAAGCGCCGCGAACAATCGTAATGTTTCGGCATGAGCATAAGCATTGGTTTTGTCGATAACCTGGATCAAGGCCGCCCCCGCATTTGCCCAAGGTACCGCCGGTCCGCGGACTCGCCAAACCTAGGCGATTTACCAGTCTGGCCAAGTCATGAAATCGCACTCGATGGCATGACGGAAGATTGTTGCAGCCGGCTTCGGCAACGAAGGAAATTCCGAATTCTCTCTGGTGCGAGCGTCAGATTTTCCCGCCGGCCATAAACATTGAATCGCATTTCGCGGCCCGCGTCGAGGCGTCCATAAGGATGATTGGCCATCCCGATCGCGCGCTGCCGGGTCGCCGATGCGGCATTGATCGCTGCGGCATTTTCTTGGCAACGCGTCGCGGTTCGGCCGGCGCATGGATCGTCGACGGCGCCGGTCTCCCGAAGAAAAGCGGCCACTCGGCGGTGCCGGCACGCCGGTGCCGCGGACAGTTCGGCAAGCAAGACAACAATCGAGTCTCGGCAACGCTATCGATTACCAATCGCAGCGCTGGACGCGGGCCGCCTGCCTTTGTACACGCATATCTATCTGCGACTTTGCCGCCTACCGGGGAGACGCACGGTGGTGTCCCAGGCAAGCGGTCGGCCGCCCGCCGAAATAGTCCGCTGCGCTTCGAGAACCCGCGGTAATGCCTTCCGTTGAGATCGCCGGACAATCGTTCAGATTTGACGAAGTGTTACGTTAGAAATATTCGATTTTCTTGGAATCCCAATTGCCTATTTTGGACACACCGGCATTCGTAATTTGGCAATAAGGGGTGCCTCCGTGACATCGACGATCCAACTCTCTCAGAGAGGGGCCTTCGGCCAAAGGCGGATCTGGGGTTGGGCACTGAACATCCTCGGGGTGATCTGGTTCGCTGCCGCGGTATTTACCCTGGCGTTGCTTATAGCTCTTTTCGCTGACTATTCCGGTCTCAACGAGATGGCACGCGCGCTGGGCACCTTGCTGGCTGTGCCTCAATGGTCCCTCTACGCCACATAGCCGGTTCCCGTTGTAACCCAGACACTTGGCCCGTCGACGAGTCGCCGTCGAGAGCGCTCCGTTTTACTGTAGATATGCGTGTATTTATGGTTAATTCGTGTATTTGGCGCGAGCAATGGGGATATGGGCGCGTATCTGGGGGGAGAGCGCGATGACGTTCCTTGAGGAGCGCGAGAGTTTCCTTTGACAGACAGGGCTCGACGCGTAACAACCGACCACGATGCCTTCCAAGCGCCCCCTCCTCCGCGCAGAGCCTTGCGTTCGGCTATTGAATATTTGCGCGATGAAGCCAAGCGGCTCGGTCTATATCCGGTTGCACAAGCGCTCCAGCAGGCACTTGATGTGCTCGATGAATCGTCTTGAGCCGTCGGCGCCTGGCCGCGCGTCCAAACTCAATCGAACGATAGCAAGCCCAGCATGATGGCTTTGGCGACGGCGTGCGTGCGGTTGAAAACTTGCAGCTTCCGCTTCGCTCCCTCAAGATGGAATTCGGCGCATTTGTTCGAGATACCGAGAAGGACGCCGATCTCCCAGGTCGACTTTCCCTTTGCGGCCCATTCGAGAGCCTGTTTCTCGCGCGGAGAAAGCAGAGAACGGCGACGGGTCGATTCGCCGGTCAAGGACCGCTCCAACAAGCCGCCGCACGCCAACGTATGATAGTGCCACGCCATAAGCTGGAGCAAATGCCGATGGCGGCGCGTTGCGATCGCACCGTCGCGGCCTGATCCGTCGGGTATCAAGCTGACCGCGGCGATCTCGCCCTTGTGGTGAATCGGAAAGGTCGCGCCGTTGACGATACCCGCGTCGCGGGCCTCGTCGAACAGCCGTCGCTGACGCTGGCTCAAGACCTCCGACTGCACCATCCGCGACCACAGGAAGGATTGGCGCGTTTGCAGGAATGCGCCTACGACCGGATCTTCGTCCAGATAGTGCTCGCGCAAATAGTGTTGCACCCAATTTTCGGGATAGGTGGAAATGAAATAAGGCAACCGGCCGCCGGCGGAAAGGCCGCTCGAACGCGCAACATGGTAGGTGAAGTGTTTGAAGCCGAGGTCGCCAACCGCGTCGGCGAAGATTCTTCTGAGTTCGTCGAGCCGATCGACGCGGTCCGCATACTGCACCTGAGAGAGCTGATCGACGAAATTGGCCAGCCCTTCCATCTCTCGCGCCGAGAAACTTGCGCCAGCCGGCGGAACGGTAAGAGGAGACGGAACATTGGCGACCACCGGCTCCGGGAGGTGGAGCTTCGATGCGTGCGTCTCGCTATCACTTTGCAGAAGAAAGACATCTGAGTTCATCATGCCCCCTCACGCGACATTCCGCGGACTCCGCGAACCCAGTGAAACAAGCATGAAGTTCAAGGCAGTGATTCAGGTGCGTGCGAAAAGTACGACGCCACGGCTCTCTCAAGGTATTGACAGCCGCCGCAGAGCATCGGCCATCCTCCAAAAGGGGATTGTCGCCCCTTGCAGATGCTCGTTACACTTATAAGGTTGGTTAAATTTTGAAATTCCCCTTTTCGTCGCACATGCTGCACCGCCATATTTGCTTGCTTGCACCGGGAAAGAAAAACGGATAAATCTTATACCACTCTTCAGAAAGTGTGAAGTATGCTTCTCATCAATCTGGATATGGATGTGCTACGTACGCTGGTACTGGCGCAGCAGCTTGGCACCCTTAATCGAGCGGCCAAACAGGTCGGCCGCTCGCAGTCAGCCATTAGCCAGCAAATGCGCAAACTCGAGGAGCGCGTCGGCCAGCCACTGTTCCGCAAACAAGGGCGCAGTCTTGCCCTCACGGAAGCCGGCGAAATTATTTTTGCCTATGCCCGGCGCATTCTCGACCTCAATGATGAAGCGATCGCCGCGCTAAAGGGCGCTGCAATCGGCGGGACGGTGCGCTTCGGATTGCCCGGCGACTTTGCGGAAACCTGGCTGCCCGCGGCTCTCGGCCGATTTAGGCGGGCGCACCCGACCGTCCGGATTGAGGCGACGGTCGATCGGAACTCGTTGCTGACCTATCGCCTCGATGCGGGCGATCTCGATCTCGCGCTGACTTTGACCGACGGCGTTCGCCCAAACGCCGAGGTGCTCGCCACCTTGCCAATGGTCTGGATTGGTGGGCACAACGTCTCCTGGACGAAAGGAGAGGCTGTGCCGCTCGCCCTGCTCGAAGCGCCCTGCATGTTTCGAACGGCTGCAATCAATGCGCTCGAAGCGGAAGGAATGTCTTGGCATGTGGCTTTTACGAGCCCGAGCCTGGCCGGGCTTTGGGCCGCGGTCGATGCAGGGCTTGGCATCGCCCTTAGGACGCAGGCGAGCGTGCCTGGTCACCTGACGGTCTTGGACGAGCGATCGGGGCTGCCTTCCCTGTCCAGCGTGCATCTTTGCCTGAGCAGTGCCGGACGGCCGCTTGCGCCAGCGGCCGCGCGGCTGAAGACCATCCTCTTGGAGACATGGCCATCCGATATTGCCGTCATGGACGGCGCGATCTCGCGGGGATCGCTTGGGCTGCCCGACCCGCTTCGGCAGGAGGCGAATTCGCCCAAACAAGACGGCAACCTGGACGTCCGCGGCATGTGCGACCAGCATCCGCGCCAGTTTTGGCCGGCGCCCTCCGATGCCAATTGATCTTATAAGGGGCCCTGAACGATTTGTTCTATCTATTTTTTTAATTCGTTGCATGAGAATTATCGATTTTACTTAATTCCTTGCGAGCACCATGATCTCTTCAAGCGACGTCGCGCGGTGGCGGCTGCTGGGAGAAGGGACGCCTATGGTCTCTCCTTCCTGTGGACGGTCGGCGCAGATAGGCAGCTTGAGTGGCGGCGCTGAAGCGTCGCCAGCGAAATGGGCCGAATTCCTTGCTCGCCGCCATTTCGCCATGGGCTCGCACCTCTGGCGGCGGCAACGAGTATGCGAGGCCTTCCGAAGCTGCGCCACGCCCCGCGATCGGTCGCTTCGTATCATCGGGATCGAAACGACGCGGTGCCTGCGCCACTTCGGAAATGAGCACAACTTCCCCTTCGACTGACCAGAAACGCGCTGCCTGCCGGCAGCTCAACATCGGGAGCGATTCGTGCCGTTCGTCCGCATAGCCGTCCTTGGGCCAACGCTCGCTCCGCAGCAGATCGAGCGTCTGCGCCGCGAGACGACAGAAATGATGATGTCGATCATGCGCAAGGCCCGCCAGGGTATAGCCGTCGTCACAGAGCAACTCGACCATGCTGCCTGGAGCATCGCAGGTGCGCCGGTGGGTCTTGCCGCCCACGTCGAAGCGGTCATCGGCGCCGGCACCAATACGGCGGACGAAAAGGCGCGCTTCATGGCGGCAATGATGGATCTTCTTCGCGGCGTGCTCGGGCCGGAGCTGCGCGAAGAGACGTATATCGTGATCCGCGAATTCGATACGCGGGACTACGGTCGCGGCGGGCTCACGCGGGCCGAACGCGACCGCCGGCGCCAAGCGGGCGGCACCTGAGGATATCGCCCGCAGACAACGGGCATGCCGGGGGCTTGTGCCGATACGGGAACGGCGTTTTCGCGAGGAAATCATGACGCAAAACATCGGACTTGTCGTCAATGAACGATCGGTGCAGCTCACCGTCGATGATCCGGACATGCCGCTTCTCTACGCGCTGCGCGACAATCTCGCCCTCAAAGGACCGCGTTTCGGCTGCGGCCTCGGCCAATGCGGCGCCTGCACGGTTCATGTCGACGGGAAGGCCGTGCGCTCCTGCAGCGTCTCGGTTGCTTCCGTTGCGCAGCGCAAGATCGTCACCCTTGAGGGGCTTGGCACGCCCGAGCGGCCGCATGCGGTGCAGCAGGCCTTTATCGAAGAGCAGGCGGCGCAATGCGGCTTTTGCACCAACGGCATGATCATGCAATCGGCCGCCCTTCTCGCCGAAAACCCCAAGCCGAGCGAGCAAGACATCAGACGGGCGCTCGCCGCCAATCTTTGCCGGTGCGGCACGCATGTGCGCGTCCTGCGCGCTGTCAAGCGCGCCGCGGCCTCTCTCTAACTTCGGAGACGGAACGATGCGTGACCAGCTCTCAACCAGCCGGCGTGCCTTTCTCAAAGGCGGCGGCGCCCTGGTCGTCACCTTCTCGGTCGCCGGCCATGTTTCTCCCGTCTCCGCGCAAGCCGCAAAGACGGTCGCGCTCGACGATGTCGACGGCTTTCTCGCCATCGACGCAACAGGCGCCGTCACGGTCTATTCCGGCAAGGTCGATCTCGGAACGGGCGTGCGCACGGCGCTGGCGCAAATCGCCGCCGACGAGCTCGACGTGTCCTTGGCGCGCGTGTCGGTCGTCGAGGGCGATACCGCGCTGACACCCGACCAAGGGCCGACTTACGGCAGCCTGTCGATCCAAATCGGCGGCATGCAGTTGCGCCGCGCGGCGGCAACGGCTCGGCGGGCGTTGCTGAGCCAGGCGGCGGAGCGGCTTAAGGCGAGCCCGGATGATCTCGTGATCGAGGACGGCACGATCAAGGCCCCGGATGGGCGGGCGGTGACATACGTCGAGCTCGTCGGCGGCCGGAACTTCTCGCTGAAGCTCGACAAGGACGCGCCGACAAAGAATCCCGCGCAGTACAAGATCGTCGGCACATCGGTGGCCCGCGCCGACATCCCCGACAAGGTCATGGGCCGCTTCACCTTCATGCAGGATTTCCGCGTCCCCGGCATGATGCACGGTCGCGTCATTCGTCCGCCTTCGATCGGAGCCACTCTCGTCAGCGTCGACGAAAGCTCGGTGCGTGACATGGCGAAGGTGACGGTGGTGAGGGAGGGGAATTTCCTCGGCGTCGTCGCGCCCAACGAATGGACCGCGATCAAGGCGATGCGCCGGCTGAAGGCGGTTTGGTCGAGCCGGGAGGACCTGCCGGATCAAAACAAGCTGTGGGAGCATGTGCGCGCGACCCCCGTCGCCAAAGACGACGTGACCAGCAATGTCGGCGATGCCGCGACGGCGCTCGAGCAGGGGCGGCGGCTCAAGGCGACTTACGACTTCGCCATCCATACGCATGGCTCGATCGGGCCGTCCTGCGCCGTAGCCGAGATGAAGGACGGGAAGCTTACCTGCTGGTCGCCGTCCCAGGCGCCTCACAATCTCAGAAAGCAGCTCGCGGCGATGCTCGACCTGCCCGTCGAGAATATACGCGTCATCTACGTCGAAGGCTCCGGCTGCTACGGCCGCAACGGGCATGAGGATGCCACCGCCGACGCGGCGCTACTGGCGCGCGCAACCGGCCAGGCGGTGCGCGTGCAGTGGATGCGCGAGGATGAGCACGGCTGGGACCCCAAGGGCCCGCCGACGCTGGTCGATCTTGAGGGCGCGCTCGATGCCAAGGGAGACGTGCTGGCCTGGTCCTCGCAGTTCTTTGTCCCGAACGGCGCGGCGACGAATGTGAAGCTCGTGGCGGCCGAGCTCGCGGGCTTGCCGCATGAGACGGCCGATGCCCCGGGAAACATCCAGCAGAACTCGGCGGTGCCGTACAGCTTCGCCAACACCCATACGGTGGCGCACCGCCTCGCCGGAACCCCCTTCCGCCCGTCCTGGATCCGCACACCCGGCCGACTGCAAAATACCTATGCCAACGAGGCTTTTCTCGACGAGTTGGCGGCAACGGCGGAAGCCGATCCCCTTGAGTTTCGCCTGCGGCATCTGAAAGATCCGCGCGGGGTCGAGCTGCTGCAGCGATTGGCGGCACTGGCGCAATGGCAGGCGCGCCCGTCGCCCAAGCATCAAAGCGGCAATATCGCCTTCGGCCGCGGAATTTCCTACGTCAAATACGAGTTGGTCCGCACCTATGTCGGGGCCGTGGCGGAGGTAGAGGTCGACCGCGAGAACGGCACCATTCGGGTCGCCCGCTTCTTCGTGGTTCAGGATTGCGGGCAGATCATCAATCCGGACGGCGTGAAGAGCCAGATCGAGGGCAGCGTTACCCAGACGGTGAGCCGAACGCTCAAGGAGGAGCTCATCTTCGATCGCTCGCGCGTCACGAGCCTCGATTGGGCAAGTTACCCGATCCTGACTTTCGCCGAAGTCCCCGACATCGTCATCGAGCTCATCGATCGTCCCACCGAGCCGCCGTGGGGCGCCGGCGAGCCGTCGGCCGCCGTGGTTCCTTCGGCGATCTCGAATGCCGTCTTTGACGCGACCGGCGTCCGCCTGCGCTCGGTCCCCTATACCGCCGCGAAAATGCGGGCCGCACTTCGAGGGACATGACTCATTACCTTTAGGGAGGAGACGATCCTTATGCTGACATTTTACTATTTCCCGGGCGCATGCTCGATGGCCGTGCATGTAGCCCTCGAGGAGACAGGCGCCCGATACGAAGCCCGCAAGGTCATGTTGAGCGAGGGCGAGCAAAGGAGCGCCGCCTATCTCGCGATCAATCCACGCGCCCAAGTCCCGGCCCTATCCGTGGACGGAAAGGTGATTACGGAATGTGTCGCCATCCTCGTCTACCTCGCGCGCACCTTTCCCGAGGCGCGGCTCCTTCCGGACGACGATGTCGACTATGCTCGATGCCTGGCGACAATGACGTGGATCGCGTGTGCGGTCGATCCGTTGTTCCGTCGGGCGGCTCGGCCCGAACGTTTCGTCGCCGATGAAAGCGCGCGGCCCGCCGTCAAGCGCGCGGCACAGGAGGCGCTTTGGTCGAAGTGCCAGGAAATCGACGCCTTGATCGGAGAGAACGAATGGATTGCAGGAAAACAGTATACCGCCTGCGATCCCTACGCGCTCGTCTACTATGGCTTCTGCCTCCGGTTGGGTCTCCCCATGGCGGAGCTTGCGTCCTACACGCGTCTCAAAGACCAGTTGCTGGCACGTCCAACGGCGCGCCGGGTGCTCGAGCGCGAACGGCATCCATTGCTCGCGTGAGTAAGCATCGCGCAGGTCCGCGGCGGAGAGGCGATTCTTTCGATGATGCCGAAAGCAGCAGCGTCGGCTAAGTATTCTTCGATCGAGGCGGCGCTCGACTATCTCGTACCAATGCGCCAGAAGCCGCACAGCTTGGCGTATGAGCCGCCGCCCGGCGTGCCGCGAAGCAACGCCGGTTACGAGGCGCGCACGGTCACCCTTTATGACCTGCGGGCATCAACCGATGTGACATCGCTCGACCGCGAGGGTTTTGAGCTAATACGGCACCACAGCGCCGTTCGTGATTTTCATGACGAAGACGAATTACGCAGGATCTATTATCCCGAAGCCGAGCGTCTGATCGCCGCCGCTACGGGCGGCAGCCGGGTGATTATCTTCGATCATACGATGCGGCGGCGCATCCCTGGTGTCGCCGACCGCACAAGGGGGGCTCCGCGCCAGCCGGTGTCGTCGGTTCACAATGACTACACGACAAATTCCGGTCCGCGGCGCCTGAGCGGCATGCAGACAGAGGGCGAGCGGCCGGCACCGCAAAGTAGATTCTCCATTGTCAATCTTTGGCGTCCCGTCCATGGCCCGCTGCGCGATATGCCTCTTGCCGTTTGTGATGCGCGCACCGTGGCGGCCGGCGACCTCGTCGCCGCCGATCTCGTCTATCCTGACCGGATCGGCGAAAATTATCTGGTGACCTATAATCCCGGCCACCGATGGTTCTACGTTTCCGAGATGAATGTCGACGAAGCTTGGCTTTTTCGCTGCTACGACTCGGCGACTGACGGGCGAGCACGATTTACACCGCATGCCGCCTTCACCCATCCGGCCACCACGGCCGATACGCCGCCGCGCGAGAGCATCGAGCTGCGAAGCTTAGTGTTCTACGACACATAAGAGGAGGTCTAGAGGAGGTTTCGGGAACCAAACAACCCGCAAACCCTTCCGCTGGACCTTCACACGCCGCGATCTTCACGCTCTGCTTGCCAAGTTCAACTAAACTCCGCAGCCCTTCGCCGCTTGATCGCCGCCTCACAATACGTCACCGTAATTGCGAAGCTATGGACTTGGTCCGGTCGGGGCCGGTATCGCCCTGCCGCCCATGGCTCTCGTTTTCGTTCTGATATCACCTTTCTCCGGGTCGCTGAACGCCAGGCTGGGGGTCCGGTTCATGACCGGCGGCGTCGTCGCCGTCATCGCTTGTGGTCTATTCTCGATCGGACTTAGCCCGTCTTCGCCGATTCGCCTGTGGATAAGTCGCATTTGACGATTTTCGAGGCGCGTAAGCTATTGATATAATTTATATATGTGAGTGAAATTCCGTCGAAATCGCCTGTAGTGAAGACCTAGTATCTTTCAGGCACCTGGCGTTTCGTCGATAATCGGAAGCTGGGAGGTTCCTGCGATCGACCACCATTGTGTCCTGACGTCATTGCGAGCTCCCGCAGGGAGCGTGGCAATCCATGCATGGATCGCCACGACCGCTTCGCGGTCTCGCGATGACGTTCAATAGCGTCACAATCAAGTGACCTATGATCGCCAGTCCGCGATCATCTTTGTAGTGAAGACCTTCTCTTCTAACCCGTTGATTAATCTTAGGTGCGGCGCAAAATAACGCCCCAATCGGCGAAGACGGGTTAGTGCTCGCTCAGTCTCGCTCTCGACCGCGGAGGTCGGGCTGGCCATGACGGGGCTCGGAATGGGCCTTGCCAGCGGCCCACTCATGGGAGCCGCTGTGGGAGCCGTATCTGCCGCTCGCTCGGGAACCGCCGCCTCGCTCATCAATGTGGCACGGATGGCCGGCGCGACGATCGGGGTCGCGGTCTTGGGCGCTGTGTTCGCTCTCGCGCATGGTGGCCCATCCGGGCTGCGTCTTGCCATGCTGCTTGGCGGATTTGTCCAGTTTGCCTGTGCGGCGATGGCTTGGACCACGCCACGGTCTGCAGCCGCCCCAGCGCTGATCGATCCCGATTGAAGATCGCTCGTAGATCCCCTGCGCCGTTATGATCGGTGCCGTAGGCGAGACGTCTTCCCGCCATACGTTGACGGAAGAGCCGCCGATCAACGGTCTGAGAGTTCTTGCCGTTGTCCAAGCATGACAGCGCGCCGCTCGGCAAAGCAACGCCTTGCCGGGACCGCCGTCATATGCTGTCGTCCATCTCGTATCAGCGGTTGCTTGTTTCCTTGATCGCCTGGGGATTATGGAAGATGTCCACGGTGATGAAGGTCAGCGGTATAGCCTCCTTGTTCTCGACCCAGTGAGCATCGCCGTTGCCGTCCTGGAATGAATCGCCGGCGTGAAATATCTTCACGGAACCGTCGGCTTGAAACTGGGTCATCGTGCCTTGCAGCATATAAACGACTGCGGGCCGATCCTTGTGGCTGTGCAGCCCGATGATTCCTCCGGGCTGCACCGTGGCAAAGCGCATGCGCAGCTCGCGCCCTTCCATGCCGGGAATTTCCTTGCCGAGATCGACGTCTGCGATCGTCGTGAATGTCGCATTGACAGTGCCCTGAGGAGCGGTCGACTGACCTGCGGCAACTCCCGTGGCCAGCGCCAAAATTCCCGCGGTGACATACACCAATTTTCGCATCACTACCTCCCCTTCTTCACGGAATGCCCGGCAATGCTAAGCGCAGATCCAATCCATCACCATCTAGTCAATGGTATAGCGTGATGTTGCGACGCCGCCCGCCATGCGTCGCTCATGTCAGAATATCCATAACGCCAAGCGCCGGGCGTCGGCTCGCCGGAGCGGGAAGAACACCCCCTGGGATACGTCCCAGGTTCTCGCGGTCACATCAGCGAGGGAATATGAACCCGGAATCATTTGAGAGCCGTGCCATGGAACGCAAGATTGTCCGCCAATCTTTGCATCCTTCGCCCGTCAATCTCCGTCTTGCGGAGGAAACGGAGATATCCACTTTGGCATCCGTGCTTTATGCGTCCATGGCGGCCGAAGAGGTTGAATTTCCGGCCGGCGAGGAGGAAATGCTTTATACGTTCGTGATTTGTGCCGATGTCGGCGATTTCAACATGGAAATGTCGCCCATATCACAGCAGCCTGCGATCAAGCAGGCCGGTACTTGCCAACAAAGGGGAAGCGTCCGAAATCGGAAATGATTTGACGAAGCCGCTTTGGCGGTTTGGCGAAAGCGAAATCCGACGAGGGACAGATGACCGCAAAAGACTTTGGTGGCAGCCATGAGCAATCGAGCGCACGCGATCACGTGCCGGCGCTTTCTGTTCGTCAGCGCGAGATTCTTTATTACCTTTGCCGGGGTTATCACAACAAGACCATTGCCGACCAGCTAGGCATAGAGCTCGTGACGGTCAAGATGCATGTTGGACGCCTCTTCAAGAAGCTTCACGTGAACAATCGGACCGCCGCGGCGGTCCGCGGGGTACAGCTCTATGCCGGCGGGCAGCGCCCACGGACGGAAAAGCCCTGATCCGGCGCATCCTCCGCCTCGGAGCCGACATGGCGAACCTCAACGGCCAGCCGCGCCCGGCACCGCGTACACCTCGGCGCCGCGATGGTCTTGTGCCGACGCGGCGATTCGCAACAGACCCTATACCTTTGCCTAGCTGTGACGGGGCGTGGGGTGCGCCTAATCTGCTGGCGACTCCGCGATGAGGTACGTCTGATCCCGGCGCGCAAAACATTTGACCCGAGAGAGTGAGATGGCGGGCAATATTCTCGTCCTTAATCGCTGGCCCCAATACCCGAACAGCGACCGGTGGGACAATGAGCTCGCGCGCTACGGTGATCTCATTTCCCATATTCAATATCGGGTGACCTATCTCTGCGATGCTTTGGGGCAGCAGGGTATCAGCATCAATTGTGGCGCATCTTCGGACATCCACGTCATTTCGGACTTCGCCGACGCCGAACATGTCATCGATCTCACCGGCAAGCTGATCCGGCGATATGGTGCGTTCGACCACGTCATCGCCTTCTCGGAATATTTGCTCGATCTCGCCGCCTTGATACGAGAGCGCTACGGCATTCCCGGACCAAAGCCGCACGAAGTCGACCGCTTCCGCGACAAGACGGTCATGAAGGAAATTCTGCAGCAGGCGCGGATTTCTGTGCCGCGATGGACCCTGTGCACAAGCGCGGAGCAGGCGCTGCAGGCCGCCCGGGGGTTGGGTTTCCCGCTGATTTTGAAGCCGCGGCGCGGCGCATCCAGCAAAGGTGTCCGCAAGATCTCTTCCGCCGACGAATTGGCGTCGGTTTGCGCCGGCCAGGCGCTCGACGGTTACGAAATGGAAGAGTTCATCGACGGCGACATATATCACGCGGACGGCGTGGTCGACCGCGACGGCGCGTGCATCTTCATGAGCATATCGCGCTATATATCTCCGTGTCTCGAATTCGAGCACGGCGCGCCGCTGGGCTCGATCGTGCAAACCTCGTCCGTCCGGTACGAGGAGCATCGTGAATTCGCCTTGTGCTGCCTGGCGGCTCTCGATCTGCGGTCGTCCGCTTTTCATCTGGAATTCTTCGACGCGGGCGGCGAATGCGTATTCCTGGAAATCGGCGCCCGCGTGCCCGGCGCCGATGTTTCCTATGTCATCCACGACGTCTACGGCGTCAATCTGTTCAAGCTTTGGGCCGATGTTTCGCTCGGCCACCGGATAGGGCCGGTGAAGAACGGTGGCTGCGAAAGCGGCGGCTGGCTGACCATTCCCCGGCCCAAGCCGCTGCCGCAGAAGGTGGTCTGCGCTACGCCGCTGCTGGGCAAAGTCCCCTTCCTCTACCGCGAGCTGGTTCCCCGCCCCGGCGAGGTGCTGGAGGATGTCGGCGGCTACGCGAATCTGCAAGGCGGCCGTTTCCTGTTCCGGGGCGGAACGGAAAGCCAGATTGCCGACGCCATTCGGTCGGCTCAAGCGCAATACACATTGACGACGACGCAGCTCCAATAACCCGCGGCTGCGCACGACAGCAGCATTCGGAGGCGGTCATGGCAAGGTTGAGCAGCACGGAACTGTTGGCCAAGAAATGCGTCGTGTTTGCCGAGGCATGCTTCGGCCTCTTCACCAGCAAGATCGCGGCCTCCTTTCTGCGCTACCGGTCGGACTCTTGCGTCGCCGTGATCGACAGCACGAAAGCGGGACAGACCGTCGAGGACGTGATCGGTTATGGCGGCGCCATCCCCGTCATCGCGGACGTCGAGGAGGCTTTTGCCCTGAATCCCGAGGTCCTGATCATCGGGAAGGGTCTGCATTCGGCGGAGT
>Ga0187784_10000621_pt1 | contig 26454 bp, 30 predicted proteins | sample 1015_SJ02_MP15_2_FD_132964 | JGI IMG/M metagenome (GOLD analysis project Ga0187784, IMG submission 132964) | Tropical peat soil microbial communities from peatlands in Department of Meta, Colombia - 1015_SJ02_MP15_20_MG | ecosystem: Environmental > Terrestrial > Soil > Wetlands > Peat | place... | reverse complement strand
TCGATCCGCATGCTCGACCAGTCGCGCATCGGCGCCATCCTCACCGGCGACGAAGACGCACTGCGCGGCGGCCCGCCGGTCGACGCGATGCTGATCCAGAACACCAATCCGGTGTCGGTCGCTCCCGACCAGGAGGTGGTCAAGCGCGGCTTTCACCGCGAGGACTTGTTCGTCTGCGTGCACGAACAATTCATGACCGATACCGCGAAAATGGCCGACATCGTGTTGCCCGCGACCATGTTCGTCGAACACGATGATTTTTACACCGCCGGCGGCAGTCAATACCTCCTGCTCGGACCGAAGCTGATCGATCCGCCGGGCGAATGCCGCTCCAACCATGACGTTATCTGCGGACTGGCGAAACGGCTGGGCGCGGAGCATCCGGGCTTTGCCATGACGCCGCGGCAATTGATCGACGCCACTCTGCAAAAATCCGGATGGGGCACGCTGGCGGAACTCGAGGAAACGCGCTGGATCGATTGCCAGCCTGATTTTGCCACCGCCCACTATCTCAGCGGCTTCGCCTACCCGGACGGCAAATTCCGCTTCAAGCCGGACTGGCCGACGGTGCCGTTTAAGCGCTGGCACCGCACTCACCCCGCGCCGTCGATTCCCGTTCTGCCGGACCACTGGGAGGTAATCGAGGAGGCCGATACCGCGCACCCATTCCGGCTCGCCACATCGCCAGCGCGCGGCTTTCTCAACTCGAGCTTCACCGAAACGCGGACCTCGCGCGCCAAGGAGGGACGCCCCGAGGTGATGATCCACCCGGACGATGCCAGCGGACTCGGTATTGTTGACGGCGAGGAGGTCACGCTCGGCAATCGCCGCGGCGCCGTGCGCCTGCACGCGCGAGTGTTCGACGGCGTCCGCCGCGGCGTGTTGATCGCAGAATCGCTGTGGCCCAATTCGGCTTACGCGGACGGCCGCGGCATCAACACGCTCACCGGCGCTGATCCGGTGGCACCGTTCGGCGGCGCCGCCTTTCACGACAACAAGGTTTGGCTGCGCAAAGCGGCCGATTGATCATCCGCCGCACGCTACATCGACCGCTACGCCCGCCAAAACGGTTTATTGATCTCGAGATAAGCGTCGTAAGGAGTCAGCCCGATATCTTGCAGCGAGCGACCCGACATCTGCGCAAGTTCGCGCCGGCCTCGTGACCTGCAGCGCCACTTTTTCAGCAAAGCAATCAGGCCTTTGCGTCGCCGACGAAGAAGTTTGTCGTGGGTGAGGGTAAGTGTGGTCATCGCGTTGATCCTCTAAATCTCGCTGGCGGCGAGTAAGCCGCGAGCGGCGCCGACGTCAGGTGACCGTGGCGTAAAGACTGATTTCGATCGGTACCGGCGCGGCGTTCGCGATGATCAGCGCCTCTATCAGCACGACCGCGATGAACAGCGCCGCGGCGACCAAAGTGCCGCGCTCGGCACGAAAGCCATGGCGCACCCGAACCGGGCGAAACGCCAATATACCCGCAGAAGTCATTGCCATTCTCCCAAGGTCTTCGGGCAGCACGCCGCGTTGTAAGCCGTGCCCTAATGCGGGCCACCCGTTTCGTGGGTGTCGGTTTAGCGCTTTTGCCTCGCAGAATAATCAGGTCTATGGTAATGTTATCCATCACTGGCAGTGATAGATAACTCGATGGCCGATCTGCGGACCCTGGCGATATTCGTGAAAGTGGCCGAGCGATTGAGCTTCGTGCGCGCCGCCATCGACCTCGGCATTACCCAGTCCGGCGTCAGCAACGCCATCAAGCGGCTCGAAGAGGAGACCGGGACGCGGCTCTTGGCGCGCACCACCCGGCGCGTCAGTCTCACCGATGACGGCGCCGCATTTTTCGAGCGCTGCCGTCAGGCGCTTGCCGAAATCGAAGAGGCCGAGCTCGTGCTCAAGGAGGCGCGGCTCAAACCGTCAGGCAATTTGCGGATCGACCTGTCGGTTTCCTTCGGCCGCCTCAAAATGGTCCCCTTGCTCGGTTCGTTCCAGGCGCAATACCCGAACGTAAGACTGAGCGTTACGTTCACCGATCGCTATATCGATCTGGTCGAGGAAGGCGTCGATGTCAGCGTGCGATTTGGCCCGCTGCACGATTCCAGCCTCATTGCGCGCCGGTTGACACAGTCGGAATTCAAAGTCGTCGGGACGCCAGGCTACTTCGCCCGATACGGCCGACCAAAAACGCCTGATGATTTGGTCAATCATAATTGCCTGGCGTTCACCTTCCGCGACACCCGGCTCGCCAGACCCTGGCGGTTCGCGACGGCAGCGGCCGAATCCACGCTCATCCCGCGTGGGAATATGAGCTTTAGCGATGGCGCTGCTGTATTTGAGGCAGCCTGCGCCGGGTATGGATTGGCGCAAATACATGACTTTTATCCCGACACCCAGATTACTCGTGGCAAATTGGTTGAGGTCTTGGACAAATTCGCGCCGACGCCGGACTCGATTTGGCTCGTCTACCCGCCTACGCGGCACCTCACGCCGAAAGTACGGGCGTTCGTCGATTTCATGACCGCGCATTTCCGTCCTTCGCGTTCGGCAAAGGCGGCGCGTTAAGCGCAGGTCATTTCGGCCGTTCGACCTCGGGCGGCGCGCCGGACCAGCGCTCGGCGGCGGCTTCGTCTTCGGCTTTCGCCTCGACCCAATCGGTGCCGGTGCTCGTCTCGACCTGCTTCCAGAACGGCGCCCTCGTTTTCAGATAGTCCATGAGAAACGAGGCGGCGCAAAATGCCGCCTGGCGATGGCTCGACGCGGTGACGACTAGCACGATGACTTCGCCCGGCTCGATCCGCCCGTAACGATGGATCACGGTGACGCCGAGGAGCGGCCAGCGCACGCACGCTTGCTCCACATGCCGGGCAATCTCGGCTTCGGCCATGCCCGGGTAGTGCTCGAGCGTCAACGCCGCAATCGGCGCGCCGTTTTCATCGGCGCGGCAAATGCCGGTGAAGGTCACCACGGCGCCGATATCAGTCCGGCCGCGCGTCATCGCCGCAGTCTCGGCGGCGATGTCGAAGGCCTCGCGTTGTAAGCGGACGGTCGCGATCATCTCGTTTGCTCAATCGGCAAGCTGCGCTGTAAATCTTAGCGCATGTCCTTTTCGGAAAACCGGCATCCACTTTTCCGGGACATGCCGCTATTGGAGCGGATTTGACATTCGCTACCCACCAAGCCGTTAGTTCGTGAAGCGAATGTCAAATCCAAAGCTCCACTAGAACTATATTTGCTAGTGGTCCTTTGATTCTAACATTCGCATGAGAGCCTGCCGAAACCGTATGCGAATGTTAGAATCGGACCACTACCCGCCGGTCATGGGCGGAAAGAAAGCGATCTCGCTAGCGCCTGCGATCGGCGCATCCGACCGCACGTGACGGTGGTCGATGGCGGCGCGGATCACTTTCGCATTCTCGAATGCGTGAGCGTGTTGTTCGTCGCGTCCGGCAAGCCAGTTCATCAACTCACCGACCGTGGCGACGGTCGCAGGCGGATCGAGTCGTTCTTCCGCCTTGCCCAAGCGCTCGCGCACCCAGGCAAAATAGAGAAGCCTCACGCATCCTCCCTGCTCAAATGATGCCATCCGGCCTGTAGATAATCCCATCCCGTATAGATGGTCAGCAATGCGGACAGCCACAGCAGCATAATGCCGATCTTGGTGACAACCGGCACCACAGCGTCACCAGCGTCGCCGGCGATGAGAAAACCGACGGCGACAAGTTGCAGCGTCGTCTTCCACTTGGCAAGGCGTGTGACCGGCACGCTGACGCGCAGCTCGGCGAGATATTCGCGCAGTCCGGAGACAAGGATTTCGCGACAGAGAATGACAATACCCGCAAACAGCGACCAGCCGTGGATTGTGTCCTCCGCCGCGAGCATCAACAGGCAGGACGAGACCAGAAGCTTGTCGGCAATCGGATCGAGCATGCGTCCGAGTGAGGATTGCTGGGCCCAGATGCGGGCAAGATAACCGTCGAGGAAATCGCTGACGCCGGCGACAATAAAGACGGCAAGCGCCACCCAACGGAGCCACAGGCCGCCGTCAAGAATGCTCTGCCCGAACATGCAGCCGACCACGATCGGGATAGCGACGATGCGGCCATAGGTCAGGATGTTGGGCAGCGCCAAAGGATGCGCGCGCAGCCGGCCTCCGGGCGTTGTCGTGGTCGTCGTCGAATTCATGGCCATAACATAGCGCTGCGGCGCCGATCCTGACAGGTGCCACGCCCGCAGGCCTGCCTTCCGGTTACGGTCGTTGCTTGCTCACATCGAGGTTCGCTCACGCCGTTCCCTCGTGGAAGAATTCATAAATGCGACGGGCCGTTTCCGCACTGATACCATCGACCTGTACCAAATCGGTGACCGAGGCGCGCTCGATGGCCTTGAGCGTGCCGAAATGGTGGAGCAAGGCCCGCTTGCGCGTGGGGCCGATGCCCGCAATTTCCTGCAAGCCCGCCTCCCGCATTTGCCGCGCGCGCCTGGTTCGATGCGAACCGATGGCAAAGCGGTGCGCTTCGTCGCGAAGCCGCTCGACGAAGTACAGGACCGGATCTCGCGGCGGCAGCTTGAATGAGTCGCGGCCTGGAATAAAGAACGTCTCGCGCCCGGCATCCCGATCCGGCCCCTTGGCGACAGCGACGAGCGGTAAATCGATGCCCAGCATACCGAGCGCCTCCCGCGCGGCCGTTAACTGCCCCTGCCCGCCGTCGATCAGTACGAGATCCGGCCAGGGCGAGTCGTCCGACTCCTCGGACTGAGCACGCAAGATGTCTGTCTCTTCGGGTGGCAAAGCAGCAGTATTGTCACCTCCCGCTTGAAGGCGGAGGTCGGCAAGCGAATCTCGCCGGGTGGGGGTCATATCGGCGGACGACCCCTCCCCGGATCGCCTTCGGTGTTCCGCTCCTCCCCTTTCGGGGGAGAGAAAATCTTCGCGTTGCGCCTCGGCGAGCAGCCGCTTGAAGCGGCGCGTCAGGACCTCGCGCATCATGGCAAAATCATCGCCGGGAGAAAGATCGGCCGAACGGATGTTGAACTTTCGATAGTCGCTTTTGCGGAAACCTTCCGGACCTGCCACGATCATTGCGCCAACTGCGTTCGCGCCTTGAATGTGGCTGTTGTCGAAGACCTCGATGCGCCGCGGCATTCGCGGCAGACCGAATGTTTCGGCAAGCTGGCGCAAAAGGCGCTGTTGCGAGGAGGTTTCAGCGAGCTTGCGCCCCAAGGCCTCGCGCGCATTGGCGAGCGCATGCTCGACCAAATCCTTCCGCTCCCCCCGCTGCGGTATCAGCACTTCGACCTTATGGCCGCGTTTGCTCGTCAGCGCTTCCGCCAGCAGCGCGCGGTCCTCGATGTCCTGGGAAATGAGGATCAAACGCGGGCACGGTTTGTCGTCATAAAATTGAGCGAGGAAGGCGGCGAGAATTTCGTCCGGCGAAACGGAGCGATCGGCTTTGGGGAAATAAGCGCGGTTGCCCCAATTTTGTCCGGTGCGGAAGAAAAATACCTCGACGCAGGCAAATCCGCCCTGTTGATGCAGGGCAAAAACATCGGCCTCGTCGACGCCGCGCGGATTGACGCCCTGGTGCGCCTGAATGGCCGACAAGGCAGCTAAGCGGTCCCGATAAACGGCTGCACGCTCGTAGTCGAGCGTAACCGCGGCCTTTTCCATTTCCGCGGCCAACTCGTCCTTCACCGCCTTGCTCCGGCCGGACAAGAACGCGTTCGCTTCGCGTACTAGCGCCGTATATTCGGCAAAGCCGATCTCGTTGGTGCACGGCGCCGAGCAACGCTTGATTTGATACAGCAAGCACGGCCTGGTGCGGCTCTCGAAGAACGGATCGCTGCACGAGCGCAGAAGGAATGCGCGCTGTAGCGCATTGATGGTGCGGTTGACCGCCCACACCGAGGCGAACGGGCCGTAATATTGGCCCGGCCGCGAACGGGCGCCGCGATGCTTGAGGATTTGCGGCGCCCAGTGATCCGAAGTGATCAGGATGTAGGGAAACGACTTGTCGTCGCGCAAAAGAACGTTGAAGCGCGGTCGCAGGCGCTTGATCAGGTTCGCCTCGAGAAGGAGCGCCTCGGTCTCGGTGCGGGTGACGACGAATTCAAGCGCGCGGGTCGCCGCGATCATGCGCTCAATGCGGGTATCGAGCCCGGCAGGACGAGCGTAGGCGCGGACCCGGTTCCTAACATTTTTCGCTTTGCCGACATAGAGAACGTCGCCGCGCGCGTCGATCATCCGGTAGACGCCCGGCTGGGCGGGAGCGTGTTTGGCGTAATGCAGGACGGCGGCGCGCCCAAGCGCGAGCGAGCCCGCGTCGCCCCTGAGATCTCCAAGGACAGCGTCACTTTCATCAGCTTGTGGGAGAGACGCCTCTTCGTCTTCTTCCACGCTTTCGAGGTCGCGATCGGGATCTTTTTTCGGAACGTTCATGTCTTTGGCGAAGGCCCATCCGGACGTGCCCCTGCATGGCCCGGCTTTGCCGGGAACGTAAGAGCGGCGGTTGATGAGGGCCAGGGCCGACCTTCCGCCGAGATTTCGGCGCGGCGCTGGCAGCACTGCCAAACTGGCGCGGAAATAGCCTGCCTAGCGAGTTGCAATTTACAGTTCGTCAGTATGAATTTATCAGTTGTTTAACCATAGTCTCGGCAGAGTTAAAACATAATTAGGTATAATAGTGGCTGTGCAAAGATTAATCTCGCCGCAATATTGTCAATAAAGAGCTGAGACCTGTGTCTTTGATGCACTAGACGCTAGATGTTCTGGTAATACTATTTAGTCTCCACCGAACTTGGAGGTCAATAATATGAAACGTTTGGCTTGCGCAGGGCTTGCTTTGCTCGCGCTCACGGGTGCGGCTTGGTCCGCGGACCTGGCACCCGGCCCCTATTACAAGGCTCCTCCGTATCTCCCGCCGGTTTACAGCTGGACCGGTTTCTATATTGGCGCCAACGGCGGCGGCGCTTTTGGTTGGTCAAAATGGGATACGACCAACTCATTCAATCCCACGGGTGGGGTGGCCGGCGGCACTATCGGATACAATTATCAGATCGGCCCCGCGGTGCTCGGCGTCGAAGGCGATATCGACTGGGCCGGGTTAAACGGATCCACCACGTCAGGCTGTCCCGCCGGCTGTTCGACCAGTGATTCCTGGCTGTCGACAGTGCGCGGGCGGCTCGGCTATGCCGCCGGCCGTTTCATGCCGTACATCACCGCCGGCGGCGCCTTCGGCAACATCGAGGCCTCAACTCCTGGCCTTGCTGGCGGCAGTGCGACCAATGCCGGGTGGACCGCAGGCGCGGGCCTCGAATTCGCCATCGTCCCGCACTGGACCATCAAAGCCGAATATCTGTTCGTCGATCTCGGTAAGTTTAATTGCGGCGCCGGCTGCAGCGCCGGTGCGGCAGTGGACAACGTCGCGTTCACCACGAATTTGATCCGGGGCGGGTTTAATTACCGATTCTGATCGGTTCAGCGCGGCAAAGATAATCAAGACCCCTGGCGTAACCCCCGGGGTCTTTTGTTCAAAGAAAATTCGGGCGTTGTTCGTGCTTAAGCTCTCGGCGCCGTCATGGCGAATGCCGGCACCCGCGCCGCGAAGCTTTCGAGCCAAGCGACGAGTCGCGGATGGTCGCCGCGCCAAGTGCCGCCAAAACGGAAATCGCGATAGCCAAGCGCACAAGCAAGCGCGATCTGCCCGACATGAGGAAGTTGCGGGCCCGCCGCCAGGGTTGGCGGCGCGGATTCCAGGACGCTCAGTGCACGCCTCACTTTGCCGGCCTGATGGTCGAGCCATTTTTGTTCGTGTTTTTCCGGCGCGCGCCAACGGCCTTCATAAACTCCCAGGATGGAGGCATCGAGAATACCGTCGCACAGCGCTTGCAGCCGCAGCGCGACAAAGCGCTGATCGCCTTCGCGGGGAATGATCTTGCCGCCGCCGGCGCGATGATCGAGATATTCAAGGATCACGCGCGAGTCATAAAGGCTCATGCCATTCTCAAGGACGAGCACCGGAATTTTTCCAAGCGGATTCTGCACCCGCACGCTATCACCTGCATCCATGGTGTCGGCGGGTTCCAACTTCACATCGTCCATGCCGAGCAACGAGAGTGCGATTTGCACCTTCCGCCCAAACGGCGAAGGCGCTGCAGAGCGCAGAATCATCATGACCGGGCCATTGTGTTGTAAGCGGGACGAAGGCAATTGAAGGACAAAATCAGCAGAGGAACAACTGCGCCATGCAAATAGCGCTCTCGGTGTGGAGCAACGCTGCCGAACGGGCGTGCGCCCGCGACTGAAGTTATCGGCGATTCCGCTAACCGGTGACGACGAGATTGACCGCTTTCGGGCCCTTGCCCTTTTTGTCGGGCTCGACCTCGAAACTGATGCGCTGCCCCTCAAGCAGCGATTTCAGCCCGGCGCGTTCTACGGCAGTGATATGAACGAAGACGTCGCGTCCACCGTCATCCGGTTTAATGAAGCCATAGCCGCGCTCGCCGTTGAAAAACTTGACCGTACCGGTCATTGGCATCGAGCAACTCCTTCCCCCCGTGGTTGCTTCGCCGCCGGCCCCCACGGCACGACGGCTTGGCCGGACATCCACACGGGCAAGGCTTCAGCCGCAGACGGCCTCAGTCACTCCGCCGGCCCCCCACAGGAGGCGGAACGTCAAAGCCAGCCCTAATCAATTAGACCAATTTTTGCGTGTGGAAAAGTGGGCAACTCAAGCGCCAACCGCCGTGGAGCGGTTTTGTCTAGTCGCTCCCGACCGGCACTGAGGTTATCCGATCGGTGGAGGCGCGCCGGCCGGCGATAGCAACTCGCCGAGCGCCGGCAGGAAAGCCCGCAATTGCGCCTCGAGCGTGAACGGCGGATTGATCAAAATGAGCCCGGAGCCGAGCAATCCACCCGGCCGCCGGGCTTCCCGCAATATCAGCTCACTGCGCAACACTTTCACCCCCGCAAACTTGCGCACCTGGCGTGCCAGTGCATCTGGTCCCTTATGGTCCTTGATCGGATACCAAACTAGGTAAATTCCACCCGGCCATTTGCGATAGGCCGTTGCAAGCCGGTCGGGCAGACGAAGGAATTCGTTCGGATCTTCAAAGGGCGGATCGACAAGGACCAGGCCGCGCCTCTCCTTCGGCGGCACATAGGCGCCAAGCGCGGTCCAGCCATCGATTGCAAGGGCCTTGGCGCGGCGTTCGCCGCGAAGAGCTGCCGCCAGTATGGTCGCGGAATGCGGCTCCAATTCGCAAGCGACGAGCCGGTCCTGCGGCCGCAATAAAGCTGCGCAGATCAGCGGCGAGCCCGGATAGATGCGCAGCTTGCCGTCGGGATTGAATTCGGCAACGGCATCGAGATAAGGAGCCAGAAACTCATTTGGCGCGCGACCCTGTGCGCGCAATTTCCAGATCAACTCAATGCCGTTGCGCCATTCGCCGCTGCGGCAGGCATCGCGAGAAAGCAGGTCGTATCGGGCTGCCCCGGCATGAGTATCGATGACGCGGAAAGGCGCTGGCTTCAGACGCAGATATGTAAGGATCCACGCCAAGACGGCGTGCTTGTGAACGTCGGCGAAATTACCGGCATGAAACGCGTGACGGTAATTCATCGGCCGCCGTGTTCGTTTCCAAAAATTCTCGCCTGAAATTTTGCGCAGGCCGCAAAGGCGCAGACACTGGCAAATTCGCGCCGACGATCCCGACGGAAAATTCGCACAGCGAGTTGACGCGAGGTGAGCAAATCAGTTCGCCGCACCGCGCACGGGCGGCATGACCAGTTGATCACGCTCGCAGCTCCGCCGCGCGATCTCCGCACAGTTGCGAAACTGCAACTCCTTGGACAGGCAGATTCTGACCTCGGTTAAGCGCTTGTGGTCGCAGCCGATGGCCATGCCCTCACTGCTAAGGCCGGGATTGGCTTTTGTGAACGCTTCCTCGACAGCCGTCGGCGTGACGTTCAGGGGTGATTGCAGTTCAACATACTCGGCGGGAATTTTCACTGCCGCGCGCGCTTTGCGCACGAGATCGAAATAGGCGCGCGGTGAAAGCCCGGAACAGGTGCCGTGGCGGTCCCACTCGTTGAAGATGAGGTGGGGCGCCGGCATCACGTCAAGCATGGAATCGACAATTCCGCGATAAAGCCGCGGCGCGGGGACTTGGCAATATTCGGGAAATCCGTGCTCGTATTGCGGCCACAGTCCGTGGACGACAAACGCGAAGGGCCGTGCGCCGCACTGAGCACCCGGGATACGCGCACCATCCCGTTCATGCGCGGCCGCGCAAAAGGAAGGCGACCACGACAGCGAGAGAACGTAGAAATCGAATTGCCCAGCCCCGTTCTGGAGAGAGCCTTCAGCGAGCGCGACAACGACACCGGCGATCAACACGGCGACGCATATTGCGGCGGACCTTCCGGGCTTCACCATGACACCTCACGCTCCGCCGACCGCCGGCGGGAAGGCAAATCGACAGACCAGAACGAATAAAGAACGAATTGATCGAGGGGCTTACACCCTTGGTACTGGCCCATTTCCATATTCCCTGGTCCCTTTTGATTTTTGCGAGTGATCCTTTTGAAAATGGCCCCGGCTTTAGGGCCGGGGCCAACGACACGCGCGTATCTTGGAACCTAGCAACTGGGCGGTGCGCTTATGACAACAGCGTGATCGATTAACGGAGGCGCGGCGCTGGTGCTTGTGCCCGCGGGCGGTCCACCAGAAAGTATTTCAACGCTAGCGCGCCTTCGCGGCCGTAGAAGGGTGCGCCACAGTTCCGGCATGTGACTTGGCGATCTGGAGAGTTCGACTCGGCTTCAACGCGGACAAGCTTGTACTTAGCCGCGCAATTGGGGCATTCGAAACGCGATACATCAGGTTTCGCCACGACGCTCTCCCGCGATGTCGGCTCAATGTCGGCTTGCGAACGTAAGTAAGCTAGCGAATGGCGATAGGGTCGACAATCGAGGCGGTAAGCCGCATTGACTGCTCAGAACGCCGTTCAGCGGCTCGCCCATTCGTGGGGCAATTTATCGGGCAATTCGGAGCCCATTTTCGTCAGGAGGGCGGTAAAATCGTCATAACCGGCAAAGGTGCTGCCTTTGCTAAACAGTTGCCCGCGTCGGACCAAAACCGTGCAAGACAGACCCTCGATCTTTACATCCCGCTGACAGATCCAGTTACCGTCAGATAGCTGCTCAAAGCAGTTGAGTGCCCTTTGTGCCATAACGCCCCCACGTACGACCGTTAGAGCGAAGTAAATCCGGCATTTGTGTCACTGCGATTACAGCCGTGGCGGGCTGATTGGCTTTAGGCCGCCTCAGTTGGCGGTCTCAATGCTCGACAACGAAACTTCAGTTCGAACCTGGCTCCCCGCTCCAATTAAGCGGGACCATCTCGGTTGCGGCCACTGGCGGCCCCTGATCGTCAACCTCGAGACTGGACCGCTCGGTTTCCGACCGGATGCCGGCCAGTACCCCATCCTTGGAACGACGGTTGGGTGGATCACGGCTTTCCGCCTTCGACTGAGATGGCAAGGCTAAACATTGCCTGATTTTTGCGCGACGCTACCATATACTCGAACTACGATTCAGGCCGCACGTATTCATTGAATAGCTGCCGGCAACCGCGAGGGAGTAAATCAATGAGATGGCTCATGGCCGCGCTGGCTTTGGCCCTAATGGCCTCAAGCGCCCAAGCACAAGTGGGGGGCCAGCAGACGCAAATGAACGCCGCCCAGCAAATGGGCCAGCATGTGGCGAATGGGCATGTGGATGATAAGGATCAAAAGCCCAAGGCCAACGACAAGGCCTATGATGCAGCGCTGCACAATCTGCCTGACAAGCAATACGACCCTTGGCGCGGCGTACGCTAAAGGTATCTTTAGGGTTTGGCCGCGCGGCAGGCGGGACCGTAAGCCCAGTTGCGGTCAAGGCCGACGACACAGAAATTGACCCCGAAGTCCATTCCCACCACGCCAGTGTCTTCGCCGATTGAATAATAAATCGGGTGGCGGACTCCATCGTTGATCACCGCTACACCGCTGCAGAAACGGCGCGGAATGGCTTGCGCCGCCCACGGCATCACTGCGGTCTCGCGGATGTTTTCAATCCCCACGATCTGCAACTCGGAATTCCAGAACCTGATCTCTTTGGTGTGGAAGTTGCCGATGATGCGGTCGAGTGCCGGCGCATAGTCACAGGCCGGCATATCGCGATAATAATGCGGGCCGGGAAGCCAGAAATTCTTTTCCAGCCAGTTGGCGGCAAGTGACGGCGAAGCAAACGCGGCGCTGAGCGCCACCGCACACGCCAACGAGACGATACGGCCCACCATTGCCCCTCCGACCACTCGGTCCCCTTCACGCGAGCCAGCAGCGTGCCGCGCCGGGATTTGCCGGTCAAGGGCGGCAAAGCCCCGGAGCGGAATATCGGCGGCGATCGATGCAGCCGGGTGACAGTTTGCTCAACGAACAATTTTGCCTTCGGGGAAATAAGTCAAACGGTGGTCATCATGCTAATTTCCCCCGTGTTGCGTCTGATTCGTCGCGAGTGCGGATGCCGGGCGTGATCCGGCGAAAAAAGGGTCTGCTCTGCGGAGGAATTGGACATGGGCGAGGTGCATCACCTCGTAACTGGCGAACAGCCATTTGGCGTCCAGGCGGCAGGACGCTTGATAACCAAGGTTTTTGCCCCTTGGGTGCACGATCTGGCCTTGTTGGTGGAAAGCGTTGAAGTTGTGCGCCCGGCTGGCGCTTTGCCGGACTGGCAGCCGGGAGCGGTCATACGATTGCCGTTCTCTAAAAGCATCTGCGCCGACGGTGAAGCCGTGTGTAGTCAAGCATTGCTGGCTCTTGCCGACAGCGCCATGGTAATCGCCTGCTCGGCGGCCTGGAACGGCTACCGCGCAATGAGCACCATCGATCAGACCACGCATTTTCTGCGGCCGGCAACGTTTGACGTCATCGCCGACGCGCGCGTGGTGCGGGTCGGACGCAATACCAGCTTTGGGCGGGTGATGATGCTGGATGCGGCCGAGAAGCGGCCGGTTGGCATGGTGGCGAGTGCCTACTCAATGCAGTGACTGCCGCGGTTCGGCGCTTTCAATCGCAGGTCCTTGCCTCTAAGATCGCTCTCCTTTAGCGGAGATTGCGTGCCATGCTCAGGAGCAGCTTGATCAAATTGGTGCTCGTTACAGTTGTGAGCACCTGCGCAAGCGCCGCCGCGTTCGCTGGCCTGCAGGGTCCTGGTCCTTGGTTCGGCCGCGAATGGGTGTGGGGCAACGACACCGGGGGAATCCTTCCATATGCGCCGGAGGTCAGAGGCGTATATCGGCAGATGGCAGCGGAATATTGTGCGCGCTGGCATCGCCTGTCCCATGTGACCAGCGTGCATCCGAAATATGGGGACTACATCGCGTTCGTCTGCATCGACCGTCCTCGCGTCATTCACTAGCTTCCGCGCCAGTCGCCGACGACAGCTTGAATGACGGCAAGCGCCGCTACCGCGGCGGTATCGGCCCGCAAAATGCGCGGTCCGAGCGATAGGCGCACGACATTCCCGCGTTTGAGCAACGTTTCGCGTTCCTCGGCGCTGAAGCCGCCTTCGGGGCCTATCAGCAGGGCCAGAGGCGCGGGGGGCAGATCGTCCAGGGCCGCTGCGGGGCTTTTCACTTCGGCGGCTTCGTCGCAAAAGATCAGCCGCCGCTGCGGATCCCACGCGGTGAGGACGTCGGTCAGCGCGACCAGCGGCTTGATTTCGGGAAGCGAAAGTAAGCCGCATTGCTCCGCAGCCTCAATGGCATTGGCGAGCATGCGTTCGGAGCTGACCCGAGTGACCTGCCCATGCCGGGTGAGGACCGGTTGGAGCAGCGATACCCCCATTTCGACCGCTTTCTGGACCATGTAATCGAGGCGCGCGGCCTTGATGGGCGCGAACAGGTAATGCAAATTTGGCGGCTCGGGCTGACGTTGGACTCTACCCTCCACCATCAGGACGGTCGCGCGCTTTTGCGCGTGGAGTGTCGCGCTCCACTCCCCGTCGCGCCCGTTGAAGACGAGAACGCCCGCCCCGGATGTGAGCCGCAGGACCGTGCCGAGATAATGGGCCTGGGCTCTATCGAGCGGCACAATGGCACCGGGCGCAAGCGGTGCCCTAACGTAAAGTCGCGGGCCGCGAAAATTGTATCGAGGCATAGGAAATTATAAGCAATTGGAGCAAAATTAGCGCTTAGGTCGCGACTCACGGCGGCTTGCCGCCTTATCGCCGAAATCGGCGAGTCACTTAGGCCGCAGCAGACCCTATATTAAATGCAACCGGAGAGGGACATAGGATGAATTGGGGCGTTGCAACAACGCTCATTGCCGTGCTCGGCGGCGCCGCATCCGGCGCGGCGTGGGCACAATCGCCTCCGCCGCAGTGCGACGCATTCGTGCAGCTGCGTACGGACGCGCAAGACAAGGCGATGGCAGTACGCACTGCAATCCAACGCAAGGCCGAGCGCAAGGAAGTCTGCACGTTAGTGCAGCGTTTCTACGCGTCGGAAGCAACGGTGGTGAAGTTCCTCGAAGAAAATAAGAGCTGGTGCAACATTCCCGAGGACGCGATTACGGCGGCCAAGTCAAATCACGAACGCACCCTGAAATTCCGCACCGCCGCCTGCACCGACGCCCCGGTGGTCAAACCGAGACCGCCATCCCTCAGTGATGCTATCGCGACGCCATCGATTGACACCGGCGACAACACCAAGACCGGCCGGGGCACACTCGACACACTCAACGGCAATCCGCTGGCGAAATGAACCGGCCGAGTGCCGCCGATTTGAAATTCCTGCACCGGTTGCGGCAATCTCGTCAGGAATTTCAAATCGAAAGCGGCACTAGACTCAAGTTGCTAGTGCCCAGTTTTCGAAGTTCGTATGAGGGGTGCCGCTGTGTATCACGAACTTCGAAAACTGGGCACTAGCGGCTCGGTCGCCGACGCGACGGGAAATTGGGTCGATAAACTAGCTCCGGCCTGGTCGCGCCCCTATTTGCGGCTTGCCCGCCTTGACCGGCCAATCGGCTCCTGGCTGTTGCTGCTGCCCTGCTGGTGGTCCTGTGCAATCGCGGCGCTCGCGGCGCACATGGCGACCCCGAGCGTTACGCATCTCGCATTGTTTTTCGTCGGCGCCTTTGCCATGCGCGGCGCCGGCTGCACCTGGAACGACATTGTCGATCGCGACCTCGACGCCAGCGTCGAGCGCACCCGCTCGCGTCCGATTCCGTCGGGCCAAGTCAGCGTAGTTTCAGCCGGCATTTTTCTCGTTCTGCAGGCGCTCGTCGGCCTTGCGGTCCTTCTATCGTTTAATGCCTTCACTATCGCGCTTGGCATCGCTTCACTCGCCATTGTCGCGGTCTATCCATTCATGAAGCGGATCACCTACTGGCCGCAAATCGTGCTCGGCTTGGCGTTCTCGTGGGGAGCGCTGATGGGCTGGGCGGCGGTTTTCGCCCGGCTCGATGCACCGCCGCTTCTGCTTTACGCCGGCTCAATCGCTTGGGTCATTGGCTACGACACCATTTATGCCCACCAGGATCGCGAGGATGATGCGCTGATCGGCATCAAATCGACGGCGCTATTGTTTGGCGAGCGCACCAAGCCGATGCTCGGTGTGTTTTATGGGTTAGCCGTCATTCTCATCGGCGCGGCCGGCCTTGCCGCAGGCGCCGGAATCATCTTTGCCATAGGCCTTCTCGCTTTTGCCGCGCATCTCACCTGGCAAATTCTGCGGCTCGATATTTCGGATCCGGAGCGCTGCCTTGTCTTGTTCAAATCCGATCGCGACGCCGGACTGATCCTATTTGCCGGCTTGGTCCTGGATGCCGCGTTCACTCGTCTGGCCTGAAGGGTGCGTTATTACTGCGCGGTCAGACCGCCATCGACAGCGAGCGCGTGGCCGACAATAAAAGAGGCATCGTCGGATGCCAGGAACAGCACGGCGCGTCCGATTTCTTCCGGCTCGGCAATACGTCCGATGGGATGCCGGGACAGAATGAACTTCTCGACCCTGGGATCCTGAAACCAGTCCGCCAAAATTCGGGTCCGCGTAGCGCCCGGGCAAACCGCGTTGATGCGAATGCCGCGGCCGATGTAATCAAGCGCCGCCGTACGCGTTAAGCCCACAACGCCATGTTTGCTCGCCGAGTAGGCGCCGATGCCACGCTCGCCGACCAGGCCCGCTACCGAGGCCGTGTTGACAATGGCGCCGCCGCCCGCCGACAGCATCGCCGGGATCTCGTATTTCATCGAAAGGAAAATGCCTTTCAAATTCACGTCGATGAGGCGGCTGAACGCGATCTCCTCCTCATCGGCGACGGCGAACCCGCTGGCGCCGACGCCGGCATTGTTGAACGCGACATTGAGCTTGCCATAAGCCGCAGCGGCGCGTTCCACCATGCCGCGGCAGTCGGCTTCCCGGCTTACGTCAGCGGCGATGGCAAGCGCATCGCCGCCTGAATCTCTGATAAGCGCCACTGTTTTCTCGGCGTCCGCCTCGTTTTGATCCACCGCCGCCACCCGTGCACCCTCAGCGGCAAAGAGCTGCGCGGTCGCCCTGCCAATTCCCGAGCCGGCCCCGGTAACCAAGACGCAGCGATCGACAAAACGGCCGGGCATTTGCCGCTCCGCATTATGCCGCAAGGTAGGCGCTGTGCAGGATGTCCGGATTTTGCCGCAGCGCATCCGGCTCTCCGGAGAAGCGAATGCGGCCGCGTTCCATGACGTACGCGTAATGGGAAATTCTGAGCGCAATGTGAGTGAATTGCTCTATCAACAAGACGCCAACGCCGGCCGCGGCGAAGGATTCCAGCACCGGCACCAGCCGGGCGACGATCATCGGTGCGAGGCCGAACGAGAGCTCGTCGGCGAGGATGTAGCGCGGCCGGCTGACGATCGCCTGCGCCAGTACCAGCATCTGCTGCTGCCCGCCGGAGAGCGCACCGGCGCGCGTAGCAAGGCGCGGCTTTAATTCGGGAAAGGTGTCGAGCGCACGTTCCACTGCGGCGTCGAGTTCGCGCCGCTTCAACGCCGTCCCGGCAACGCGCAGATTTTCCGCGACCGTCAGCTCAGTAAGAACCCGGTGCCCCTCGGGTACGGCGACCACGCCGAGACGACGCACGTTCTCCGGCCGCAGTCCATTGATCGATTTGCCGTCGAGCGTGATCTGGCCGCGCTCGACCGGTAGCGCCCCGGCGATTGACAGGACCAGCGAACTCTTGCCAGCGCCGTTAGCGCCGAGAAGCGCCGTGATCTTGCCAGGCGGAATTTCGATATCGACGCCATGAATGATCGGCTTGCCGCCGCGGGCGACGGTCAAACCGGAAACGGACAGAACGTGGTTCATGCCGCCTCTTCCACGATCGTACCGAGATAAGCGGCCCGCACTTGCGGGTCCTTGAGCACATCGGCGGTCGGTCCGAACGCAATTTTGCTGCCGAAATCGAGGACCAGCGTCTCATGACAGGTGGTTGAAATCAGGTCCACGTCATGATCGACCAGCAGCACTTGGGCGCCGCAAAAGTCGGGAATACCCACAATCACTTTGCGCAAATGCTCCGCTTCGGCTTCGCTTAATCCGGCACCCGGTTCATCCATCATGACTAGTTTGGGCCGCGCCAAGATGCAGCGCGCGATCTCGACAAGGCGGCGCTCGCTGGCGTTAAGCGACGCGCCGACCCGCTCGGCTTGACGGCTCATGCCGACGTAGTCCAGGGCCTCGCCAATGGCATCGTGTCGGGCGCGGCCGGCGGCCGGCACATTGTCGAGCGCCGCGGCAACGTTGTTCCACACGGTCAAATTTTCTACCACCTGTTCGGTCTGAAAGGTCCGTCGCACGCCGAAGGCGGCGCGCCGGTTCGGGGCGATGCGCAGCAAATCGGTGCCGTCGACCAAAACAGTTCCCGCCGATCGCTTGACGAATCCGCTCATGACATTCAGGAGCGTCGTCTTGCCGGCGCCATTAGGACCGACGAGGCCGGTGATCCTTGCGCCAATGTCGGCGGTCAGATCGTTGAGGCCGCGCACGCCGCCGAACTCAACAGTAAGATTTCGGATCTCAATCACAGCTTCCGCTCCATGAGGCGCGGCACGGCCGCCGAAAGCTTGGCGCCGATGAGGCGGCCGAGACCGACGACTTGACCGGAGACGCCCTGCGGCGCGGTGATCAGCGCATGCAGCAGGCCCGCGCCGAACACCATAGTCGCGAGATTGCCGTCAATGTGCCAATCGGTGAGAAGACCGGGGATCGCGCGGAGCAATAATCCGGCAAAGATCGGTCCCGACCAGTGAAAGGCGCCGCCAATCACGGTCAGCGCAAACATCATGATCGAGTCGCTGGCAGGAAAGGCCCGGCCGTCGACCTGACCGACATTGGCGGCCATCAACGATCCCGACACGCCCGCGAGGAACCCCGCAATGGCGAAAGCAACGACCTTAAAGGTCACGATATTGACACCCATCGCTACCGCCACCGGTTCGCTGCGGCGGATCAGCGCCCAGGCACGGCCGGCGCGGGAACGTTGCAAAAACATCACGGCGACAAAGCCCAACGTGACCACCGCCACGACGTAACGGAAGTACGCGGCATCGGTCGGCGCGACCGGCGGATGCGGCATGTATTGGCGCAAGCCGGCATACACTTTTCCAGTGAAGCCGGGGCCGCCGTCCGGGAAGCCGATGGCGTTGATGACGACCTGAAAACCGCCGGCAATCATTAAGGTGATCAACGCGAAATAGAGCCCGCGCATGCGCAACGCCGGCAAACCAAAAATGACGCCGAAGATCGACGCGGCGATACCGCCGGCCAGCATGTCGATCTCAAACGGAATGCGAAAACCGTGATAAAGGCGCAGCGCCACCCAGCCGCCGACACCGAACAATGCGTATTGGCACAGCGAAACCATGCCGAGCTGTGCGTAAAGCACCGCGACGCTGAGGCTGCACAGCGACACAATGACGACGCCGGTAAATGTTTTGAGCCAATAGGCCGAAACTAGCGCGGGTATAAAAATGGCGACAATGGCCGCGAGCGCCAGTCCGACACGCAATTCACGCCAAAGCGAACTCGGCGGTTGATGGCTTGTCGCAACCGACTTGAATTGGTCCATGCGGCTCAACACCAATCCGCCGCGCTGGTACCAAAGCAGCGCCAGCCCGGCGACGATAAAAGGGGTGGCCGCGCGATAAGCCGACACTTCGGGAAATGGCGTGGCGATCGCTTCGAGCACACCAATCACCAGACCGCCGATAACCACTGCGGTGAGCGACGTGAGCCGGCCGAGGATCGCGGCCGCGACCGCCGGTATGACCATGTAAGTTAGGGGAATAATCTGCAGGCGCACCATGTTGGCGAGAAAAATCCCGCTGACGCCGGCGAGCACGCCCGAGATCACCCACGCCCATGCATCGACCCGAAGAACGGGGACGCCGACCAAGCCGCTGATCTCGCGATCATTGGCGAGCGCTCGCATCGACAAGCCAAGCCGGGTGAGGTTGAGAAAGGCGACCATGCCGAGGGTAACTGCCAGTCCGAGCCCGAAGGCGACCGCCCGCGTCGCGCTGACGCGCACGCCGTAGAGCATAAATCCTGTGTTATCGGACGGCAGTCGCAGCGAGCGCGGCCATTCACCCCAAATGAATTCGCAGAAGCCGAGTATGATTAGCGCAAAACCGAGCGTCGCCACGGCGCGCACGATCGGGTCGCTGCTGGCAAGGCGCGGGGCAATAAGCCGACCGTAGATCAGCGCCAGCGCGGTCGCAGCTGCAACCCCGGCAATCCAGCCTAGCCATTGCGGACCGCCGGAATCCGCAATCTGCCAGGCAATCATCGCGCTCAGCGCACCGAGCGCGCCTTGCGCGAGATTGAGAACTCCGGAAGCCCGATAGAGGACCACTAGACCAACACCGGCGAGGACATAGACCGCGCCGGTGCTGAGCCCCGCTACGACGAAAGGGCTGAGATTAGGCATTACTTCGGCTTATCGGTCTCCTTCAGTCCGCAAGATGCAATTCTTTTTCCATCTTGAGGATGTCGGCGTAATCAGGATCGAGTACCGCGAAGCAAGCCCGCCGCGTGACGAACACGCCGTCCTTGATTTCGGCCACGGAGCCCGCGTGCACCGCGTTGTGCTCCTCGCCGGGCCCGAAATACCAGGGGCTGCACGACACGTCGGTCTTGAGGCCCTTGATATTGCGGAATGCCTCGGCAACGGCCGCACGGTCGATCTTCGCGGGATCGAGTTTCAAGAGCGCGTTGGTCGCGGCTAGTGCCGCAAGGTAACCGGCTTGCGAAAAGGTGTTCCGCTGATCGCTAGGCTTGCCGTATTTGTCGAGCACCGCGTGCCAGTTATCGACGTCGCCTCCGTGTTTGTCGAGCGGCTCGAGTTCGAGCTGGATGAACACACGGCCGCCCTTGCTCCAGTACGGGCCGATCGCTTTCGGAACGCTCGCGTCATAATGCGAAGTGGGCGCCGTAATGTAGACCTTGCCGCCCAAATCCTGCTGCTCGGCCGCCGCGTAGAGCGGGATGCCTGCTTCCTTCGGCGTGTTGAAGTCGATGGCGTCGGGCTGGAACGCCATCGCCTGTAGGATGAGCGAGGTGGCGTCGAGCGATCCCGGATCGAACAGGATGGTCTTCACTTCCATACCGACGGTCTTGCCGTAGGCTTCGATGCCACCACACGACCAATCACCCACATTCGGAATATTCGGTCCGATGCAAACCAGGCGTTTTACGTGCAGATCGTCATGCATATATTGCGCAGCCCCGATGTTGCTCATGCGCGGGCCACCGTTAGTCGGCGAGATATTCTTGGCATGGAAGCAGTCGCGCGGCACGCCGACGCCGGCGATCACGAGCACATTGCTCGTCTCATAGAGCTTGGCATTGGCCGAACATTCCACGAAGCTTGAATTGCCGACCATGCCGACGACCTTAGTGTCGTTCACCAGCTTGGCGGCAACCTGAGCGGCGGTCTCCGGATTCCATTGGTCGTCTTCAATGCTGTAATGGATCGGACGGCCGTTGATGCCGCCGTTGGCGTTGACGCAATTAAAATAAGCCGCAGCCGCCTGCGCCGAGCCGCTGAAATCGGCCGGACCGGTCTTGCCGACGATCGCTCCGATCTCGATCGGCTGACCGCTTGCCGGCTTGCCGTTGCTCAGTCCGCATTTCGGCGCGTCGGCCGCTGCCGCCGGCAGCGTCGCCAGGCTCGACACCATCCCGGCGACAGCCAAACCCAACAGCACTGTAATTGTCCGCTGCATAGCAAGTCCCTCCCCTTAATGTTCATCTTCGCACGCTGAACGTTGTCAGTGCGCGGGACAGACCCTTAACACTAACCTTTGTCGGCGCGAAGCAAAACAAACAGGCATCAGCAGTTGACGAACATTGCATCACGGCGCGAGCATCAGTTAACAGATCAGGCAAAGCGTTCGCTGAGCGAACAACACGAAGAATGCCATCGGGCATTGGGAGAAAATTCCGGAGGGGATAAATGAAAGCTGCACAACTTTTCGACGTCAGTGGATTGGCGACCATCGTCACCGGCGCCGCGAGCGGCATCGGGCTGGCCTATGCCGAGGCGATGGCCGACAATGGCGCCCGCGTCACGCTGATGGACAAGGACACCAAGTCCCTTGAAGCGGAAGTGAAGCGCCTCGCCGATCGGGGCGGCGACGTCCGCAGCCAGGTAGTCGACGTCACCGACCGCAGGGCATTGAAGGCGAGCGTCGATACGGCGGCCGCGCATTACGGAAAACTCGACGTCGCGTTCGCCAATGTGGGCATCGATTCGCCGCCGGGCTTCATTGGCATGACCGGCGAACGAACCGTTGATGGCGCTTTCGAAAACGTGTCGGACCAACGTTGGGACCTGGTCATAGCGACGAACTTGACCTCGATCTATTCGACCATCAAAGCCTGCATCCCGCACATGAAAAAGAACGCGAAGGGCGGTCGCATCATTGTTACGACCTCAGTCGCAGGCATACGTCCCGAGGCCATTGTCGGCATGCCCTACATGCCGGCCAAAGCCGCCGCGGCACATCTCGTGCGTCAGGCGGCGCTGGAACTGGCCAAATACAACATCCTCGTCAACGCCATCGCGCCCGGCCCCTTCATCACCAATATAGCCGGCGGGCACCTGAAGGATCCGACCACCGTGGCCGCGTTCGCCAAGTTCACGCCGCTGCATCGGCTGGCGTCCACCGACGAGATGCAGGGACTGGCGCTGTTTCTTGCCTCACCCGCGGCAACCTATGTGACCGGTGCGCAAATGGTCATCGACGGCGGCGTCTTGCTCGGCATGGCGGATTAGACTGTGTGATTGCACACGATGGCCGGCGTACGGAAGGTCAAGCCCATCATCGCTAAGTAGTCCGTCGGCTAAGCATTTATCGCGCCGCAGCATGACGCTGAGCGCGCCCTTAGCGCGATTTGATGCAGATCAATTGCATCGCCAAATTTTTTGTGGCCCAAATGGTGCGCTGCACTCCTGCCGCCTTGCCTTTGGAAGCTCGCGCGGCAAACTACCGCAATTAGTGTCGAGGAGTCGGCGCAAGGAACCGCCACCTGGCTCGGCGCACGGCGCGAAAGCAAAAAGAAAGGCCGATCCTAGGTTAAGTGGAAACATGTCATACAAACAACAAAAGTCGTCAGCAGTCGAAACAACTCCGAAAACCTCCAAGGAGATTATTACGCTCGTCCGCAAGCTCCGCTGGGCGGGAATGGATGAGGAAGCGGAGCGGCTGTTAAAGGAGTTGGAGCCGCGGTCGGCAGAGGATGCGGCCGAAGGCGTACTCCCGACGCGTCTTGAAACCGATTAGCGAATAGGCGTCGGCTGACAACGCGACACTCGCCGCCGACACGCGCACGCCGGTTCGTGATTCATCTACGCATTCATATGCGTCTTGAGGAAGTCACCAGCGTTTTGGATCGCGTCGCGCCCTTCGCTCAGCATAAACCCGAACAGATGCCAAACGTGCGGCATGTTCGGCCAAATTTCGAGCCGGGTCGAAACATCGGCGGCTCCCGCACGCGCCGCGAGCCGCGTGGCGTCATCGAGCAGGATTTCGGATGAGCCCACCTGAATAAGCAGCGGCGCTAACCCTGAAAGATCGGCGTTAAGCGGCGCGAGTTGGCCGCCCCGCCCATCGCCCGTGGTGGCGCCACGATATAATCGCCCGGCATGCAGCAACTCGTCCCTACTCAAGGCAAGGTCGGTCTCGGCTTTGCTCTTCATCGACGCGCCGGAGCATTCAAGGTCGAGCCACGGCGAAATCGACACGCCCGCGGCCGGCAACGGCAGTGCGGAATCGCGGACCGCCATCATCGCCGTCACCACGAGACCACCTCCCGCGGAGTCGCCGGCGAAGACAACGGACTTCGCTGGAGTGCCGTGATCGAGGAGCGATTTATAAGATGCAATGATATCGTCGACTGCCGCCGGGAACGGATGCTCCGGCGCCAGGCGATAGTCGATGACCAGGGCGCGCGCCTTGGCAGCGCGGCCGAGTTCGCCAACCAACGGCCGATAGCCATTGGCCGAGCCGGCGATATAGCCACCGCCGTGCAGATAAAGCATCACGCGGTCTTGGCGCGCTCCGGGCGCGTCGATCCAGAGCCCGGTCACGCCGCCGGCATTCGCGGCTTCGATCTTAAGGTCGGGAGCCACCGGCACTGACGCCAACAAACCTTCGAACTCGGCGCGGGCCTGCGCCGGCGGCGCGGCCAGATTAGGGCCGCCCTGGCTCATCATGCTGATCAGCTTCGCCAGTTCTTGAACGCTCATAAGTGCTTCCTCCCGACCGTAACCGCACGAGTGTACCTAGCGCGCGTTGCGCGAGACAACGGAGCGGAAATTTGAGCAAGGAAGAAAGAAGATTTGTGGCGAGAGCCCGACCTGCGGGCGAAAAACGCCCGGCTCACACGCGGGCGATCGACCTAGTCTCTAGCGATGATTTCGCGCTCGCCCTGATGCGAGGCCGGCGCTTGCGGCCACTTGGCGGCGCGACGCCGCAACAGGATGGAGGGCCGGCGACGCGCAATGGCGCTGCGGCGGCGCCGGCGCCATGTCGGCGGCTCAACCCGCAAAGCGCCGATGCGCACGAACGGCTCGCGCAAGCTGCCGTCGGGCTCGCTAATAAGAAGCGGCAGGCCGAGCACGCGCCCCCAGGATTGCCACTCGGCGACGATCTCGTCGTTTTCGCCCGCCGAGAACAGCGGCAACGACAGAGCCGGATCGCCGTGCTCGAGAACTATTGCGATTGTGGTCGGCGGCTCGTTCGCCTTCCCGCTCGGACGGATGGACACGCCGCGGAAGGCGGCGACCGGCAAGCTGATCGCCATGCGCATACCGCGAACAGAGCGGCGCACCACGACGCGCCGGGAATAAAGATCGACGACGCGCACGCGGCCGTCGGCGGCATCATCGACAGCTTCAAACCGCGCGGGCAAAGAGAAGGGGTCGAGCCGCGATACGCGGCTCGACCCGGCAGCAAACCTGCCGGCTTCCATTTGACGCCCCGAACTTTAGCTCCCGCCGGGCTGTTGCCGCCCGGTTGCCGCGACAATGCCAGAGCGCGGTCGCGATCGGCTTAAAAAGCCTGGTTAAAAGCTCGTATCACCGCGGCCAATAACGCGCATGATTGACGAGCCATTGCCGCAATTTCGGCGATTTACACTTAGGCAAGGTTCTGTGCTTGAAGCGGGCCGCTCGCGGTCACATCTTCGCCTTGTGTTTTAGTCTATTCGCACCTAATTCCGGCCACGTATGCCTTCTCCCCTGCTCGACCAATCCGACCTCGCCGTTCGCGCCGAGCGTCTCGTCGACGCCGCGCGTCGCGCCGGCGCCGATCAATCGGACGCACTCGCGGTCCGCGCCGTTTCGCTGTCGGTCGATGTACGCGACGGGGCCGTCGAAGAATCCCAGCGCTCGGAGGGGGTCGACCTCGGCCTTCGCGTTCTCGTGGGTCGCCGGCAGGCGGTCGTCTCGACCAATGATCTTAAAGCTGACGGCTTTGCCGCCCTGGCCGAACGAGCCGTTGCCATGGCGCGGGCGGCTCCTGAGGACCGCTTTGCGGGACTCGCGGACGCGAGCATGCTGGCAAAGGAGTTCCCCGCGCTCGACCTTGTCGATCCCGACATACCCGACGTCAGCGTTCTCGAAACGCTCGCCCGCGAAGCGGAAGCTGCCGGACTTGGGGTTTCCGGCGTCACCAAATCCGGCGGAGCGTCGGCGTCAGCCGGCATATCCGGCGGCGTGCTTGTGACCAGCCACGGTTTCCACGGCACGACCATCGCTTCCCGGCACGGCATCGCCATGACTGCGATCGCCGGCGAGGGCACCGGGATGGAGCGCGACTACGATTTTTCTTCGACGCTGCACGCGAGCGACCTCGAACCTGCGCAAGTCATCGGCCGCCGGGCCGGCGAACGCGCAACCAGACGCCTCAACCCGCGTAAGGTCGCCACGCGGCGCGTCCCGGTGGTATTCGATTCCCGGGTCTCCGGCTCGCTGGTCGGGCATCTCGCAAGCGCGGCCAACGGCAGCGCTATCGCCCGCAAGACGAGCTTCCTCCGCGAAAAGCTCGGTGCGCAGATTTTTCCTTCCGGCATCACCGTCATTGACGATCCGCTGCGGCCGCGGGGGCTGCGTTCTCGGCCATTCGACGCCGAGGGCATCGCCGGAACCCGCCTCACTTTGGTGCAGGACGGCGTGCTTATGAGCTGGCTTCTCGATTGCGCCACCGCGCGCGAGCTCGATATGAAAACCACCGGACACGCCCAGCGCGGCGTTTCGTCGACCCCTTCGCCTGGGCCGAGTAATCTCCATCTCGCCCCGGGTAAAAAAACCGCGGACGAACTGATTGCCGACGTTGACGAAGGCTTATACGTCACGGACATGATCGGCATGGGCGTCAATCTCGTGAGCGGCGATTACAGCCGCGGCGCCTCCGGCTTCTGGATCGAGAAGGGTAAATGCACTTATCCGGTAAGCGAGGTCACAATTGCCGGTCATCTTCTGGAGATGTTTGCCAGCCTCGAGCCGGCGAACGATCTCGTGTTCCGCTACGGCACAAACGCTCCGAGCCTGCGTGTTGAGGGCATGACCGTTGCCGGTCAATGACGTCGTCGATCCAGCAGCAGCGGCCGCCCAATTGGCTGCATGCGTACGCGAGGCGGGTCAGCTTGCGCTCTCGATGTTCCGCACGACGGTGAAGCAATGGAGTAAAGACGGCGCCTCACCCGTCTGCGAAGCGGATATCGCCGTCGATCGATTGTTGCGCGACCGACTAACCGCGGCGTATCCCGGCGTCGCGTGGTTGTCGGAGGAAAGCGCCGACGATGGCTCACGGCTTACGGCCCGCTACGTCTGGATCGTCGATCCGATCGATGGAACGCGCGCCTTTCTCGCCGGCTT
>Ga0187784_10000619_pt1 | contig 26479 bp, 28 predicted proteins | sample 1015_SJ02_MP15_2_FD_132964 | JGI IMG/M metagenome (GOLD analysis project Ga0187784, IMG submission 132964) | Tropical peat soil microbial communities from peatlands in Department of Meta, Colombia - 1015_SJ02_MP15_20_MG | ecosystem: Environmental > Terrestrial > Soil > Wetlands > Peat | place... | reverse complement strand
ACGCCATCGCCACCTTCGCCCTCACCACCTGGCCCGGCGTCTGTGCCCAAGCCGCTACGACCGTCAGGGCAAACGAAAACACAAGCGCAACAAAAGTCTTCATGTTCACCTTCCGCCTCTCGAGTGTCGAGGAGTCGAGAAGTCAAGGAGTCGAGAGGTCAAATAGTCGAGTCCAACGCCTTGGGCTCCTCTTTCTTGAGTTCTCGACTTTCGACTCCTGGAATCTCGAACGTTCTTCGCCGCTTTGAGAATACCTTGTCATTCCGAGCGAAGCGAGGAATCTCGCTCTGCTTCTTTGTTCTGGGATCCGGCGTGACGCCGAGCCAGATTCCTCGCTTCGCTCGGAAGGATCATGGAAACTCCGCTCAGAACGACAGAGACCAACCGCGTAATTCACCCGACCACCCGATCGCCCGGTCACCCGATCACCCGATCAACGTCGCTCACACTGCCGATTTCAGAAGCTTCGCCATCTGCTCCTGCGCCAGCTTTAAGCTGAATCGGCAGCCGCGGTCCACTTGCCGGCATTTCATCACCGACAAATTGCAATTGCACGGACACTTCAGCTCGCCGAGTTGCTTCTTCAATTCTTCCTTCTGCGTGGCGGTCAGCTTGGTCAGGTTCAAGCCGGGGATCTCCGAATCGATGGCGGCAGGATCGCCGAGTTCGATCTTGGTTGTAGTGCCTGCCGCCATGACCGGCTTGAAGTCCATACTCTCGGCGCTGGGACTCATGGCCAGTAATTGTTGTACTTCGTCTTCGATCACGGAGATATCGGTGGCGCCTATGTGCTTAGCGTAGATGCGACCGTCGCGCCCGATCAGAAACGTCGTCGGCAGCCCAAGTACTCCCCCATAAAGTTCACCTATACGTTGAGTGCCGACCGCCACAGGGTAGTTCATTTTGAATGTCTTGTAGAATTGCACTACCGGTTCGGCCTCATCGTCCATCGAGATGCCGATAACCGAAAAACCCTGGTTTGCGTATTTGTCCTGCATTTCGATGAGCCCCGGAATCTCGACCCGGCACGGCCCGCACCAGGTAGCCCAGAAATCCAGCACCACTACTTTGCCCTTGTAGTCAGCCAGGTCCAGCTTTTTCCCCTCGATGTCCATCAGTGAAATGGGCGGGGCATCGGGATGATCCCCGCTGGTCATCGCCTGCGTCCGCAGGGCGGGGGCGATCCAGTACCGGTCGAGAAGATAGAGACCCGCCACCAGGGTTACCGCCAACACCGCACCGATCAGCAATTTGCCTCGGCTCGCCTTTCTGCTCACATTGCCGCCTTCTTCCGGGGGTGGGCTTTTTTCGCCCTCAGTTACTCTTTCAGGTTCATTCACGTCCATATGTTCTCCCTTAATCCCGGCCGAGATTCCGCTGCCCTTCGCTCTCAGAGGTCCCAACAACCGGCGCCCGCTGCCTCGCAGGTTTGTGCCGGAGGATTAGAGCCATCCATATTGCCGCCGCCAAAGCCAGAATCGCAATAAACTGCGATGTAGACAGGAGATGATGAAAGACGAACCCGCGGTCCTCATCACCTCTCAGGAATTCGATGAAAAATCGGGCGACCGCATAAAGAGCAAGATAGAGGACGAAGATTTCGCCATCGCGCGATTTCCTCGAATATCTCCACAGAAGAATGCCAAAGATCGAAAGCGAGGCCAACGACATGATAGGCTGGGTGGGATACAAGGGAATTCCCAGCGGCACTCCGGATACCTCGTGCGCGATAGGGCTTGTGAATACCACCCCCCACGCGGAGTTGGTAGGCTTCCCGTAATCGCATCCGGCGGCAAAACAACCGATGCGCCCCACACCCAGTCCCAGGGAAACAGCGGGCGAGTAAACATCCACGACCTTCCAGAAGGGAAGATGGTGAAGCCGAACATACCAAACGGCGAAGAGGGCGGCAGCGATAAGGCCGCCGTAAAAAGCCCCGCCCGCCAGTAAAGTGCTGCGACTGAAGATTTCTCCGGGATTCTGCCGGTAGTAACTCCAATCGGAAAGTATCATCAGCACCTTCGCGCCCACCAGCCCCACCAGCAGCAACCATGTGCTGAAGTCCAGCAACTGGGATGAGTCCAATCCTTCCCGCCGCCCCAGCCGGAGTATGGTGCAGATCGCCGCCAGAATAGCCAGCACCATCACTACCCCGTACGTGGGGAATCGCAGCGAACCCACGGTGAACAGTATGGGATGCACCGACTCTCCTCAGACAGTGACGAGTGACGAGCGACGAGTGACGAGCCAGAAACAAGCCCTGCTCGTCACTCGTCACTCGTCACTTGTCACTGCTCTTACAGCGTGAAGCGGTTCAGAAACGAAAAGTACCTTGAAATCATGGTGAACTTGTTGGTCGCCATCAACACGCCAAGCGCAATCAGAAGCACTCCTGAACCCACCTCGACCATCTGGAGGTGTTTTCGGAAGCCTCCGTAAAGCCTCAAAAAGTGGCCCAATCCGACGCTGGTCAGTAGGAAAGGAATCGCCAAGCCCGCCGAATAAACGGCCAGCAGGAACATCCCCTGGAAGACCGTGTGGCGTTGCGCAGCCAGGGCCAGGATGGCGGTAAGAATGGGGCCGATGCACGGCGTCCAGCCGAAGGCGAACGCAAACCCCAGCAGAAATGCGCCCGCCAGCCCGCGCCGAGGCGCCCCCGTATCGAGCCGAGCCTGACGATAAAGCACCGGAATTCTTACCAAACCGGTCAGATGCAGTCCGAACACGATCACGATAATGCCCGCGACAAGGTTGAAGGTGGCTCGCTGCGCCAGCAGGAACTTCCCCACCGCCGTCGCCGAAGCCCCGAGGGTCACAAACACGATGGAGAAACCCACCACAAAGGAAATGGAATTGCGCAGAATACGTCCCATCAGCGCCGAGGCCCTCGCCAATTTCAATTCCTCAATCGACGCCCCGGATAACATTGAAATATAGCCCGGCACGAGTGGGAGCACGCAAGGTGAAAGAAAAGACACCACTCCCGCCACAAACGCAATCGGGATGCTCAATTCATGGCCCATTGTTTTAATCCACCCTGCTCTCCAGCCCCAGCCCAATGGATGCAGACAACAGTCGAGAAGTTGAGGAGTCGAGAAGTTGAGGAGTCACGGATGCATCGTTCGCCACCCCACGCGGCGGCGCGTGCCGCATGTCCCGACGCGACTCTCGACTTTTCACCTCTGGACTCCTCGACCCCTCAACTGCTTGACTCCTCGACTCCTTGACTTCTCGACTTCTCGACTCCTCCAGTGTACCATGACGACCGTCCTTCGAGTCAGCCTTAGGGAGACCAACAATTGTGCTGCGCGCCATCATTTTCGATTTTGACGGCATCTTGGTTGACAGTGAACCGCTCATCTTGAAGCTCATACAAGAAATGGCGGCGCGCGAGGGTTGGGCACTCTCCGAAGAGGAATATTACCGCGATTATCTCGCTCTGGACGACCGCGGCGTGGTCGAGCATCTCTGGCGCAGCCACGGGCGCTCTCTCAGCCTCGCCCGGCGCGCTGAGGTCCTGGAATGGAAGACGCGCGCCTATGAGAAGATCATCCAAGACGGCCTGCCACCCATTCCCGGCGCTCTGGAGTTTGTCTTCAGCGCCGCCCGGCACTTCCCACTGGCCATCGCCAGCGGCAGCCTGCGGGCGGAAATCAAACATCTCCTTCAGAAGCTGGATGTACGAGAGAAATTCGCGGTGCTGGCCGCGGCAGAGGACTGCCAGCGCTCGAAGCCCGACCCCGAAATATATCTCAAAGCCCTCTCCCGCCTACAGGAACTTCCCCTGCTGCATGAACCACTGCTCCAAGCGGGTGAATGTCTCGCCATCGAAGACGCGCCTCTGGGCGTTGAGGCCGCGCAAGCCGCCGGCATGAAATGCCTGGCCCTTGCCCACAGTCGCCCTCAGGCCGCACTCCGGCACGCCGATTGGGTGGCGCGCGAATTAGCGGACGTAGACTTGGAAATCATTCGCGCCGCGTTCGCCTGACGCCCCGCGCCAATGTACCCCAAGACTCGCTACTCCTGTGCGCACTGTCTCTGTAATACAAGATCGTGATTTGTTGCTTTTCTGGCAAGATTCTCTGGAAGCTAGGATCTGGAATTTTGAATCTGGAATTTTCCATTGCGGCTCTGCCGCGCTGGAGCACTGGTTGCAATCTTCTTCGCGCGCCGCGAAGATTTTGCGTGTCATGTAGGGGCGAGCGGCCCTTCGACAGGCTCAGGGCGGTGAGCGAAGCCGAACCGCGCTCGCCCCGGGGCCGAACGCCGTTCCGCCCTACGTGTGGCTGTGGCTCTGCCGCGCTGTGTTCCCTTTGTTCAGGAGAGCCTCAACGCAGAGCTCACTGAGATGCTCCGCCCTGAACCATGCGCTGCAGGGCTCCGTGTTGAAGCTCTTGAGGCCCCGAGCACACAGACGATCTTGTTTTGAATGCGGTCAACAGCCCTGCGGTAGCGCTTTCTCCGGCGCCCTGGAAGTAGTCCGAAAATCGCTGTCCGAAAATCCCTTGACAAAACGTCTCTTTGGAGGTAATTTTATGGCGAAGAAAAGGCGAATATGAACGCGACTCCTTCCAGCCCCGCCGTCTTGGTTGGACCGGCCGGTTGGTCGTACACCGACTGGGAGGGAATCGTTTACCCTCGCCACAAGCCCCGAGGTTTTCACCCCGCCGCTTACTTGGCGCAATTCTTCGACACCATCGAGATTAACTCTTCCTTTTATTCTCCCCCACGGGCGGAGGTCGTGAAAGCCTGGGCAGCAAAGACTGCCTTTAACCCCAACTTCAAGTTTACCGCCAAGCTCTGGAAACGCTTCACGCACGATCGCGATGCCAACCTCCAGGACGAAAAGATGTTCAAACAGGGATTGGCTCCACTCCTGGCCGAGGGACGGCTGGGCGCGCTGCTGTTGCAGTTTCCTTGGTCGTTCAGGAACACACCCGAAAACCATGTGTACTTGAGCGGACTCGTTATGCAGTTCATGGAATACCCGCTGGTGCTCGAGGTGCGGCACAGTTCATGGAACAAGCCGGAGGTCTTTGAATGGCTCGCGGGCCTGCGCGTGGGCTTCTGCAATATCGATCAGCCGGTGATCGGAGAGTCGATTGCCCCCAGCGCGCGCGCTACCGCTCCGGTGGGATACGTCCGGCTGCACGGGCGCAACTACGAGCATTGGTTCACTGCCAACGAGCACCCCGAGGAGCGTTACAACTACCTTTACACCCAAGCGGAGCTGGAACCTTGGGCAGCGCGCATACGGAATATTGCCCAGCGCACGGACGTCACCTTCGTCATCACCAATAATCACTTTCAGGGCAAAGCCATCGCTAACGCGGTGCAATTAATCAGTCTGCTCAGAAACCAGCCGGTGCGAGTTCCTGAAACCTTGCAGGAGTTTTACCCGGAATTGGAAAAGATCGCCGGCCCGGAAACATTGACCTCTGCCTCTGGGGAGTCCGGCCTCCTCTTTGCCTCGCACAGCAGAGAAAACACACCAGAGACTTCATGATCCTTCGCCTCAGCACCGTGCATGAAAATGCCTGAAGCGACCCCTCCCCTCCCCATCTCCCCACGGGAGAGGGGCATAGGCGCTAGAATAGGGCGTGTCCGAATGGCCCCGCAGGGGCCAACCGTGAATAGCCGCAGGTTTTAACCTGCGGACAGGCGGGAGCATGGAGAATCAGGCAACCCCAACGGGGTTGATCCCGCAGGCGCGGGACCCCTACCGGGGCCGGAACGTTTGTTACCTTCTCTTTCCGTAGGTTTCATCCCGCGACTGCGGGACTACTCACGGTGACCCGCTTCGCGGGACGCAAATTGCGCCTTATTCTAGCGCCTATACGAGAGAGGGGACAGGGGAAGGGGTGAGAGGGTGAGGGGAGGTGAGGGGACATTTCCAAAGCAGAAGAATAATTGACAGTCTTGAAGCCCGACTGCTAGCATGTTGTTAGGCAATAGTCGGAGCGGTGTCCTGCGGTTTTGCCTTCTGATTTCTGCCTTCTATTTTCTTTCGACGCTCTCGTCCCCGTCGTCTAGCCCGGCCTAGGACATCGCCCTTTCACGGCGGTAACGCGGGTTCAAATCCCGCCGGGGACGCCATTCATTTTGCAACACCTCGGTCCTTGCCCCTTGCACGGGCGTTCGCCACGGCGACAGTTTACACACTGCGGAAAAACCGCTGTGGTGTGTCATTCCGAGGAGCGTCAGGGTCGCAATTCAGCCCCACCTAGATAATTCCGCCGCGCCAAGGCGTCGTACGTTCACCCACTTTCACTAGGGGGCCGTTTGCGCACCTTGCAAGGCGATGGGAGTGGCCGTATCGCCAGTAGCGCAAGTGCTGCTGGTATAGGTTCCATGAGTGGGGCCACCGGCGCCATTCCCATTTAATTCCAGCAAGTAGATCTGGGAAGCGCCAGTCATTTCGCGGGTGGCGCAGACATAAAAGGCAATGTCTGCGCCACCCCGCGGCAACTCTGGGACATTGGTAAACAGGCCGAAAACGGCCGAAATGCCCGACATGACAAAAATGGTTAACAGGCGACCGGAGGGTGGCGTAGCATAGGCTTTCTAGCCCCCTAGGAGCCAAAATCACGCGTCTTCGTGGCCGGGGTACGGTAAAATTAGCCTCTTTATCGTGGCGTAGTCCATTTTAGCGGGTGAAAACGAGGTGCCCTCTGAAAAATGCCTTTTGCGAAGGCGCGAAGGCACATAGCCCAGCGTTCCAGATCCTTGGTTAAGATGTACCCCTTTAGCGCTGGCTTTCGAATGCTCATCCTGGAGGCTCAGCAATGAGATCATCCGTACTCTTGAAGACCATATCGGGAATCTTACTCTGCGTATTCTCAGCCGCCGGCCAGGAGAAGTCGCCCGCTAGACTGACGCAGGCCCAAGCCACTAAAGATATCAAGGCTTTTATTCACCTCCTCGAACTTTCCCATCCCGACCCCTACATCAACATGGGAGGGATGGTGGAGTTTCACCGGAAAGCTCGCGGCTTGGTCATGGGCGTGCCAGCAGAAGGCTTGACGGCTTCCGAACTCGGAGAAAGACTGGGCGCGTTCCTCACTGGCCTAAGGGATGGGCATGCCATGATCTACAGTGCGTCTAAGGGGAAGTGGATGGACCCCGCCATTTGGCTGCTTGTTGAGATCGGCGTCGCGACCGATGGCCTTTTTGTTTCTGGCTCAGACATTCCCCAGCTCGGAGGCGCCCGCGGCTACAGGCTCCGCGGCGTTAACGGCCGTCCTATCGAAGACATCATGATCAAAGGGTGTGGAGAGATTGCTTGCGAGAACCAATACCGCATGTACACCCTGGTCACAGCCACCGTAAGAAGTTTCAAATTCATGAAAAACCTCTTCCCCGACCTCGATCCTGAAGGTGCGATTACTTACAACTTGGAATCGCCTGATGGCAAACGCGTGGACCGCTCGATTCCTTGGGAGGTCATGCGCGAGGTCAACCGTCTCCCCGAACAAGTCGCGGTCCAGAGAATGAATCCAGAGAGGTGGCGGGAAAAGCCAGTCCGATGGCCCGAAATGGAGCGGTCCGATGAGATGTTCTATTACCGTTTCTTCGAAAAACAACGAACCGCATACTTCCGTGTTGCCACCATTATGGGCCGTGAGGCTTACGAAACTGCTCTGCGAGAGAAGACGGACAATGCCGAAGAAATGATCCGCAGCTACTATCGGGGCAAAAAGCAGGAGATGCCCACCGACACGGAGCAGGCGCTCAAAGGTATTCCCTCCTTTGTCGAAACAAGTGAGAGCTTGTTACGCGAGATGCAGAAAGAGGGGATGACGCGCCTGATTGTGGACCTGCGAGGAAACGGCGGCGGGTACACTTCGAGTGTTTTTCCTTTCTTTTATCAAATGTATGGCGACGCGTTTTACGGGCACCGCTTCCAAAATGAGTTTATCACTCGAATCTCTCAACCCTATCTCGACAAGTACCACGCAACGCTGGAGCAAATGCGCGCACGGCTCCATGAGCCTGGACTGGAATTGGGAGATTATTATTTCGAGGGAGAAGAAACTCTGGGCGCTGAGGCAGCGCGAAAGAAGGCAATCAGCGAGTACTTGGACAAGCATTACTCGTTTGCCGCAAGCCTTCAGGCACTCGATGGCAAACCGGTTTACACGCCAAAAAGAGTCGTCGTCCTCTGTGACCCGGGAACATTTAGCGCCGCGTTCCATATGATGGCTTACCTGAAGGATATGGGCGCCGCTGTCGTTGGAGTGCCTTCGTCCCAATCTCCGAATGCTTTCATGGAGAGCACTGAGTTTAAGCTTCCGGAATCGGGGCTTCGTGGTTCTATCTCGAATTCCGTTCAGATCTTCATACCTAAGGACCCCAAGGCCAATGTCTTTCATCCCGATTTCGAAGTGACATACTCAATATTTAAAAAGTACGACTTCGACGAAGAAACGCCCCTCAGATACGCGCTCGACTTAATCGCGACGGGAAAACTGTAAAGCCGGCTGGCATGAGCTGTGGCGTTTTTGGCCCGAAGGCCGTCAACCCGAAAGGGGTCTCAGGAAGCTCTCGCGCTTCTTTGGTATTCTGATTCCGGCCGCTTTTGTCCTCGCCTTCTCCGCCGGGGCCGTTCATGCCCAAACGGCTGGTCCGGAAATCTGGTTTGGCCCAGCAAGCCGCTATCCCACGCCCGATGAACCGCGCCCCCGAGCGGTCGATCTCATGGATATGTTCAAGCCAGATGCTCCGTGGCAAAACGCGGCGTCCCATATCCAGGTCTTCAGGATTTCCTCCACCTTTTTGCATCGCCTTGGCCAAGAAAGCAATCAGGATGAGGTCAACGCCGTGGTCGCTGATTTGAAAAGGCGGCATATCACCATCGCCATCGAAATAGGGGTCATCAATATCACGCCCGGCTCATGCCCGGACAAAATTCAGGAAGGTTATGGAAGAACATCCCAGGCCCGGAAAGTCATCGGCATGATCAAGGCGGCAGGCGTCGAGATCAAGTAGCTCACTCGCCCTGCAATAACTTCGCAATCATATGATTGAGCGCTGAATCCAGAATCAAATCACTGCCGACGAAAAAATAGACTGCAACGCCGGCTCATCATTTCCCGTGTTCTGGAGCCCGGCCAGTGTAATTCTCTTCACCCAGTTGTTGTACAGGGGATTGTCGTACGGCCCTCGGAATTCGTCGGCGCCGTACAACAGTTTTTGCGACAAGATGATCGCCGTCATGCCGCCCGCAGAGGCCCCGGTCAGCACGTCGATCACAATGCGGTCGGGATCATCCGATCCCATAGGCGCGTTGTGCTGGGCAATAGCATCCAGCACCTCGTAAAGAACACCCGCCTCGTAGCTGGCGAGCGAGACTGCTCCCGCAATGGTGATGGCGAGTTTCTTTGGCATGGCGACACCTCCACGAATTCAAGACTTCTTTTGTGGCCGCTGCTGGCGGAACACTAGGTGCCCTGATCGGCGATTAGCCCTCACGGGCAATGCGGCGACAAGCATAACCGGCCCCAGGCGCGCTGTCAAACGCGGTCAGTCGCGCGGGTGAAACCCCATAGTGGCTAAGATAAGAACTTGCGTCCCCCCACCAATCGTGTGAAGCCTCCCCCTCTCCCCCTTGGGGGAGAGGGGGACCCGCGTCCGGCGTTTTCATCAGCCGGCGCGGGCCGGCGGAAGGGGTCCGGCGCCGTCAGTTCTTGAACCCCCTCGCCCCCGGCCCCTCGGTCGCCGCGGCGACAGAGGGGGGTATGCGTATTCTAGTTATCCGCAGGTTGAAACCCGCGGCTAGTCACAGTTGGCCCCTGTCGGGGCCAATGGGTCAGGCCTTATCTAAGCGCTTATGGGCCAACAGCCTGGGTCTCGGGTGACCATTCATTCTTTGGGACGAGCCCTGAAGGGGCGCGACAAACCCGATATCTCGCCCCTTCAGGGCTCCACATTCCACTCATCGGCGTGAGAACCCTGGGCGCTGCCCAGGGCTTTGTTGGGCCGCCCCTTAAGGGCTTGCGACGTGGTTTTGAAACCGCCTCTAGGCCTCTTCCACGAGCTGTCCAAACTGGCGTCCAAGAGCTTCCACGGCGGGCGTGAACTGGTTCGCCAGCTCGCGCATTTTTTCCGTGTGGTCCATGTAAGCGGCACTCGGAAGGACCCGGTAGCCGTTGTCATCCCAGGGCAGCGTCATGAAGTAATGCTCCTGGCGAGCATCGCTGACGATTTTTTGGACCTCCGCTAGTGCCTCTTTGGGTAGAAGCACCTTGTTATAACGGCCTGCATCGGCCTGGGCACCATGGCGCTGCGCAATTTCTTCGGATGCTTCGCGGTCGTGTTTCCGTGCCGACCACATGCTGATAGAAGGCGAGCACAGCATGGCCCGCGAGGACAAAGACGGTTCTGAAAGAGCAATGTGGGTCATAGCATCGTCTCCAGTTTTTGGGGGAAGACTACCTTCTGGGTTGCAACTGCGCTCTCTCGTGCGGTTGAGACACAAGTCCGAGTTGCAGACGGGCCGAGCCCGATTTGCGGACAATTCCCCGATGGGTGCGGAGCAGAAGTGAACCTGTCACGGCAAGTCGGGAGATTTGGTTCGTTTTTCAAGAAACTGAGCGACCATGGGATAATGGAAGAATGGACTTCAGAGAGAAATTGGAACAGGCCCTGACGCCCCTGGTAACCCAACTGAAAGAGAAGCTGGCCTCACTCCCAACTCTCGTGGTGCTCAATCACTACCAAATGCGCATCCATGCGGTACAGGTTGACAAGCACGACGCACCTGACGGGTTCTTTTCGAAATGGCGCTATCTTTGGGCTCTGCATCTCTCAAATCCTTTTTCAAAGCAGCCGTTGGAGGGCGATGAGGAAAATCTGTTCGACACAATCGACAACCTCGTTGAGAGGATATTTGAGGTTTATCGGATCGGGGCGATGCTCGAACCCGGCCGATCTAGGGGGTCCGAAGAAGAATTCCTAACCCGACTCGGGCTCGCCATCAAGGTTCGAGAGCCCGACGTCCTCGGATATCCAGAGCAAATCAGGAGCTGGGCGCTTGCTCGACTTCAGCCTTTCGACAACACCTACTTTCTGCCCAGTTTCGGATCGCGCTTGAGCGAGATAATGGAATGGCTTGATGCTCTGATAGGCGTGTCTGGATCCCGCTTGAATGCCTGGCTGTCTGATCTCGGCTCCATTCTTTCGGATGTAAAACCTGTTCAGGCCCAGTTCGCCCAGGGAGATATAGACATTCAGGTCGCCCGAAAGAGGGCGGCTGAGCTGAAGATCGCAGATAGGCTAGAACGGAATAGTCGGCAAAGCGAGCAGATTCATATCTTCTCTCATGACCAAGTCCGGGTGGGTCTGGCGGTAGAGGCTGCGGAAAAGCTCACGAAGCACTTCGGCATTCGACCGGGGGAGGTCATTGCCCAATACGTGTTCCCCCACGACGAGAACCCCCTGGAATCCAAGATGTTCGTTGTCCTCCCTGATAAAGCCCTCTATTTCCTTGATCCGGCAAGCGCGTACCGCGTCGTGGCAAGAACTTTTGAAAGGGAAATTCTTGCCAATCACCATCTGCGGGACCGTTACTTAAGAAACAGAGACAGAGAGACCGAACGACTGGTTACAGATGATCTCAAGAAGGTTTTTCCAGATGGCGCAATCCATCGGAACTACTTTCTCGAAAAAGGCAGCTATGAGAAGGACCTTTTCCTTCAGGATGGGAAGACCGTCATCCTGGTCGAGTGTAAGAACAGTCGCATAAGAGCGTTCAAGGGAGCCTCAGCCGACCTCCTCAACTTCCAACGGGACTTTAGACACTCGATTCAATTCGGTTACGAGCAGGCAAGTGAGGTTAAGCAGCGAATTCTTGCGTCGCAGCAAGTCACGTTCTGCGACGATAAGGGCAATCCTTCCTTTTCCGTGAAGAGGGATGAGGTTGGGAAAATCTACATAGTGTGCGTGACTTTGACGCCACGTGGGCCCTTCGGCACCGATCTCTCATACGAGTTGAAAAAGCCTGACCACGAACCGTTCCCGTTGGCGTTAAACCTCTTCGACTTTGATACGATCTGCAAACACCTCAACCAACCTGGGCAGTTTGTGGCGTACCTGCAGGCGCGTGAGCGCCTACATGGGCGTGTTCGCACAGGTGACGAGCTCAACTTTGCGGGGTATTTCCTCAAGAACGGCAATCTAGACTTCGAGGATGGTACATCCGTGGCTGATGACTTCTCAGGCATCTTCGACCGGAGGTGGTACCGGGAAAAGGGAGTTGAAGTCGAAGAACCAACCAATCCGCCGGTGCTGACCAGTATTACCAGAAAGGGAAGTCGGGTCACCATTGAAGACGGTACGGGGCGCCGACAAGTGTTCGTTGTGCCCTCATGGATGATCCAAAGGGCGACGGGCAGGCCTCCGATCAGGATGAAAGGTTCAGATAGAAACAAGCCATGCCCTTGCGGAAGCGGCCGAAAGCTAAAGAATTGCTGTGGAGTGCCCTAAAAGATTTGTTTCGTGGATCTCTGGGGGCCACCAGTAGCAGCACCCGTCGTAGTTAGGAACTGTAGTGCACAAGGGAACGGAGGAACGGAGTGACCAGTTGAACTGAAGCTGGTAAACTTGCAAGGGCCAGCATAAACCTCCGTAGCGTATGACAGACCTACCAATCGATGGCAATGAGGCTGATGTGGCGAACCAAGAACTAACCGGAATTCTCGTGCGTGGTTACGAGTCAAAGGACCTCGATTACAAAGGCCCCGCGGCATGGGAGGAGGGTGGGAAAAGGGCCTGCTGCGAAATCGTCAAAGACATCTTAGGAATGGCCAACACGAAGGGCGGCTATGTGGTTATTGGGGTCTCGCAGAGCGCAGGTGGGTTTTCCCTGGACGGTTTGATGGTAGAGCAGTCGGAGACTTGGGATACAACTCGTCTCAATAGATTTCTTCAGAATTACTCCGACCCCCCTATCAACACGCTGTTGCGCAAAATCACCTATGATAACAAGCAGTTCGTAATCATAGAGGTTCCGCAGTTTTCTGGTACCCCCCATATCTGTCAGAAGGAGTTTCCCGGAACTCTGACAGCGCCTACACTCTACGTCCGAACCGACAATAACGAGACCGCTCCCGTTCGATCTTCTGCTGATTTCCGAGCGGTTATAGAACAGGCTGTGAGAAACCGGAGTGACGCTCTGCTTACTGCCGTTCGTTCGATCCTAGTGGGTGGTGTTGGGCCACCGGGCACAGCTTCAGCGAGGGAACAATTCCTGAGGCAGCGTTCAGACGCCATCACCCAGTTCGAGGCACAAAACCCGTTGAAGAACAAGGACTACACGGGTTACAGAGAGGCGAGCTTCTTTCCGGACCGTTTTCAGGAGGATCGGTTTGGCCTGGATCAACTGCGGAGCGCTGCGGAGCGCGCCCACGTCGATTTTACAGGATGGCCGTTCCTATTCATTCACCGAAACAGGCCGGACGTCACGTATGCGATCCAAGACGGCCTCGAAACGCTCATCGGGACCCGGGACTTTGGTGGCAACGACATGTTGGATTTCTGGCGTTTTCAGCAGTCTGGTCTGTTCTACCAAAGAGCGCTTATGTGGGAGGATACACGGCGGGATTCGGCCGGAGCATTATTGCATGTCGCAGATACCGGCGCGATCGCTGCCTATGCTAGCGAAGCGATTTATTGTCTGACACGCCTTTACGACGGCCTGCTCGGAGACGAGGACGGCCTAACCTTTGTGATGCGGCTTCTGGGAACTCAGGACCGTCGCTTGACTACCCTTGACCCGCGGAAGGTTCCGCTCTGGGTCTCTTATGTGTGTCGAATTCCGGAAGTCGTAGTGGAGGAGCGACACTCCATCGCAGACTGGCGTGCGGGCATTGTCGACCATGCAGTTGCCATGTCGAAGGAGGTATTCGCTCGCTTTAATTGGGAGAGACCAAACCTTGAGTCGGCTCGGCAGACCATTGAAAAGACGTTTTCGAGGAGGCTGTAAACTGCGAGCATCCGATGGGCCGACCCCGGAAGTTCCCTCAGGCCCGAGGCCCGAGGGAACTCGTCACCTCGACCTCCCCATGCGTAGTGGTGGGGACCCGGGGAGTTGCATGTTCGCATCGCCTACGGCGGTTTTGCGTCTCGATTGGAACTGATAACAATACAACTGTGGCTCTCGTTTTGCAATTATATGACGAGCTTCATCGCGTGGATTGGGGTAGATCAAAGAGGTATCTCGTCGGTGTACTTCGCCAGTGACAGCCGCCTCACTTGGAACAATTTGGGGGCCTGGGACCACGGTAGAAAGCTTTTTGTGGCACGCCAATACCCGCACTTGCTGGGGTACTGTGGTGACGCGATGTTTCCGACCCACACCCTCAGCCAGGTCGTCGAAATGATTGACCTCGGCTTATTGGCAGATGCAGAAGGAAACGTTGATTCCTGTCTCGAGCGGATCATGCAGGTCTTATCATGTGCGCTTGAAACGTACCCCAGTTCGCTCAAGCAGGCCTTCGAGGTAGTGTACGCAACACGCGAAGGTATGGGGGTGGGGTGCCGATTTCATTTGCGGCTCATATCTTATGACAAAGGGCCTACTCTAAGAAGCGAGGTGATTGACCTGCCCGCAAAGTCGGGAGCGGTGAAAATCTTGGGCAGTGGACAAGCAAACGTCAGGCTCCACCTGGCTCGATGGGAATCAAGTGAGGTTAAGGAAACAAGCCGCGCTGTCTTCTCCGCATTTTCAGATGCGTTGAGAGAGTCATCAGACCGTGCTTCCAGCGGACCCCCTCAACTGACCGGACTCTATCGCGTTGGTGGAGGCAGAACCTTCGGAGTCGTATGGAATGGTCGAAGATACTTTTACGGCACTGAGGTGCAGAGTGAAAAGTCCACGCAAAGCATCAAGTGGCACAACGACCTATTCGAGATTTGCGACCCTCTGACTCTGCGGCGACGACATGGAGCACAGCCGCAGCCTCGTCCAACAAGACTACGAAAATAGCAACGCTGAGCTAATGTATGGAAATTATCAAAAATTACGTACTACGCAACTGCGTGATGATTCTCTACCGCCCACTTGGTGTAGCCGGCGGTAGAGCGAATGGCGGATGCTCGGAGGGTGGCGTCACGCACACACAGCACTCTGAACTCCGTCGGCATGCGATTCAGGTAGAGACAGATACGGTCGAAGTTGGTGTCGGAGGCACACCTGGCTAGGGCCGAGGCTACCGCGTACTGCGCTGCTGCATTCTCGGGCACCGGTTCCTGGGTTGGGTTCAACAGAATCGCATCGATGTTGGGCAATTCCCGAAACATTCGCAAAAAGGCCGAAAATTCCGTGGCCGCCCCGGCGCCCACCGCCCCCGCCATGACTTCGTGCTCAATCGCAGGGCTCGCTTGCGAGTCGAGAGAATCGAGAATGCGCGAGACAAACTCCCAGGACCGTGGTGGTGGGAACGCATTAGCGTCGCGATCGAAGGCGCTCAGGAACTCCGGCCGGGAAAGTGACTACGGGGATTCTTCGGCCCCTGAATAGCGGGGCCTCAGAATGACAAGGGGCGGGAAGACCATAGCTGTGGCCGGAAACGAAGGAACTAGATTGCCTCGGGACGTATCCGCGCCTGAATGGCCCATTCCGACCATTCCTGGACGTCCACCTCAAACTCCAAATGCACGAAACGATTTCGGAGCGGAGTCGGCATCCGTGTTGTCACGGCCCGGTCCGAATCGCGGCTCCCGGCAGCGATAATTGCCCAGCCATCGGGCAGGGTGTATTCCCCCAGCTTGCGGTCGAGGATCAACTGATAGCTAGTAGTCTCCTGTCCCACGTTATTGTTGACAACGAGCACGTTGGCGGGAACCCCCTCACCCGGCCCGCCCCGGCTGGAGGAAACGCCGGCGGCGGTTCACCCTCTCCCCCAAGGGGGAGAGGGGCTATTGTCAAGAATTAATTGGGACAGGACACTGGCCTGAACCATGGCCGGCGCCGCATTCAGTTCATCAAGGAAGAGGATGCCCGAACCGTTCTGCGGCAAGAACTCCGGCGTGGCCCATTTCGAACGACCGTCACTTCCCAGGAAAGGCAAGCCCCGCAGATCGACCGGATCGAGCAAAAGAGCCCGCACATCTTGCAGGGGCACATTCAGCGCTACGGCAAGCTGCTTCACGACACTGCTCTTTCCTATGCCAGGTCCCCCCCAGATAAATACCGGTCTCCGAGCTGCCACAAGGACTCGCAAGGCCTCAGATACGGCGGATGCTTTCATGGCGATTTCCTTTCAGATAGAGCTGTAAGAACGCAATTGGGGGATGGGAGAAGGGTGAACAAAAGGAGGGTCGGAACTGCACGCTTCGGTTCTCACAAACGTCGACCCGTGAAAAAAAGTTGGCAAGCAACGTGCTGAGGGCGCTTGTGGCAGGAGGGGGCAGGCGCTGGAAAGGGAGGGTTTCTGCCCTGGCGTAGAGGGTTCCTAGCGCAAGACAACGACTCCAGGCATCCGCTAACTTTCCCTCTTTCTCTTTGAATCCCGGTCAAGAAGGCTTTGTAAAAGGCTCGGGGAGGCGCGGAATGTGGTTTGTCGCAGGCGCTGAAAAGCGGAGGGCAGATCCAACCAGCCCCGGGACGCTGCGTCGTTCAAAACGCCCAGCGTGCCAGTGATGCGGAGGTTGCGCCGCTGAGCTTCCCGGCGCCCTTTGCCTTCGTCCATGAGCAACAGCACGTCCGGCCCGTGCTGTTGCGCCAGAATAATAGCCTCACGCTCACCTTCGCCCAGCATTCGCAGGGATTGATCTGGCGGGACTGTAGTTCTCTCAATCTCAAGCCATGCGGGGCGGCGGGTTATCCACTCCGACACGGCCGTGGGGGTTTCAGGATGCTGTAGCTCCCGCCAAACAGCCTCGGGGATCACTACTCGGCCGTAAAGCCGCTGAAGAATCTCCGCTTCACCAATGAGCACGAGATAGTTAAGCGGGGACGTGTCTTTCATAACAATCATCGACTACTGAACTCACGGCTGGTTTCGGTCTCGCGGTCCAGGTCCTCCAACGTATAGTCCAAGTACACCCCGTGCTCCTTCAGGAACCCGTCGACCTGCATGCGTGTTCCGTAACCTAGAATCTTTCGCACCTGCTCCTCGGTGAGCTTGCCGGAGCGGTAACCTTCCAGTGCGAAGCTCTCCAGCAGGGCGCGGGGCAGGTTCTTCACCTGGGCTTCCAAACCCCGGGCAACATCGTCGGGCAATTCCAGAGTGATTTGCATAGGCTTCACCTCCTCATTTCGAGGAAGTCTTCCAAGGTGGTACCGGCTTCTAAACTCTCGAAGAGTGACCGGCCAAATACCTGCCTGCCGTGAAAGACCTGGGGCCACGGACCTTCTCCGTCGACCGCTCAACTTCCCGGCATTGTGACCAATCCAGCATAGCTCCCATTATCGCCCAAATCCCCACGAGATTTGCAACCATCTATCACTATTAGTGACCAAGACCGCTCCGTCCATGCTTGCGCAATTAGAGGGAGTTAACGTATCCGCTCCAGCCCCACGAGCGTCGCGAGCACCACTCGGCCCAGCACGGTCAGGCTTTCAGGGCTGCACTTGTAAATTGAATCCTCGAGTGACCTTCACGGTCTGGGCCAGTTTGATGTCCGCCGAGGAACCGCCAAGCATGATTTGAATTGGCTCGTCTTCCACCTCGAAGCGGCTCGTCGCCTCATCCCAGTAGGCCAGCGTCTGCGCCTCGAGCGGAATCTCCACCCGCTTTGTTTCCCCGGCGGCCAGATGGACGCGTTGGAACCCCCGCAACTCCTTCTGCGGCCGCTCCACTTTCGAGCCCAGGTGCTTGACGTAAAGCTGCACCACCTCATCGCCATCGCGCGCGCCGGTGTTGGTGACGTCCAGGCTGACCATGATCTGGCCGTCGCGGGTGAGAGCGGCCGCGCTGGTGCGCAGCTTCGAGTATTTGAAGGTGGTGTAGCTCAGTCCGTATCCGAACGAGTACAAGGGCTCGCCCTGGAAGTACATGTAAGTCCTGCCATGCCGGATGTTGTAGTCCATCATGGGGGGCAACTGATCGACCGACTTCGGCCAGGTCTGGACCAGCCGCCCGGCCGGGCTGTAGTTGCCGAAGAGCACATCCGCTATCGCAGTTCCTTCCTCCTGCCCCGCATGGCTGGTGTGCAGAATGGCGGGGACGTTTTGTTGCGTCCAGTTGATGGCGTATGGGAAGCCGGAGACCAGCACGACCACGGTCTTCGGGTTCGCTTTGTACACTTCCTGAATCAGCCCCTCATGGTCCAAGTCGATCGATTTTCGGTCGCGATTCTCCATCGCCTCGCCGGGCGTGGGGCAGTCGGCGTCGTCGGATACGAAGCCCAACAACAGCCCTTTGTACGGCCCGCACATGGGCTGATTCCCGACTACCACCACAGCGACATCGGATGCCTTGGCGGCCTTCGCCGCCGCGTCGTCCTTGTTGTCCGCCGCGTAATTCACCACCACCCCGGAGCCGACCTCCCTCTTGATGCCGTCGAGCGGCGAGACCGTGTAGGGCGGCAGCCCGCTATACCCCTCCAGCAACACCGCATTGGCGCGCGGTCCGATCACGGCGATCGACTTGATCGCCTGCTTGTCGAGCGGCAGAAAGTTGTTCGCGTTCTTCAGAAGGACGATCGACTCGAGCGAAACCTGGCGCGCAATGGCATTGTGCTTTTCCGAATTCACGGGGTCCGGCGCCCCCTTGAGGCTGGCGAACGGCGAGGACAAGTCCAGAAGGCCCAACCGGATGGCCGTGCGGAAGTTCGACCGCAAGACGGCATCGATGTCCGCCTCCGTGAGGAGTTTCTGGTCGAGCGCGGCCTTGACATCCTTTCTGTATCCGTCCAGGAACATGCTGATCCCGGCCTTGATGGTGGCGGCTGCGGCCTCGGTGCGGTTGGGATAAAACTTGTGCTTGCTCACCTGATTGGTGAATGCGCCGGCATCGGTGCAGATAACGCCGTCCACGCCCCATTCCTTCATCGTGATATTTCGGATGATGGGATTGCTGGTCATCGGGACCCTGTTCCAGGCGTTGTAGGCCGTCATATACGATCGCGCCCCGCCTTCCACGAAGCCCATCCGAAACGGAACCGAGTAGTACTCACGGAACAGCCGCATGTCGAAGTCCGACGATGAGCCGTAGCGGCCCCTTTCGTTGCTGTTGGCCAGGAAGTGTTTTAACAGCGAAGCTGCCTGCCAATATTTCGGGTCGTCGCCCTGAAGCCCCTTGATCAGCGCCACGGCGATGGTCCCGTTAAAGAACGGATCTTCGCCGTAGCTCTCCTGGGTGCGCCCCCAACGCGGATCGCGCGCCAGGTCCGCATTCGGCGTTAGCAGGATCAGCGCCGCCCTCGCTGTCTTTTCGTTCTCGTAAATATAGCGGGCTTCAGAGCCGATCACCGCTCCGGCCTGCCGGACCAACGCCGGGTCCCACGTTCGCGCGAGCCCAACCCCTTCGGGAAACTGCGTGGTCGCCACCGGCTTGGCCATCATTGCCGACATGTCCATGTCCGACATGTCGAACCCGGACGCCTGCATGGCCTGCATGGCGGCCTGCGGGTCGGCCATGGCCTCAGCCATGATCGCGTCCCCGCCGCCGCCCAGAACCACGCCGCTGATTGCCTCGCCAATTCCCGTGCCCTTAATCCCCAGGCGGGGCACTTTGATCCCACGGGTGCCCAGAACCGCGATCTTCTCATCCAGGGTCATCAGGGACAGAACGTTATCGATCCTGGCCTCGACCGGCGCGGCAGGGTCTTGGAATGGATACTGATACTGCGCCAGTGCCGGCACGGGAACTACGAACAGAGTCAGAAGCAGAGCGGCTCGATTCACTTGTTTTCCTCCCTTACTCTCCGCGAAAGAAAACGCTGAGTATGCTCTCGCGGTGCGCGGCCCGTAGCAGGCTGCGGAAAAACCACTCTGGCCTGTCATTCCGAGGAGTACGCCATTCGTATTGGCCGATGACGACCCGTCGCCCGAAGGCTCTGGGCCGCAGGGCGAGGAATCTCGCACTGCTCTGAAAATGTCCCCTCACCCTCTCACCCCTTCCCTTCTCGCGTGGGGAGAGGGGGAGGGGAGTAGAGGTGAGGGGTCGCTTCACTCATTTTCATGGTTTCCGGGCGCCCGGCACGGGCATGAGCGACTGCCTTGAAAATACTCAGAGCGAGATTCCTCGCTACGCTCGGAAGGACAGGCCAGAGTGGTTTTTCCGCAGAGTCGCCCTCTCGAAGCAATCCGGGCACATCCCGTGGGTGAATTTGGCCGTCGTCAGCTCGCCAATGTACTTTTCCACAGGTACCCAGGAAGAGCGCAAGGTGGGGTCCCCGCCTTCTAGTCGGATTCTCTTGCACGTGGCGCAAATGGGCACGAGGTCCTCCAACTGACGAATCCGCTTGAGCGAGGTTTGAAGCTTGCCCACGTTTTGGATCAGTCTCGTTCCGAGCAGCGCCACCAAGCCTAGCGAAACCCCCAAGCCCAAGACATGCACCAGCCAAAGCACGCGGGCACTCTGTTGCATTGACTTCTGAAACGGTGCAAAGCTAAAGGACACCGTTATTCCGCCCCGGACCTCGCCCACATTTGTGGGTTCGTGGTGACACTCCATACATGAGCGGTCAACCTTGAGGGGCGCCATGTAGCGAAAGACACTGTCGCCCGATGTGCTCTTGACGATGGTCTGTGCTTCTACCTTACCCGCGCTAAACGACATCAACGCCTGCTTTTCCCATGGGTCGGGGGCATTACGTGCCAGCAACGGCTGAAGGCTGGTGATATGCAGCCCGATGCCCCGTTCCTCCGTGAGAACTTCCGAGAGCATTCGTACCATCTGGGCGTGATTGATTCTCGTAAGCTCGACCCCGCTCGTGCGGACCGGATCCTGTCGCGCGGTCTGTGGGTATTGGTTCATAGGAGGCAGTTCCGTGGTGGACACATATATCCCGGCCCCTTTTGAGGTCCATTCGCGCATGGCCATTACGGCCTGGAAGACGGCATGTCCCTCAGCTACCGCAAGCGCCTCATATTGCGAGTGTGCCCTTCGTAGGCTGACATAGAGGGACACTATGGCGCCTGTCAGAAGAACGATGGCGAGCGTGAGAACATAGAGTCTAACGTGACCCAAACCCGGTCCCTTCACGTCACCTCTCAGGTGGTAAGATTGTCCCGGTCACCCCCTGCTTGTGCACAAAATCTGCCAATTCACATGAAGCTTCAAAGTGGCGGAACGAAATGCGGGTGCTTTCGACCAAATCGCAATGCTAGTCAATTGATATCAAAGCACTTATGAGCGGCAACCGCCTTTGGGACCCCCAATTCCTTGTTGAGCCGGAGTATTCGCTCCCGCACAAAGCCGACCCAAGAATTGGGCCAAACCACCCTTCTTGGCGAGAATCGTTTTGCGTTAATGTGACATTTCCCGTCCCTAATCAGGCCGTCTGGGGCGACCCGCCTCAACCTAGCGCGGCAGAGCCGCAACCGAACAGGTAGGGCCGAACGGCGTTCGGCCCTGGGGCGAGCGCGGTTCGACTTTGCTCACCGCCCTGAGCAAGGTCGAAGGGCCGCTCGCCCCTACAGAACGCGACGAATCCCAACGTTAGTAGTCCAGGAGGGCGGGCCAATCAGAAACAATTCCCTCAAAGCGAACCCCCTTTTATCGCCTCACCAATCCCGTTCCTCACTTCCGCTAACCGGGGGGCTGCCCTTTTTGCCGCTTGACGTTTATTCCTCCGGTCATGGCCGAAGGCGGTCAAGATGCCCGACAAACGTGTGAACTGATCGCTTGGACGGAAAGACTGTCTCACGCGAAGGCGCAAAGTACGCAAAGGGCGCAGAGGAAAGGAATGGCTTCCACTTCGCAATTCTTTGCGGGCTTTGCGTACTTGGCGCCTCTCTCTGTGAACATCTCGTAAGTTGTTGATTCTACTTCGGCGCATTCAGGAAGTTCACATTTCCAATGGAGGCCGACGATAGTCGGCACAGGCGCTTTGCGTGAACCCTTGCGTTTGCCATGAAATTATTTTGCACGTTCTGTCGCCGCCATTGAAGGTCAGTTCGGTCCGGCCAAGCGCAGGCATCTGGGCAGGATTCCCGCCAAGCGCGTCCCCGACCCCCTTGATCACGAACGCCGGGCCCATTAACGTCTGCTCCGTCCGCAGTCATGCCCTTTGAGGCGCCTTTGGCGGACGCGGGCGACCCTGGCTATGGTATAACGACTATGGTAGGGAGTGCCGAATGAAGACGATGGCAGCGGGTTCGTTCAAGGTACATTGCTTTGCGGTCATGGACGAGGTTCAAGCCAAGAGAGAGACCGTGGTGATCACAAAACACGGCAAGCCGGTGGCGAAGCTCGTCCCCGCTGACGAGGATACGGACGAGATTTACAATTTCCTCCGGGGCAAGGGTGGGGTTACGGGCGACGTCATTTCGCCGGCAATCCCGCATGCGCGGGACTGGGGCTGCCTTAAGTGATTCTCCTCGACACGCACGTGGTCGTCTGGCTGGCGTTTGACGCAAGCTGGCTTTCCCGCAAGGCCATTTCCGCCGTCGACCATGCGCGCAAGACTTGACGATTCAAGCACGCAGAATTGGAGCAAAACCGTGACGTCAACTGGACTCGCACGAAAATTAGGAATCAAGCCTGGAATGACGGTGCTACTTCAAGGTGCGCCGCCAGGCTTCGCGGAGCTGCTTGGGAGCTTGGCCGAGGGAGCGAAGCTGCTGAAAACCTTAACCGACGCGGCAGATTGTGTCATCGCTTTCGTGCGCTCCAAAGCCGACGTCAAAACGATGGCTCCCGCTGCACTCCGCGCCGTCAGCGACAACGGGTTGCTGTGGTTTGCGTATCCCAAGAAGTCAGGCCCGCTGAAGTCCGACCTCTCGCGAGATAGCGGGTGGGAGCCAGTGTTCGACAGCGGGTTTGATAGCGTCGCCCAGATTTCGATCGACGATACGTGGACGGGTTTTCGTTTCCGCCCCAAACACCTCGTGGGGAAACGCGCTCGATAGGACTGTCTGGTCCGCGTGAATGAACAGATGGAGCCGTGGCGATGGGTGTTGATCGGACCGTCCCTTATCGCGGGTGGGGCAAGCCCCAGGCTTGTACAAGTTACGCCCGTTGCCGTCTGCGACGACCCGCGGCTCTGCCGCCTGCTGTGCGGAAAGGCTGCGCCTTTCCGACGGTGTGCCCACTGACCAACCTGCCCCGTGCCGCCGGAAGGCTCAGCCTTCCAGCGGCACGGAGGGGAAAGAAAAAGGGCGAGTTGGGCCGGAAGGGCAGAGCCCTTCCGCACAGCGGGGCGGCAGAGCCGCCTCGGCAATCAGACGCTACGACTAATTTGGACAGCTTTGCAGCTTGTTGTCCCCTGATCGCCGTCACAAGGGGGGAGGACAATTGCTGCGCCGGAGACGAAGGAAAGCAATGACCTCTCCTGAAACTTCACTATTGTCCACCGGACTTTTGTTTGGAGACGCCCGTATGCTTGACAATTCCAGGGGAAAAGGTGGGCGCTTATTCCATGGACAAAGAAAGGCAGCAGAAAATAGTCAGCCCGCGTCCTCGCGAGCCTTGAGAACGTCGCCGTGCTCATTTTGCAGGCACGCTTTGAGGGAATCCAGCCCCTGACCTGACCCTCCGGGCAGCCAGCCTTTATCTTCATCCATCGGCATCACGACGTGTTCCCAAGAATCGTTTTCATGGACGTAAACTTCGTGGACGGTGTGTCTATTGGCCCTGTCCGCCTCGGAATATCTGTAATATCTCGCGTCAACGCCTCCCGATTGATTCCAGTTGCTAACCTCAGATTCGGTATATCCGTAATTGGTGAGAAGTTCGTGAAAGTCTCGACGAGTTCCCGGCTCCATGCCTTTAGCTCCGTGTTCCCTAAGCTTGCATCCTTATTATAGCCTCTTTGGTTCACAAATGCGGCGACTGTCTTTGCGGCTGGAGAAGATTTCCGCGATAGAATCCTCCATCTGCCACACCAGGAATATGGGGCCGGGAAGAGGCCCAAGCGGCTTTCATGGAGAACACAGCGCGGCCTATGGCCGCAACCAAAACAGCCGCGAGTGACGAGCGACAAGTGACGAGTGACGAGCAAGAAAAAAGCTTCGCACGCCGCGACGAGTTTCGACGTTAGTAGGACAAAGTAGGAGTAAGGGGCGTTTCGGGAGTGGAGAACAGTTCAGTGAGTCTTGCTTCGATCAGGCCCGCGCTTTGCTTCGAGCCTGGGCGCGCCCTGAGGGATCTCCCTGACAAGCTTTGATCGGGGTGTTGTCCGGCGTCACGGCAACGCTGGGCTGCGCCCAGTCCGAATTGTAGGTGGACTGGAGCCGGACGAGGATTTGGGATTCACTCACGATGATTCCGCACTCGCGGTTATCATCGAGCGAGACGCAGGAGAAATTCTCGGAGCCGATGTAGGCTCGCGCGTTCGGTTTGCCGCAGTCAGCCAGCACCATCTTGGCATGGATATAGAGAAAGGACTTGCAGACGGCATTCACGCCGCCGCTTTGCAGGTAAGTGATTCCCTGAGCGTTGCCATTGACTTTGCCTTCCCCACTGAGCACGGCGGCGATAAATCGCACCTTCACCCCGCGCTTTGCGGCTGCGACCATCGCGGCGAGCGTTCCGGGATCCTCCACCTCCTCGCAATACATGTCGAGGGTGTTCTTGGCGCCATTGATCAGCGAAGTCAGCTTGGCGCGGGAATTGACCGGGCTCCATACCAGTGAGGCCACCTGGGGTGTGACTGGCTTGTCGTTCCAATCAGCCTCGAACACGTTGGAGATTTCCCTTACTTCGGCTGCTGAGGTTGTGACAATGCCGAAATCGCGCGTCTGACCGAAGTATTCGCTCGTCAGGTTGAAAGACATGACGATGCCGGTTGCGCCGTCGATGACGAAGGCTTTTTCGTGGGTGACCTCAAAGGTCCGCGGCGCCTGCTTGCACTGAATGCCGGCCTTGGTGAGCTCCTGAATCGCGGGAGTAATCTCCCTTTGCTGCATATCGGGGGGAAACGAGTACCAGTTGTAAATCACGCGCACGGCGACGCCCCTCGCCCGAGCGGCCTGCAAGGCCGACATGATCTGAGGATCGCTGATTTCGTAGATTGTCAGGTCGATGCTCTTTTTCGCTGCTGCCAGGGTATTTAGAAGCAAGGTACGGCCATCATCCGGCTGAACGATGAGGGTGTGAGGGGAAACCATAGACCTCTCCTTTTCGGGTGCCGCGCGTGCAGAAGCCGGCACGACGCTCGCCCGGGGGCCGAAACCGTCAACTGACGGATTCGGCCCTACGTATTCGTTTGCGGCTCTACCGCGCTTCGCACTCGGCGAGCGGATGCCGCGCATGCGGAAGCGGGCCGACGCTCCAAGCTCCCGGCAACGCACCAATCAAGCAGTTTAGGCGGGCGGGGCCGAGACTACGTCTGTCAAGTCTTGCACCAGGGCGGCCAAGTTGAAGCCGGAGGGCGCTAATCCGCTTTTCTTGTTAATCCAGTCGGCGCTCAGCACCGCAAACGCCTCATCTGTGTAGGCATCGTAAAACTGCCAGCTCATCGACTTTAGCGCGCCCCAGGTCACCACATAGATGTTGCGCCCATCGTATCCAACCGCGGGAACGCAATGCCCATTGTTGGGATTGGGCGCCGCGTTTCCTACGGGCCCTTGGGGCGGGACGATCCAGGGCGTCTGGAGAAAGTCGGTTCCGGGCGCTACGGCAAAATCCGGAAGAGCGAGCCCAATGTAGCAGTTGCCAAACAGATTGATCGCGTCCCTGGGCTCGGTGTCGTTATGCGGCTCCAACTGAGCGAAGGCGGTTATCTTGTCGCCACCAATTCCGTGTGTGCGCCAGTACTTGAGGACATCGAGCATGTTGGCTCCAGCGTCAGCGTTGCCTTTGGCAAAATGATTGTAGGCGGCGAGGATCTGCTGATCGGTGAGTGTCTTTTCCGTGCCGGTATTCGCCGTCCACTCCTCGATCATGTGGCCGGCGGCGGCGCAGGTGCAGTCGCCATACTTGTCGTTGCCCATCATGGGCCAAGTGGGAACGGCTTTGGAATAGTCGACGGCGGGGGGTGGCGGGGGCAATTCCGGAGTGAGATATTTTCCGAAGAGCAAAGTTCTCTTGTCAAACTTGGGCGGGTGTTTTCCTAGTTTGTATGTAGCCACGAGTAAACCTCCAGTTCGATTTGGGGAAATCTGCGCGTAGGCAAAAATGCCGGGCGCGCCTTCGTCTCGGAATATCGATATGCCGCCGCAGTCAGGCGGACGACATGGATCTAAAACAGGGAAGCTGTCATGCTAGTCGTTAGTGTAGGAAATGTCAAGTACATGGAGGATAAACCCAGCAACTCCGCAGCAGGGAGTATTCGAATGCGCCGCACTTTGGAAGTGCGAAGCCGAGTCCAGGCTGCATGGACACGGCGGTTCAGCCTGGCGGCGTCCGACTCACTATGGCCTGGTTTT
>Ga0187784_10000618_pt1 | contig 26487 bp, 27 predicted proteins | sample 1015_SJ02_MP15_2_FD_132964 | JGI IMG/M metagenome (GOLD analysis project Ga0187784, IMG submission 132964) | Tropical peat soil microbial communities from peatlands in Department of Meta, Colombia - 1015_SJ02_MP15_20_MG | ecosystem: Environmental > Terrestrial > Soil > Wetlands > Peat | place... | reverse complement strand
CCGACACGGATTGAAGGGGAAGTGGCGGGATCCGAATTCATGGTGCCGGCGGGGGGAATCGAAATCTCAGCTCGCACTGAAAGAATGTATCTTATTCAAAAACCGTTACGCTTAAAACGCTCAAAACTCCGAAAACGCGGCCAACTGGAACGTAACTGGAACATCGCCTTTTGTTCGCCGTTGCGACAGATACTGTCGAGGACTTAGCCGCCCCGTCCTCTTGGTTATAGCTTGTGATGTAGAGCGTCTGCCTTCTAAGCAGAGGGTCGGGGGTTCGATTCCCTCCGGGCGCGCCATCTCATTCAATTGAAAAGATCAACAAGGATCGCTTTCGACTGTTGACCTTCTGCCCTGTTTGTAGGTGCTCTCGCAAACTGATCCATCCACCCGTAACGTGCAATCTTCCCTGTATAAGACACTTACAACGATCTCCTGAACAGCTGTACCTTCGATTCTCGGTCCATTCGGTCCAAAACCGCACTTCGCCTACAGTTAGATGAGCCCGTCTGCCTGGTGGGCAGGTGGGCCAGATTACCTGAGTCTTGAGCGTTTGTTAGAAACCTACCTGAGATCACTTGAAGTCTGGCGTCGGCTGTCAGGCAATTCGACCGGTCGACTTGTAGGGTAGAATGCGTCGGCCCTTGGAGTCGCAACCCGGCTCGGGCCTGCCCGATGCGAAAACACACCGCGTGCTTGTCGCTCATGATACGTTCGGCGCTCGTATGCTTTTGCTTGCTCACGATTGCTGTTTCGAGCGATGGCCGATCGCAAACGATTCCTCCATCGCCCTGGGGGCGTGACCTGTCCGGAGTATGTCATCCCTCTGGCCGGTGAACGGTGGCCGAATGTATATGCAGAGCTCTTTGGGCGGTACAAAACCCACATCCGGCGAGTTAAGTCACGAGAAAGAAGAGATTCCCAATTCTACGCCGCTTGATACGTTGAGCTGCGAAGGAGACTCATACACTCTCGCTTCAGTTTTACAAATTCAGAACTGACCGTAGTGTCGGCACACCGTGGGCGCTGGAGTGGAACTATAACCTCGGCTTTAATCGAGGCAGGGCGATTGCTCATCACGAGAATTCGGTCTCCGAGGAGAATCGCTTCATCCACATCGTGGGTCACGAATACTGTGGTCATCCGGAACTCGTCCCAGATGGATAGCAACAGCTCTTGCATCTGTATCCTCGTCTGCGCATCGAGGGCACCGAATGGCTCATCCATCAATAAAACCGAGGGTTTGTTGACCAGTACGCGCGCGAGTTCGACTCGCTGCTGCATTCCGCCCGAGAGCTGTCCCGGAAAATGATGTTCGAATCCGGTCAGCCCGATATGCTTAATGATCTCCCGCACTACGCTGACCCGCTGTTCGCGAGCCATGCCGCGCATGCGAAGTCCAAATTCAATGTTTTCTTGGATCGTACGCCAGGGCAATAGCGCATGTTGCTGAAAGACCATTCCGCGATCGGCCCCGGGCCGGGAAATGACTGTTCCATTTACCGTCAAAGATCCCGAAGAAACGGGTCGAATCCCCGCGATCGCAGTCAGAATCGTCGATTTGCCGCATCCGGAAGGGCCGAGCACACAGACAAATTCTCCCTCCCCAACCTCCATCGAAAGGTCCCTGACGGCTTCCACGCGGCTCCTGCGATGCTCGAAAGTAACCCCCACGTTTTGCAAGCAAATAGCCGGTCTTGGAAATGCAGCTTGCGAAATCATTTGTGTTCCCCACTGATTTGCGTCCATGGAGTCATATATCGCCCTACCATTCGAATAATGGCGCTGCTTCCCATTCCCAACAGGCCGATCAAGACCATGCCAACTACGATTTCTGGATACTTTTGCAGGTTGTAGGACTCCCACGTGTAGTACCCGATGCCGAATTGCCCGGAAATCATTTCAGCCGTCACGAGAGAAAACCATGACGTGCCCATTCCGATGCTAAGGCCATTGATGATCGAAGGCAGCGCGCCAGGAAGTATCACCTCCCTGAAAATTGCTCTCTTGCCAGCTCCTAGACACAGCGCGGCCGTAATCAGGCGCTTGTCAACTCTCTCAACGCCGTGAATCGTGCTCAACAAGATGGGAAAGAAAGCCCCGATGAAAGTGATGTACATCATGCTGCTTTCTGCCGATGCGAACATCAGCGTTGCCAACGGAACCCAAGCCACAGCGGGAATCGGACGCAGCACTTCCAACGGCGTAAGAACGATGTCCTCAGCGAACCTTGAAACGCCGATTATCAACCCCAGAACAATTCCGAGCACCGCCGCCACACTAAAACCAGCCGACACTCGAACAATGCTGAACCACGCATCCTTTGCAATTTTCGGAGCATGTAAGAGATTCAAGAAGGCTAATGCTGTCTCCGACGGAGACGGAATATTCGTGAAATCGATTGGCCATCTCAGGTGGTGAATCGAAGCCAGTTGCCACAGGGCCAGAAACGATACGATCGACAGCCCGCGGAGCAGGATGCGATTGCCCGGGAAGCGCCAATCCCGCCAGCTGTGCTTTGCGAGTGAGAATCTCGCGGATGCTGGAAAGGTCTTACTGGCCATCGCTGCGCGTACTCCTCAAATTACCTACCGGCGTCCTCTTTCGCCTGATCGAAAGCCACAACTGTACCGCCATGTTTTTGGGCGTATTCTTCGGCAGAATCCTTGAGCAGGAAAGCCGTGACATCGGAACGGTCCCTAACATACCAAGCAAATTTGGCAAACAACTTCAATCCAGTGTTGTGATCATGAAGGAAAGCCACGCGCACTGGAGTGTTTGAAGCTTCCAAATCGCGCAACGCGGTTAAAGTAGCCGCGGGCGAACCGTACAGTCTTAATTTGGACTCGCCCTGTACCCAGATCTGACCGACCGAGCTGGCAGCTCCCACCCGCTTGTGCGTTGCGTAATCGGTTCCCGTGATGGCCAGCGGGGAATAGTTGCGAAGGGCCGAATCATAATCCAGACCCGACTGACGAAAGGCCTCGCGGATATATTTGTCTTCAGCCATGCTGTTCGGATCGAAAGAGGGGTCGACTTTTTTTAGAACCTTCAGGGTGTCTGCGGCGTAAACAAGCGACTGACGGAATTCCGGCTTCAGCGTGAAGTCGCGCGTCTGAATTCCGCTGGGACCGTGAAATGCATAGACAACTTCGGCGTCGATCCCGGTCCACTTCTGCAAGTTTTCGCTCATGCCCTCCGGATCCTCCCGGAGGAGCCGATCCGCCTCTAAGGCGGCCCTGAGGTATGCGATTACCAATTCGGGATACTCCTCTGCGAAGTCCGACCGAATCACCACGCCGTGAGTAGTTGTGACACCGGTAGAGATACCGTCCAGAATCTTCCGGGCAAAACCGCGAAACGGAAATAATTCACCGAACGGGACAAAGTCCGCGTGAGCATCAATCTGATGAGACTTCAGAGCGCTGCCGCCTACCTCTGGGGCTTGCGTTATTATTTCCACATCGGTGTTGGGATCCCACCCCTGATTCTGAATCGCGCGCAATAGCATTGCATGAGCGGTAGAGCCGAAAGGAACGGAGATACGCTTTCCGCGAAGCTCGCGCACTGATTGAATCGGGGAATCGATAGGAACGACGATGGCGTTGCCCGCTCCCTTTATGCTCCCTTCCAGGTTCGAGATGTAAAGGATACGCACACCATTGTGTGCGTGCGCGAAGGAGTCGGCCGTCAGGACTGCCGGGAAATCAGCCATCTGGCCAATATCCAGGCGATTGGCGAACATTTCGTTGCCTAACGGGGCGCCTGCGGTAAAGTTCCGCCAGATGATGTCGTAGTGCACATCTTTGTAACGTCCGGTGTGCGGTAGAAACTTATCTAACAAATTCAGCTCACGAATAATGGCTCCGCCGGCCGCACAATTGATTGTCGTATCTTGAGTACCAATTCCGATACGAATCGTTTCTTGCGCTTGGGAGAAGAAAGCGGCGGAGAATACTAGCGCAACAGGAATGAAGTTTCGCAACACGTTCCTCATGACGAGGTCCTAGAGCTGGTGGAAGTAATTTGTTCAAGAGCTCTTCGCGCGGCCTTCTGGACGCCAGTATCCTGGTCTTCTAGCAGCGATTTGAGATCGCCGAGGCACTCGGCTGCGCCAATCTCGCCGAGAGCAGCCGCGGAAGCAATCCGTACATCTGCGACGGCATGAGAGAGGTAAGGCCGAATGTGATGGGGGACCTTAGCTCTTGATTTCCCAAGGCTCTGAATGGCTTCCTTTAAGACCTGCCAATATTCGTCTTCCAAAGCCCGAACGAGCAGGGCGGTTGCTTCGTCTGAGTGAAAGCGCGAAAGAGCAATAGCGGCTTCTTTACGCACCTGCCAGTCGGAATCACACAGCGTGCCCGATAGCTCCGATGCCGGCACGAGATCTGGGAAAAAGCTCACGACTCCCACTGTGATCCGACGAACGTCGGCGTTCGGGTCCTTCAACAACGGCCAAATGGCACTCAGATGATCCGCATCACGCAAGTACGCGAGGGCAATCAGAGCCTCACGCCGGACCGTGGGACTGTCGTCTTTCAATGCCTTACGCAGCGCTTCTGCTGCCTCAGCATCGCGAAACTCGCGTAAGGCCACAATGACTGCCGCGCGCGTTTCAGCATGGCTGTGGCCCAAGCCGGTTAAAAGAAACGGGAGCGCGTCCGGAGTCCGAAATTCACGCAACGCTGTCTGGGCCGCCTCGGCGACGGCCGTGTTCTCGTCGCTGGTTGCGTTAATCAGTTCAGGGAGAGCTTCCGCGTTTCCGAACTCTTCCAACAATCCAACTGTGAGACGCCGGACCACAGCGTCTTCGTCGTGCAATAGCGGCAACAACTCCTTCACTGGAATCTCGTAGAAGCCTTCACTCGCCTCCGCGAGAGCGAACCTGCGCTCAGCGGCGTCCTCACTCCGAAGTCTGCTAATCAGAGATTCAGTTTTCAGTTCCGGCACAGGGTCCTCTTATCGAATAAAGAACGGAATCTTCACCGTAATGGCGTTCGTGGGGCAATCGACCTCACACGCCAGGCAATACCAACATTCGTCATATTTCATGTGTGCTTTGCCGGTGACCGGGCTGATAGCCAGGCAATCGACGGGGCAGGATTCGATACAGATATGACAGCCCTTGATGCATTGCGTAGCGTCCACAATGACGGGGACATCGAACGCTTTGACCGCTTGCTCATTCGGCAGACGCCGACCCACCTCGGCCGCCTCCCGTTCTGAATCGAATTTCAGTTTTCCCGCAATATCTTTGGGTGAGAGCGCTTTATTATGTTTTTGCGCATCCGGAATCATTGCTTGACCCGTCTTTCTACTGTTCCAAAGTTCCCACTTGGATTGATGCTTCACTTCCTTGCTTTGCGTTCTCGACTCGCAACGTCTGGTACGTGCGCAACTCCGTTTCATCCACGGCAAGCAAGTACGGCTCGACCGGGCGTTTAAACAACTGCATTCCCCGGTCTTTGTCTTTGCTCAAGTTCACGTGAACAAACCAGTTCTCGTTGTCCATCTCGGGGTAGTCCTGCCGATAGTGGTAGAGTCCCCATCGGCTTTCTTTTCTGAAAAGCGAAGCACGGGCTGCCATCTCGGCACAGTCGCGAATAAAGTGGCATTCCATCGCCCGCATCAAATCGTGCGGATCTTCCGCCCCCAACTGCTCAAGCTCCTCTTTTGCGCGAACAAAATAGTTCAACCCATGTTGCAGTCGATAAGCCGTTTTCGGCGGCTGGAGGTAATCATTCACATGGCGGCGAATCTTGTACTCGAGTTGGTGGGGAGGAATCCCTTTGGGCTGCGTCAGAGGCTTGGAGAGACGCTGCCGTTCCGTCTCGACCTGTTCCTGATCAAGCTGTGTTATCGAGACGTTGGACACGTATTCCACAGCAGCCTGCCCGCAGATCTTTCCATAAGTGAATGCCCCAAGCATGTAGTTGTGTGGAACACTCGCCATATCTCCAGCTGCATACAGACCGGCAACGGTAGTCTCGCCCCGCTCATTGACCCAAACTCCCGAGGCGCTGTGTCCGCTGCATAAGCCGATCTCAGAGACCGCCATCTCCACCCCTTGTTCGCCGTAACTCACTCCCCGACCAGCGTGAAAACGCCCTCGACTGGGTCGTTCGGTGGTATGCAGGATCCTTTCGATTTCAGTGACCGTCTCGGGGGCGAGATGATGCATCTTCAGAAACACGGGGCCATTCGCGCTGTTCAGTTCCCGATAGAACTCCATCATCATCTGACCGCTCCAATAATCGGAAACAATGAAGCGGTTTCCTTTCGCATTCACGGTGTGCCCGCCATAGGGTCCACTAACGTAGGCGCATGCAGGCCCGTTGTAGTCCTTAATGAGTGGATTAATCTGGAAGCATTCAATATTTGCCAGTTCAGCGCCGGCGTGATAGGCCATCGAATAACCATCACCGGCGTTTGACGGATTCTCATACGTTCCCATGAGATACCCGGAAGCCGGCAGGCCGAGTCTTCCCGCTGCACCACAGCAAAGGACGACGGCCTTTGCCTGAATCACTACGAATTGCCCAGTTCGCGTATTGAATCCCAGAACGCCTGCCGCGCGATCGCCATCCATCAAAATGCGGGTGGCCATCACCCGGTTCTCCACTTTGACGCCTGTTCGGCGCAAGACACGTGTAAGGATCTTCTTGATGTCGTAACCTTCCGGCATCGGCAGAACATAGCTGCCTTTGTGGTGGACTTTCTTGACGTCGTAATCACCGGTCGTGGTTTTCTGGAATTTCACTCCCCACGATTCAAGCTCCTGGATCATGGGGAAACTTTTGCGAGCGTACGCTAGGAGTGCTTTCTGATTCACGATTCCATCGTTGGCGACCGTGATCTCTTTGACGTAGTTCTCCGGCGTGGAATGGCCAGGCACGACGGCATTGTTGACTCCGTCCATACCCATCGCGATGGCCCCGCTGCGCTTGACGTTTGCTTTCTCGAGCAGCAGGACGAGGCCGTCGGGACTCTGCTTCTTGGCCTCGATCGCAGCGACACAGCCTGCGGTGCCACCGCCGACAACGACCACGTCAGCAGCGAGAATCAACGGTTCTTGGTTCAAGGAACCCACTTTCTCCGTGTCGGCGAAGACTGCAATTATTTACCACTAGTATTGTTATGTCTAGCGAAATAGTAGGGATACTCCTCATTCGGGTTCGGGAGTGGTTCGGAACATGGAGTTCGACTAAGAGACAAAAAGACTCCAGTAGGGACGAAAAAACATGTAAAGCCTGTTGACACGGGCCGGCCTCGTTAGAGATACGCCGTTAATCAGGAGCGACATAAAATCGATGCCTGTTTTATAGCCCGTCGTCGCTTTGCGGAAAATACTTCGAAGCCGCAACGACCAATGCCGCAGCGAGGTAACCGGATGCAAAATGTAAAGGTAAGGTCGAGGGGGCGCGCCAAGGAAGAATAAATGTCCCTTGCGGCGCCGACGAGTGAATCAAGCCGAACAGGCAAAACAATGCCGCGGTCGCGAGATACAATGCACTCCGGCCAAAACGGCGATCGAGCAGCTCCGAACTTGTCGCGCCCCAAAGCACTGCGGATATGATGAATCCGTTGCTGAACAACACCAGAGCACGTAAGGATTCTCCGGCATCTCCGGTGACCTGCGTAAGGCTCGCTCCAAGGGCGCTCAAAACTGCATTCGCCTCGAGCGCGGCAAGAAAAGCAAGGGACGGCAGTAAAGAAATCGCTACGGCCAGAGTATGCCGGGCCGGGGTTGCCAGAAACGCTTGCGAAATCACTTCAAGCCCAATGTAAACGAGGATGGGCGCCACGGCTGCCGCGGGAATCCAAGCAACCAGGAACGGGAGATAACCGAGGACGCCGCCCAAACCCATAAACAGTCCGGTCAGAATCACATAACCGGAACCCGCCCCCATGGATTTGTAAGCAGGATGTCCAATGTAGGGGGTGCTTTCGACGACTCCGCCGCAAAGTCCCGCCAGAAGAGTGCAACAGCCCTCGGTGAGCAGAATCGCACGGGTATCATATTCGTCCCCTGCAGCGGCAGCGCTCTCGGTGTTGTCGACTCCCCCGACGACCGTCGCCAGTGAAAACGGCAGGATCGTGGGCAGGTAAATCCAAGCGAGTGAAAGCCCTCCCCAAAACGCCGTCGTGGGCCATGGAAACGCCAGATGGAGCGCGAGAGTATTTCGAGTTGCCGGCGCTGCGATCGGGCTCAGGATGTGCGCGGCCTTGAGAAGGTAGAAAAGGGCGATGCCGGCGAGCGCCGAAGCGAGGGCTCCGGGAAATTTGCCGGGGAGCCTGACTCTTGCAATGAACGTCACCAAAATCACGCCCAACGCCAGTAGTCCCGGGATTGGGTTGGCATATACGCGAAGCATCGGTAACAAGCCGATCAAAGCCAAACCCGCGCCCCCGATCGATCCGAGCAATGCCGCGCGAGGCACTGTCCTGCGAACGGCGTTACCGAAAAACGACAGCGCGATCTTGAAGACACCCACGAGGACCGTCACCGCCATGCCCATCTTCCAGGCGAGCCAGGCGTCATGAGTGGCTAGGTACGCCGGTCCCAGAACCGCAAAGGACATTCCAACGATGCTCGGTGCGTTGAGTCCCAGCGGCATCGCAGTTACGTCGCCGCGTCCGGTCTGCCGCGCCAGGCGTCCCGCCATCCAGGCGTAAAAAAGATCCCCAGCAAGCACACCAACGGCCGTCCCCGGAACCATCCGGTAGAGGACAATGGCTGATGGAAAACCAAAGGCGCCGATGAGCACGCTTGAGAGGATGACCAAGTTCGCCACGTTGTCGAACGCCAGAGCAAAAAAACCGTTCAGATCTCCCGCGCGATACCACCGGTACGTATTTGTCATGGTTCACCTTGCCGGACGGAAGAAGATACCGAGAAAACGATCGCGAGCATGCCTTGGGCAAGCTATAGCGATGTCCATCCGAATTCAACTGGCTCAATCCGTACTGAGTTCTTAGTAAGTACAGCTCCGGAAAAGGATCAGTCCCGGGAAATCTCCCTCGGCGCCACCGTCGGTAGGCCTGCCGCGCGCCATGCATGGAATCCGCCGACTATATCCGTCGCTCGCCAGAGTCCGAGGTCCTGTAGTGCTGCGGCCGCCAAGCTTGAGGTGTAGCCTTGGGAACAGAACACGATCACCTGGAGATTATGATTCGTCGCCACTGGCAACCGTGCGCCAGAGGTTGGGTCGAATCGCCACTCGAGCACGTTACGTTCGACGATTAGGGCGTCCTCAATGCTGCCCTCGACCGCGCGCTGCTCTGAGGGACGGATGTCGACGAGTACCGCCTTGCCCTTGGCCACGGCCTCGAAAGCATCATCTGGAGATAGGCGTCGCAGTCGGGCGCGTGCCGCTGCCAGCAGCTGCTCGATGCGGGGGATATCGGTTCGTTTCGCGAGTCTCGATCTCCGCTTGCGAGCGTCGCGATCTGCCGTCTTGACCCGCCCGAGCGCGACATCGCGAGGAATCAGCCGACCACCATCGAGTTCGTACTCATTCATTTCGGTAAGCGGGGGCGAATATGCATGAATGCTGACGGCTGGCGCGGACGAGACGTTGCGGACGTCATGCGTGTAATTGGGACCGAATGCGCGCGGTTCGTCAGCACGCGCTACGTGGACCCGCCCATCGGGACGGTGCTCCTCGAGAATCCCCGTCGCTACGACAAAGGCTCCCGAGGACGCACCGTGGTCGTGGAAGCCGGTGGATTGCCCTGGCAGCCAGCTGATTACCCACACGTCATAGTCCGGCCCGTCGTACAGCCGCTCGTACCAGCGCCGATCCGCGCGCAGCCGCACGCGTTCGATCCATCCATCGGACGGCGCGAATATCGCGACGATGTTGGCGAGCTCGCCGGGCGTGCGCGAGATCGCGCCGCGTATGCTAATCGCCACTTTCGACATGGTTGTGGTCTTGCGCTCGAGTTGCGTATCTGGTGCCATAGCAAATCTCCCATCTGGATGATAGAGGAAACACAGTGCGGTTCTCCCGAACCGCGAAACGGCAGCAATCGGACGCGGTCTCGCCTATGGACGAAAGAAGGACGGCCCGCGAAGGTGCCTCCCTAAACAAAGATAGTCAGCAGCTAGGCCCAGTCCGGACTAACAGGGAGTTTCGTCGTTATAGCGAGAAGAAGTGCGAGAGTTTAGCGACGACAGCTACAACAGGCCTGCGTGGGAGTGCAGATCCCGGAACCGAAGGCAAAAAGTCGGTCTATGCTGAGGATCATGAATTGAAATTATCACGTCAGATGGCCAGCCGACAACTAGGTCCAGGCAGAAACATCGAAAGAGTTACGCCGCCGCCGACCATCTGTAATTTGACCGGTTGTCCCTGCACAGAACATTCACGCGCACGGGCGCACCGCTGCGCTCCCTTCACTCCCATTTCTGCTGAAGTCAGACAGGGGCCACCGGTTCGATCCCGGTCACATCCACCAATTTTTTCAACAACTTGTGCGCGCTTTCTGTCCTTTCGTCCTCAGCGCTGTAGGCAAAAGTTTGGGCGGTCAGAGCTTCACGATCAAACTGGCGGCCGGTCCCCAGGTTCCATTCTGAGAGATTGCTCTCTTGCATGAGTCGAAAAGGCTGGTCGCCCGGATCGGGCGCCCCAACGCCAATTCCATTCCACTACAAGCGCTGCAGAGACGGGATCTTATAGCTCCCGTCGAAGAGCGCCTTGCGCGGCTGATAGGTTCTCAGGATCAGTTCGTACGGCCCGCTGCCCGGGGCGGCAGCCAGTTGGAAACTCCGCTTTTGGGCTGCTCGACCTGGATCCGAATCTCGAGCGATCCATCGGAACCGTAGACGAGACCGGCGGTCCGGTCTCCAATGGAATAGCGATGGATCGAATTTTCGACCAAAAATCCATCGGGACCATACAGTGTGAGCGACCAGAATGAGTCGACTGGGGGAAGTTGCCCTTTCGGGAAGTGGAGCACGTATTTTTCCGCGCCGCTCAGTCCTCCGCTGGGCTTAGCAGCAAAATAAAGAGCTTCCTGCGCAACGTGCGTCGCCGGGCCAACTCTGTTCACGGAAGCGCGAAGCATCGGGTCTTTGATGAAATTGGTAACTTTATAGTTCACAGACCAACCGTTGACGTTTGTCGAGAAATTGGCGTTTGCGATCTTGTCGGAAGCGATGGGAATCGCCGCTTGCAGGGCCGCAATCACGGCCGGGGCATGCCCTTGCGATGGCTGCTTCGATGGACCCACTCCGACCGTTGCAAACTGCGCTACCGTGGAACGATCATCTGCCGGCGGAGGAGCCTCGGCAAGTCCTGTGCTTAGACTGTCAAAATACTTTAAGCCCAAGGTATCCAAATGAAGGATTGGGAAGAGGCTCAGGTCAGCGCCCACCAGATTGCTGGGTGGCTCGATCCGCGGATAAGAACTGAGGGGTGCGAGCGCGTATTGCCGCCGGATAGCCCGGGCAGTCGGCAAATCCGCATCGCCAAGCACAAGCGTTCGCGTGAAAGCAAAGCCCAGATTGGTGGGTGATTGAATCAGATGCACTCCTTGCGGCAGAGAGCCTTTCCAATTCGGGCCGACAACCGCAAACGTGCCTTCCTTTGTGCCCGTGGCTCTGCGTCCGATGTAAGCGTAAGAATTCTGATATTCATCAATGAGTTGAATGCAGTAGTAACGATCATTCGTGTCCGGCACGTGAATCAGTTGTGGCTCTTTCGTTAGATCAAGCCACGCATAACCGTACAGCGTGTCGATGTTCGGGCCCACGGCTTTGTCGGAGGGCTTGGAAAGGCGGTCCTTTCCAAAGAACCGATTGGCTGGGATCTGCTTTTGTATTTCAATGTCGCGATAGTCTCGAAGCTGGACGTGGGCGCGCCCTAAAAGGTCTCTGCGAAAGGGAAGCGATCAGTAGCGAATCACGACCGTTATCCTCACAGGAATCGCACGGGAATACTCGATTGCCCACGTTGTTGCGGGACAACAACGGGTGCGATTTGTGATGCGCTTGATCACGGTCTGTTACCTCTTCTCGCTCAAGGGCGTTTGCAGCACCGCTTGGCCCGCAAAATATGGGCGATAGGTTGGCGATTATGTGGGGGGGAACAGACTTCTTGTCAACGTGCTTGAACCGCCCGTGCTTGACAAGGCGGCTGGTTTCGATTATGAAGAAGCCGTGAAATCCGCTACCCACGATACTGACGTTTCTTGTTGAATTCTCTAGCTGCATCTTTCCTCCGTTGCGGCATGTTCTAGCCCGCTTGTTTTGATCGATTTTCCGCTCGAACTTATCGCCGGGAAAGAAACCAGAAACCGAACTTGCGCCGTAAACTCTCAGCAGGTGACGTTTGAGGACCGACGCCAAACTTAGCCGAACAGTAGCAGTCGTTCCAGGAGGCAGTAATGAAATTACTTGGGAAGATCATCGGAGGGATAGTTATCCTCCTGATTCTCGTTCTGATAATTCTGCGCATCACCGGTTTTCCGCCGAACGAACGCAGGGCCGGCCTATGGCTTCCCGGGCATGTTGTGGCCACGCCTGCGGACTGGTCCTTCACAGACCGATATCAGGAGGTTCAGGTTCAGACCAACACCTGGTACGGAATCCCCCATTCGGTCACGATCTTTTGCGCCACCTACAACGGCACTCTTTATATCGGCTCGCTCATCCCGAAAGGAGCGCCGCAATTCGGCAGGCAGTGGAACGCGAATATCCTTGGCGATCCGCACATCCGCCTCAAAATCGGAGACAGCCTTTACGACCTTAAAGCAACGTACGTGACCGACCAGGCTGAGCATGACGCCGTGCTGCAGAGCGAGCACAAGAAATATCCCAACTTCAAACCTCCGCCGGATTCGACCTTTAACTACTTTCGCCTGTCCGGCAACTAGCTGAAGATTGGCCGGGGCTCTTTCGCACTGACAGGCTTCGGGGTCAGAAGGTGGCGATGAGGGCACTGTGGCTAGAGGCGCGTAAACCATCTCGTCCGGCCAGGAATCCATGAGAATAGTCCTTACAGGCGCCAATGGTGCCGTGGGTCAGAGCATCCTGCGCTACGGAGCAAGGCAGGCGGGCGAAGCCATCACCTTCGTTGCCTTGGTTCGTTCCGATCGCGCGGCGGAAGAAATAAAGCCGGTTTTGGAGCACCCGGGAAGCGTGTTTCAGGTCTCCTATGACGATCCGAAGGGTCTTCGCGCGGCGTTCGCGGATGCGAGTGCGGTCATTCACTTAGCGGGAATTCTGTTTGAAACTGCGAGTTCGACCTACGAGCGCGCGCACCTGTCGACGACGCACGCCGTGGTGGAAGCCGCGAAGCAGAGCGCGATCAAGAAGATCGTTGTCGTGAGCGCCACCGGCGCCGATGAAGCGTCTAGCAACGGGTTCTGGAGGACCAAAGGACAGGCGGAAGCGATCGTGCGGTCGTCCGGCTTGCCCTACACGATCCTTCGCGTACCGATTTTACTCGGGGCCGGAACGGAAGGCGCAGCCGCGCTGAAACGCAACGCGAGCCAGAAAAAAGTGAAGCTGATTGACGGCGGACGCACGCTTCAGCAGCCGCTTTTTGTGGACGACGTGGCGAGGGCGGCTCTGATTGCTTGCCAACCGTCCGTGGCGAAGAATCGCACCCTGGAGTTTGTGGGGCCCGTCTCTCTTTCCGAACGGGAAATGGTCGAGCGGGCGTGCCGGTTGCTCGGACGCGAGGTTCGTGTTTCATCGGTTCCCAAAGGACTGCTGCGATTCGTGCTCACGATTCGCAAGCTCGCCGGAAAACGGGGATTCTCAGTCGATGCGCTCGACGTGATAACCGCAGACACGCGACTGGACCCGGTGGAAGCGTCGCGGGAACTGGGCTTCCAGCTCACTGGAGTGGACGAAATGATCAAGAACAGCCTGGGGTTGTCGGGTGACTGAAGCGGCGCGATCCAGCCAGGAGTCTGTCGCGAAAAAAGGGCCACGCCTGTGGCAGAAACTCCTGCCGTGGGTTATCACCATCGTCTGCTTCGCCTATATCTATAGCGCCCTGCGCCGCGCTGCCACGCGCGAAGAAATGACGCTCCCTGCCTACCTCGCTAAAAGCTTTGAATCCGTCAGCTGGCGCCGCTGGCTCGCTCTGATGATTCCGTACAGCATCTCTTACCTGATTTTCGATAGCGCCGTCGTTTGGCAGGTGGTCAATTGGTTCAACACCAAGATCAGCTATGCGGGAATTCTGCCCATCCGAGCCAGCGCCTACATCCTGTCGCTTATCAACGAGCAAGTGAGCAAAGGTGCGATCGGCTATTACCTGAACCGGTGCTACAACGTGCCGGGCTGGGAAGTTGGGTCGAGTATGCTGTTCATCATGTTTTGCGAGTATTACAGCCTGATCGCCTGGGGTACGCTCGGCGCTCTGCTGCAATGGAATAATCTCCGCCCGGTCTTCCACGCGATTCCGTGGATTGCGCTGGGCTCCGCGATTTTCTTCGCACTGTTTCATCTTTTCTTTACGGGCAGGATCCTTCCGGGGGTTGCTCTTCGCGATCGTCGAATCTTCTGGGCCTTCCGGAAAGCCAAGGTTTGGCAATATCTGGTTGTTCTGGCCCTGCGCGCGCCGCTGATGATCGCAGGCGTCATCACCTACACCCTGGCGCTGCGGCTGTTTGGCGGCCAGATTAGCTTCATCCAGATGCTCGGGTATTTGCCGGTCGTCTTCCTGGGCGCGGCGATGCCTGGGCCGATGCGTTCGGTGGCTATCACCTTCTGGGTACTGCTGTTTCCGGGCAAAGCGGGCCAGATGGCGATTTTCGGATTCGTGCAACACAACTTCTTCATATTGTTCAACGCGGCGTTCGGCTTGTTATTTCTCAGGCGAGCTACCCGGGAGCTCTTCTCGGAAAAAGCTGGCGGCTAGCCGCTGGACAATCGAGATGACGGTGCTGGCCACGAGCCCCCAGACGAGCAGCTTGAGTACCGGTTGAAGGAAGCGCGCTCCCAGCCGAATGACAATATCCAGTGCGAGCGGAACGTAGTAGAGCATCCCGTTGTAGCGCCCGAGATTGCTTTTCCGCAGGCGTCCCTGCCGATGAATCCAGTAAGAATCGATGAAGTATTGCGCGAATGCCACTACGATCAGCGAAGGCAGAATCCATGGAAATGCGCCGCGCGAGGCTCCTGCAAATAATCCGGAAGTGACAAACAGAAAATCCGCGGTGTGATCGAACGTCCCACCGAGCGCCGTGACCGTCCCACGCCGGCGGGCGATCGGGCCGTCGGCGAAATCCGATGCCAGGGCGATAGTGTAAACCGCGAGCGCACGAGCCGCATCGTGCCCGCTGGCCATCAGAATTACGAACGGAGTGGTCAGCAGCAGGCGTACCGCAGTGGTCGCGTTTGCGAGCGATGCATAGTTGTAGAAGGGGTTTTCCGGCAAATGGAGCGATGGTGGGGGCGCCGAAGACAATCAGCGTCCACTAGCTGTCAGCGTCACCTCGCTCACTGATGTGGCCGGCAACGGCATGCGCTCGAGCGGTAGACGCTCTTCGGAATCCGGACGATCGAAGATTCTGCGGACCTTGTACATCGTGGTACGCTCGACGGGCGTCCGGCTGATGCGGCGGATCAGCGCGCGGAATTCGCCCGGCGAGACACACTCCCCGAAATTCGCGCCAGCGGCCTTCGAAATGCTTTCCTCCATCAAAGTGCCGCCGAAATCATTGCCTCCCGCCTCAAGGCACGCGAGCGATCCTTCGAAGCCGAGCTTCACCCACGAGACTTGAATGTTGGAGATGTAACCGTTCAGAAGCACACGTGCCAGGGCGTGCACGGCAAGATCCTCGTCACAGGTATGCCCGGCACGGGCCTTTCCGCTTTGGTACAGCCGTGTCTGCGGATGGATGAAACCCAGCGGCACGAATTCCGTGAAGCCGCGGGTTTCCTTCTGAATTTCGCGAAGCAGCAGCATGTGCCGGACCCAGTGTTCCCGGTTTTCGGTATGGCCGTACATCATGGTTGACGTGGTGGGAATTCCCAGGCTGTGCGCCGTGCGAATCACCTCGATCCACTGGCGAACCTTCAGTTTGTTCGGGCTTAGGGACTTGCGGACATTGTCGTCGAGTATTTCCGCGGCCGTGCCCGGAATGCTTCCCAGCCCAGCCTCTTTTAGCATGGTCAAATACTCGCGCAGCGGCAGCCTCGTCTTTTCGGTGCCGTAGACGATCTCCATGGGCGAATAGGCGTGGATGTGAAGCTCGGGCAAGCGAGTTTTGAGGGCGCGCAGCAGATTCACGTAGAAGTAGCCGTCAATGTCTTTCGGCAGGCCACCCTGGATGCACACTTCCGTTGCGCCAATGTCCACGGCTGCGACGGCCTTGGCAACCAGCGATTCGGTCGAATGGAAGTAGGCGTCGGGAGCATCGGCTCCCCGGCCGAAGCCGCAGAACGAGCAACCCACGATGCAAACGTTCGTGAAGTTCAGATTTCGATTCACCACGTAAGTGATGCGATCGCCGACCACGCGCCGGCGAATTTCGTCGGCCACTTTCGCCAGCGCGAATAGGTCATTTCTCTCGACGACACTGAGAACGAGGCCATCTTCAAGCGTCATCTCGCTTCCGGCGAGCGCACGTTCAAGTGTGTTTGCCACAGCGGGGCGTGCCGCGGAGAGGGCTTGGGTCCAGGTCTTCTCCCGCCATTCAGAATTCATGTAATTCATTGTACGTTCTCCACCCGGGCAAAACCGTCTTCGCCCCGCAACCGGTTCATATGCTCTCGCACGCGTTCATCGATGAATTCAGGGCGCGAGGAAAACTCCGGATAAATGGCCAGCCGCTCGCGGAGAGTGAATCCGGCGGAAGCCGTTCTCGCAGCCAGCTTGGCGATCTGCGGCCACGCGGCTTCGGGATTGATGAAATCCCTCGTGACCGGAGAGACGCCGCCCCAATCGTTCAAACCGGCGTCCAGCAGTGAGGGATAGTCCTCCGAAAGCAGGTTGGGCGGAGATTGAATGTTCATCTCGCCGCCGAAAATCAGCCGCGTGACGGCGATGGTGCGCTTCAGGTCATCCGCGGAAGGCTCCGCAGCCCGGGCCATGCGAGTCTCGGGCTTGGCGCGGAAGGGCTGGATAATCACTTCCTGAATATGGCCGAATTTTTCGTGAGCGGCGCGAATCGCAAGGATCGTATCGATGCGTTCCTCGTTGGTCTCGCCGATGCCGATCAGCATTCCGGTCGTGAACGGCATCGAGAGTTGCCCCGCTTCCTCGATGGTGCGCAGGCGAGCCGAGGGGACCTTGTCCGGCGCCTTCCAATGCGCGCCCCCGGGACGCCCGAGCCGCGTGCTGGCGCTTTCAAGCATCAATCCGATGCTTACGTTCGATTCGCGCAGCCGGCGAAGATCGTCGAACCGCATCAATCCGGGATTCGAATGGGGTAATAGACCCGTTTCGTCGAGGACTAACCGGGTCATGGTGGCAAGATATTCGAGCGTCGTCTCGTACCCGAGTCCCCTGAGGAAGCGCTTCGCCTCCGGAAAGATTTTCTCGGGCTGGTCGCCGAGGCTGAAAAGAGCTTCCTTGCACCCGGCGCGGCGTCCCGCCTCAGCGACGGCGAGGACCTGCTCCGGCGTCATGTACGAGGGGACTCCGGCTTCCGGATCCGCCCGGAAGGTGCAATAGCCACAGTAATCGCGGCAGAGATGAGTGAGCGGAATGAAAACTTTCCGCGAGTAGCTGACGACGGAGCCTTTGGCACGGTCGCGAAGAGCGCCCGCGGCCTCAAGCAACTCGGTGAGAGAGGCTTCTTCGATCAGGAAAAGCGCGTCTTCGCGAGAGACGCCGCGGGATTCTATGCCGCGCTCGAGGGCGGCACCCACATGATCGGAAATCGTCACATCTCGCATCGATAAGCTTATGCCCAACGCCCTTATTCCAAAACAATATCAAAGATAGAAGCCGAGATGTCAATCCAATACACCGCGCGGCTCGATGTCTCATCGCAAATCAAACCGGAGTTCCAGTGAAATACGAAGCTACTTGCTTCTCAGTGCTCCTCGCTTCAAAACTCGTTTCTTGAATTCCCCAAGTGTCATAAAGCTCTTCATGTCTTCCATTCGATCGACATACACTGCTCCATTCAAATGGTCGATTTCGTGCTGGAAGACTCTCGCCTGGAACCCTTGCACGCGCACCGTCTGCTTTTTCCCGTGTCGATCAAAGTAGGCAACGACAATTTCTTTGTAACGGGGAACGAGACCGCGCGCGTTCGGGAAACTTAAGCATCCTTCCCAGTCGGCCACTTGCCCCTTCGAGTGACTCACAATGAAGGGATTTATGATCACCGTTGGGGAGAGTGGCACGATCCCCGGCCGCAGGACTGTCGTCTTAATCTCGATGACGGCCAGCTGAATCGACTTCCCAATCTGCGGCGCGGCGAGTCCGACACCTCCGACTCTTCGCATCGTGAAGAACATTGCCTGTATAAGCTTCTGAAAGGAGCGCGTTGGGATGTCGCGGTGGGACACTGCCTTGGCTCTCGTCCGCAGAACCGGATCTCCGAAATAACTGCGGGCCAGTCTTTTCATTTGCAGTCCCTTACCATGGATAGAGTCGATTAAGAACGAATGCGATAGCAACTATCTCTTGACAGCGAGTTTACTCCAACGGCGCGAAACGAACGGGATAGAATCCGCCCCTGGCAAAAGCCTTCAAATGCTCAAATCGAGACTGCTAATGTTTTCGATGACTGGCTGCGATTTCTTGGCTCTTGACAAGTCGCAACCGGCGGGTTTAGCATCACTTCGGATTTTATCTATCCCATGGACTTCCAAAGAGTGCTCAGACCTCGGTTTGAGGCCACACAGTTCTCGCGAATGAAGACCGCCGGGGTTAGCGTGTTTCGCTGCCGGTCGGGTTTCGCTTTGGCGTCGAATGATCGCAACCTCCGCTCGGAGCACGAACGCTTTGGAACTGCCTGCCCGAAAACAGCCCGCAGAGTGAGTTGTTGTTCCTGACCTCCGTCCTTTACTAAGCTCCGCCCAAACCAAAATCAAAATCTGAATTGACGAACTCTGTTCCCGCAGGGAACGGATTGTCGAGAGGAGATATCCCATGGTCTTCAGGAATAGGCGTTGTCCTTCGCCAAAATGCTTGCGACTCGAAGAATCAACGACTTAGTGCCCTCATTTCTGACACAGTTTGTTACAACCGCGCACCATGTCCCAGTTCATTCTGCTCTGTTTCACCTCAGTCGTTCGGCTATTTCGCAGACGCAGCAGCCTCCTCTTAGAGAACTTGGTGCTTCGCCAGCAACTCACCGTGCTGAAACGGCGCCGCCCTCGTCCTCACCTTCACGCCATTGACAAGCTCTTCTGGGTTGCCGTCCATCGACTTTGGCCCCAGTGGAAGCAGTCGCTCATCGTTGTCACGCCCGAAACTGTCGCCCGCTGGCACCGTGCCGGCTTCCGAATGTACTGGAGGCTGATTTCGAGGGTTCGCAAGTCGATTGGGAGAAAGCCGACTCCGAAGGAGGCTCGGGAACTGATCTTCCGAATGGTTGGCGAAAACCCAACCTGGGGAGCGCCACGCATTCACGGCGAGCTGCTGATGCTCGGTTTCGATATCTCTGAGCGAGCCATCTCCCGTTGGATGAAGCGCGCTCCTAGAGATACTGAGCCAGCGAAGCGTTGGCTCGCTTTCCTGCGAAATCATCGGGAAGCGATCACAGCGATGGACTTCTTCACGGTGCCTACCGTCACCTTCGGCGTGATCTACTGTTTCTTTGTCATGGCCCATGATCGGCGGCGAATCCTGCACTTCAATGTGACGAAACACCCCACCAGCCTTTGGGTTGTCCAACAACTCCGCGAGGCATTTCCTTTCGGCTCCGCTCCCCGATTCTTGCTCTTTGATCGGGACGGGGAATACGGTCTCGAAGTTCCCGCAGCGGTTCGATCGCTGGGGATCACTGCCCTCCGGACTTCGTATCAGAGCCCTTGGCAGAACGGCGTCGCTGAACGTTGGGTCGAAAGCTGCCGGCGGGACCTGCTCGATCACGTGATTGCCCTGAACGAGCGGCACCTGAAGCGGCTGCTCTCTGAGTACGTCAGCTACTACCATGAGGATCGAACGCATCTCGGATTAAGGAAGGGAACGCCCTCGGGGAGAACCCCTTCCGCAGTCACTGGTCGCATCGTTTCGCGAGAAAGAGTCGGCGGATTGCATCACCGTTACGACCGGGCGGCCTGATATCAGCAGTTCCAAAGTTCTCCCGTCCTTAATATATCTGTGCGCACAAAGCCGTTGGTGGCCTATTGCGCGACAGAAGCACTTCGCTAGGAGACACTCCAGAGACTTAATTCAGACGCTCGCATGGCGGGCTCTCCCCCAATTTAGAGGTCCGATTGGAGTTTTGGCGAAGGACAAGGGACAGGACTGTCCACGTGAGATACGTCGCGGATCGAGTTTTTGCGTAGCACAACAGGGACAACAGCACTAAAATTCGCATTTACGAGAACAAATTCTAGCGATTTCTTGACGAAGTCTCAGATGTCATAACTAGGACGGGATGAAGTACGTTGCGAAGAGGGACGCCATGAGGTGATCCAACAGAGCGCTGCCGTCGGCGACGCCCCATCCCGTGCAGGCGTTCCAGCCGCCGCCAGCGGGATAGCCCGGCACGTTGTTGAAAGAGTTGTTGCTTGGGCCGGGGGGGCCGGTGATATCCCTACAGACAGAGTTGGCCAGAACATAAAGCGTGGGGTTCAGAAAGCCTACGGGCACACCTAGACCGGCGTTGACGACAGCGATGAGGCCGGCATAGAGAGGCGCGGAGGCACTCGTGCCGTTGCCAATAAAAGGCTGACCGCCGACGATGACGGGATAGCCGCTATTCGGGCTCGCATTCGCGGCCACGTCGGGCACTCCACGGCCGGAGTGACCGTCGTTCACCGAGCCCGGAACCTTGGCGAAATCTTGATAGTCGGGAATCGGAAAAAAGTCGCTAACCCCGCCGCCCGTGGCACCTGTATCGTCATTCCACACCCACTCGTCGAAGCTGGCTCCACTCACATTTCCAATCGTTGTGCCGCCACAGGAAAGCACCCAGGGATCGCTGGCGGGATACGACACATGAGCCTTGCCGTCACCAACTCTTGAATCCGTGCCGTTATCACCGGAGGCAATACAAACCGTGACGCCTTGGATGGCGGCATCTTGAAACGCGGCGGTCACAGCGTTGAGCCAGCTGACGCTCACACCTTCGTTTTGCAGAGTGGCCGAATCGTCGCCATTGGAAACATAGAAGCTGGAGGAGAGAACCGAACAGACGGGGTCGCCTGGTTGCGGGAATACAACCCGCTGAATCAGATCAACCCAGCCCTTCTGGTCAAATGTCGTGAAGTACACGGCGACGGCGGCGCCCTGCGCCACAGTGGCCGCGATGCAGATATCCTGAGTTGTTTCTGGATCCGCGTAGCCGCCGTTGCCTGCGTCCACAGAAACATCCGTGAGGACGGGCGCTTCAAAACCGGGCAGAGCAGCAAAATATTGAGTAATATCGCCCGGCAAATAACCCTCTTCCGAAAATATAGCGATTGTTTGTCCAGCGGCCGAAATCTTGGGGAAATTGTGAAGTTGGGCGACCTGGGGAACGGTAATCGGTGCTGTGTTCGGGGGATCTCCGTTCGAATTGCGCTTTGTGATGCTGCGATTGTCGAGACCAAACACACCGAGAACGACATCAGCGAGCCCTGCCGGAAGGTAAATGAATCCGTCACGCCCGCGATAAGTTTGGTAAGTCTCTTCGCGGGCCGGTTTGCGGCCGCGTTTTGGGCGAGGAGACCTATAGACATTCAAATCGACGGCGAAGGCCTCGCTCATCTTGGCGACTGTGCCGGAAAGAACGACGCTCCGAGCGGCCGGCCTTATTTCCGTGACAGTGAGGTCGTGGACTTCCGCGAACTCGGTGACGCGGCGAATGTCATCCGCCGAGGCGCCATATTTCACGGCGAATTCGCTGGCAGGCATCCGACGAAAAGTGCCGGCCGGAATCGCAGAAAACGCTCCGAGTCCCGGAGGAGGAGGCCCGTCTGGGCGACGGCGGAGGACGAGAGTGACGGAGAATTTTTCCTTGGGATCCGCCGGGCCGATCTTTTCTGCTGAAGGAGCCGGCTTGCGTTCACTTCCTTCGATGCGACGGTAGTCAGATGGAATTCTTGGCATATTATTCAGGATTTCAGATGCTCGGACGAATTCTTAATCGACGCTGCTGAATCGGCAAGCATCACACCTCGTTATGCGCCTACCAGCTCAATTGAGTTGATGAACGAAGAGGTCGCGTTAGGAATTGTCACGTTGACCTGAAGCTTATTTACAAGCGCGTCGCGCAGAAGAGTAAGGTTCAAACTGCGCGAAACCCAGTTGGCATCGCCAATGTTCCAAAATATAAAGATCTCCGGCTGTGTTGAGCCGGTGGCGAGAAACGTAAACCAGGCGAGCGGAACCGTGGTCGTTTGGAAAACCTTAATGCTCAAGACCGTTCCTTGCAAAGTTGTCGGCCACATCATTCGCCTCCCAAACAGATGTTGGTCCGGCCGGAAGAATCGGCCGTATGCTTCATTATTTTCTGTGCGAGGATGAAATCGCCGCGAACACGCATCTGACCGGTTACGAAAGCTTCGATCGGGGCCAACTTACCGGCCGAGATTTGGCTCCACACGGCAGGCTTCATGAGGAGCTCCACATTCGGCTTCTTGATGGAGGTTGAGCTTACGTTGTACTTTCGGCTCCCAAAAGTCACTCGATAACAAGAAGGTTTGGTGGAATCATCCGGCACAAGCCAAACTTGGATCGTCCCTCGAAGTCGTGATGATGCAAGAAGCTCACCGAGATTCTTAAATGTTGAGGAGGCGTCATTATTGCGCCCTTGTGAAGTTAGGTCCTTCATCACGGCGAACCCCCGCGAGCTTTCGGATCCTGTTTTTGTGTTCATGTGCGTGTCCTTGCGGAAAGCCGCTAGATCTCAGTGCGTATGTACTCTGAAGACAATGAAATGTCAATTGTTGTGTCTCGCCAAAATGTCTGCGACCCGAAGAATCAACAACTTACTCTTGTCCCTATCAATAACTCGGTTCCGATTGAGCCAGTTGAATTTGGATTGACATCGCTATAGCTTGTCGAAGACATGCTCAATGCAACTTCTACGAAATAGGCACACCTGCTCTGGAAGCATCAGAGCCGATTCCATCATCTCCATTTGCTCCTTCGCTTCGAAATCTAGTAGCAGCCGGAGCTCTTTTTGTGCGGCAGGCCAGAACGGCGTCATGTGGTTTTCCAATCATCGGAGCCTCGGAGTCAGTCGAAATCGCAAAAGACGATCTCATCGTGGCGCATCGCTGTAGACTGCTCGAATGCGCGCCCTCGTAATGTGTGCTTTGCTGTCCGCGTCTGTCGCGGTCCTTTGCGCGCCAACGAATCGACCCCACAACGATAAACCAACGCGCGACCAGGACCAACCAAGCGAAGTTGGCAGGTTCATAGAAGCTCGGTTCGACAAAGGTGACATACCCTCGCTGGCAGTCTCCGTCATCCAAAGCGAACAAGTCGTGTACGAAGGTGCGTTCGGTTTTGCTGATCGACACAAAGGGGTGCGGGCAACTCCGAGCACGCCTTACTACGTTGCATCCGTAACGAAAGCGCTGACCGGACTCGCGCTCATTCTGCTTGCACAAGATCAAAAGATCAGTCTTGACCTGTCCCTCGCCGAAATGCTTGCGACTCGAAGATTCAGTTACTTACATCCGCTTGACCGCGGCTTGCAGATGCCGAATCGAGACCGCTTTGGGGGAATGTGTCATGGATTAACTCCTTTCCGAGAGCGACTTAGGTTCGAGAGAAAACGACGACGCCATTTGCCGGAATAACGATGCTGGCCGACGATTCGAAGCCATGTAGCGGCGGTCCGGAAGCAACAATTCCGCCTCCGTTACCCGCTACGATGGGATTTACCCAGTTCTGGTAGACATCGCTGTTGAAAACTTCGCGCCACGGGCCGGCGAATGGGAAGCCAATGCTGTAGTTGTACCAGGTGTCTTCGGCGAGAGTCGCGACGACGATCACATCTCCGCCGGAGTCGAGCCAGCGATGAAAGGCAATCACGCGGTTCTGATTGTGGACGTGAAACGGATTGACATTGTCCTCGCGCAACGCGGGGTAAGCCCACCTCAAGCGGATGAGGTCCTGGGTGAATCGCAAGTGATTGACCATGGCCTGGTCCGCGCCGGTATCGAGCCCCGCCCACCAGATCAGGTTTGGCGCTGACGGGTCCCAACTCCACTGTTTGTCCTCCAGAAATTCCTGTCCCATAAAGATTTGCGGAATTCCGGGTGCTGTCAGCAAAATGCCCGTAGCGAATCGCGATCGGCTTTGCGCGTACCATGAGCGGTGATTAGAGCCGTCTGCCAGCGCGGGAAGACGTGGCTCGCATCGGACTTTCACAATGTCGTGGTTTTCAACGCACGGCACGGCTTGCCAGCCGTGCGCGAGGGTCGGTGGATAAAGAGCGCCGGCAATCGCATCGAAACTTATAGCGGCACTTTGCCCGTACGATGCGGAAGAAACGGCATTGCGAACGGCCACACGCAGGCTGTCGTGCTGGACGACATCGAAGCCCGCACCGCCTTGGGCCACCGGGGTCACAATGGAAAGCGTGGATTTCGGATAGTTACCGAATTCGAAGGGCCAGAACTCGGCGTTCTGTAGCAGCCGGGGCTTCACGAAGCGCACTGTGTTCGTGAGATTCGAGCAAAATGTCCAGCCCGAGTCGCAGTTCATCGAGAGCAGTGCGCTGATTTCGTCGTAGCGGAAGCCATCCGCGTGAAACTCTTCGATGTAGTACAGCGCGTTGTTGATTAGAAACTGGCAGACGTCCTGTTTCCAAAGGGCGAAGGAAAGGCCGCCAGTGCCACGGTCCTGGTCGGTGAAGTAAAGACTGTCGTTGTTGTTCCCCACGTTCTTCGCGCGGTCCCAATAGTAAAGGGTCTCATCGTCAGGCGTTGTGGGATTCAGGCTGAAACCGCCGGCGTGATTGTAGACAACGTCAAACACAACGGCGATCCCGTAGATGTGGCAGAGATCAATGAGAGCCTTGAGCTGGGCAGGTCCCGGCGTTATGTCGTCGAGCGTCAAGGGTCCCAAGCTCTTCGCGGCGAGCAACCCGTTGATGGTGGTGAGGTGGGTGTTGAGGATCGCCGGATCGGTCACGACAAATGGAAAATCCGGAGAGAAATAGTCCGAGCCGTCGTAGCCGAGGGAAGGATCTGTCTCGGCTTCGTCGATGGGCAACGGCTGAAGAACGTTTGCGCCGAGGGCAACGATATAGGGAATCTTGGCAATCACATCAAGAAAGGTCGAGGCAGTGGGAGGGGAAGGAGGGGCATAGGTGCCGATGTGCAGTTGATAGATGATCATGTTGCTGAAATCTGGCGTAACGAAGGCGTCGTCGTGCCAAGGGTAGGCGGTGGCCGACCGAAGGATGCAGCTGCAAGCGGGGAAGGGAGAATCGCTCGCGAGCTGTCTCGCGTAGGGATCGCGTTTGTAACCGCTTGAGCCTGGCCCGACGACGTAGAAATGGTAGAGATCGCCCTCTCTCGCGGCATTCACGAAGCCGGTCCAATACCCGCTCGCGTCTCTTGCGAGTAACAGGTCGTCGGTCTGGCCAGTTAGGGAAGTCCCGCCGAAGGTCCCATTCACGTAGACGGCCATGGCGAGAGGCGCCCACGCGCGAAAAGTAGCGCCACCGGGGACGAGGTTTCCGCCCATCAGTGTATTCGGGGAGATGTTCGCCTGGGAGATCATGAGAAACCTCACTGAGGCGCTGCGTCTCGTGCTAGAACTCCAAATTCTACTAGAGGAGGTGTTAGTGGATCATAGTAAGTTACGATCTATGATATTAAGCGGCGTGATGGCCCGAGTTTCCCTGTCAGCGCAGTCTGCAGACGCTCCCAACTAACATACTCAAAGATTCGGGGAAGTCAGGTTCTTCGCTGGAGATTCGCTTTAGAACGGTTCGCTTTCCCTTAAGCCGTCACTAACTGCGACCACATGTTTGGATGGAATTCGGACTTTAGCCCCGCTCTGGAAAGACGTAACTTGTTGAAAACTCGTAGCGCTCAAAACGCTGCATACTCGGAAAAAGCAGCCAATTGGAACGTATCTGGAACGCAGGATTAGCACGTTTCGGATAGGGCCTGAAACAGGGGAGGAAAATGGTGCCGGCGGAGGGAATCGAACCCACGGCCTAGGGATTATGAGACCCTCGCTCTACCACTGAGCTACGCCGGCACGTGGACGATAAATCGATGCTACGGTCCGCTCGGCGGAGTGTCAACAGTCGATGAAGATCCATTGCGGCCCTCGGCCATGATTTTTTCGATTTCGTCGGCGGAGCGCGGCAGGCGTCCGGTCATGATGCGGTAGCCGTCCTGCGTGACGAGCACGTCGTCCTCGATGCGCACGCCCAAATTCTCTTCGG
>Ga0187784_10000617_pt1 | contig 26500 bp, 23 predicted proteins | sample 1015_SJ02_MP15_2_FD_132964 | JGI IMG/M metagenome (GOLD analysis project Ga0187784, IMG submission 132964) | Tropical peat soil microbial communities from peatlands in Department of Meta, Colombia - 1015_SJ02_MP15_20_MG | ecosystem: Environmental > Terrestrial > Soil > Wetlands > Peat | place... | reverse complement strand
CCTGAAAAGCGTGAGGTCACCGGATCGACGCCGGTCCCGACCACTGGCGAGGTCCTGACCTGGATTTCTTCTCTGCGCGAGGGCCTTCATCGCTGGTCACGACCCCCAGCCCCTCAAGCGTGCGGTCACCCCCACGTGGACCGCATCAGCGCTGATGGCGACGCTTGTACCGTCTTCGCCAGACCCGTGTGCCCACGACGTGCCCACATGAGACTGGGACGCGTTTCAGAACGGCCGCTCGGGCCCGAGGCGAGACCAAGTCCATGGTCCTGTTTCCTTGCCCGACAGGTTCCACGAACTTCACTCGTGGATCGTCGCCGGCGGCGACTCGGAAGCTGCTCCGCTAGTGCTTGCGGCGTGAAGGAGGACGACTCTTTGGGGTCGTTCCCGCCTGGAGCTCGGCCGCTTCCATCTGCTCGAGGAGCATCTGGGATTCGGCCAGTGAGGAGGTGATGATCCGCTTGGCGACATCGAGCAGCTCGAAGAACTTCGGATCCCCGACGGAGTAGTACACGTTGGAGCCGACCTTGCGTGCCTGGATGATCCCGGCTCGCCGCATGACGCCCAGCTGTTGGGAGAGATGCGACGATTCGATGCCCACCTCCGGGATGAGCTCGCTCACCGGTCGCTCCCCGCCCTGGAGGATCTCGAGCACACGGATCCGCGCCGGGTGGCCGAGCGTCCGGAAGAACTCGGCCTTTACCTGGTAGATGGGAGCCGTCATGGTCGTCGTGTTCCCGGTGGTGGCCATGCGAACTCCATCCTCCCCTGCGGCGCCGACGCAGCCGTGCCCCTCGCCTCGCCAGGTACCTGCAAGCTTAACGAACTGACGAAGTCGGCAGCTGCGACCGCGGGAGTCCTCATAGGTCGTTCCCGGCGTACGACAGATTGAAGCTCTTGTTGGCCAACGGAAAGTCGGGGACGATCGTGTCAGCCAGGGACACGGGAAGAGCGGGCCAATTGTGGAAGGACGGATCGACCACCTTGACCCGCGCCAGCCGGCCCGCGTCGTCGAGTTCGACCCGATGCACCAGCATGCCGCGCCATCCCTCGACGATGCCCACGCCCGTGCGGCGGCCCGGGGCAGGTGGAGCGTCCGGCGCAGCCACGTCGTGCAGGAAGTCGACGGCCCGGAAGTAGTGGGTGATCAGGGCGACCGAGGATCTCACCTCTTCGACCCGGACCTCGAAGCGGGCCAGCACGTCGCCGTCAGAACGAACAGCCGGTTCGAATCCCCTGGGCGGTGCGACCGAGGGGTGAGCGACCCGCGCGTCGAGAGTGAGGCCCGAGGCGCGGCCGGCGACCCCGACGACGCCGAGCTCCACCGCATGAGCCCGGTCCAGGACCGCCGCACCCCGGAAGCGGTCCATCACCAACGCGTTCCCCGTTGCCAACTCGATGATCTGCTCGAATTGATTCGTGATGCCGTCGAGCTCGTCGCTGGAGGGCAGGCGCGCCACAGTGGCGCCACCGACAGCGACCCCGCCTCGAAGCAACCGGTGGCCCGTGACCTCGCGGTTCAATCGCAAGAGGCGCTCGCGCAGGTCGAGGGCCCAGGCTTGAGCCAGGCCGAACCCCACGTCATTGCACAGCGCCCCGATGTCGGCCACATGGTTGTAGAGGCGTTCCAACTCGAGAAGCACGGCGCGAAGGGCGCGGGCATTCTCGGTGACCTCGATGCCGAGTGCGTCCTCGAGCGCCTCGCAGTAGGCCGCGGCGTGGCACACCGCGCTGTCGCCGGAGATGCGCTCCGCCAATGCGAGGCCTTCATCGGGGCCCATGCCCTCGAACTGACGCTCGATCCCCTTGTGGACGAACCAGAGGCGCGCCTTCATGCGCAGAATGGTCTCCCCCACCACCCAGAAACGAAAGTGACCGGGCTCGATCAGTCCGGCATGGACGGGACCGACCGGGATCTCGTAGACGCCTGGGCCTTCGACGGGCACGAACGGATAGGAGCGCGTGTCGTCCGCGAACGAAGGTGGCTCGCCGGCGTCGGCTCGCAGGGGGTGCCAGGTCTCGGGCCAGTGTTGGTGCAAGACGAGGCGCCGTGGTTGCGGGTGGCCGACGGGTTCGACCCCGAAAAGGTCCCGGAGCTCCCGCTCGAAGCGGCTGGCCGGGAAGGACAGGGCCGCCAGCGTCGGGACGCTGGGGTGATCCCGATCGAGCGGCACCTCCAGCTCGATACGCCGGTCCGGTGGCCCGGCGGTAAAGAGGTAGGTGACGCGCATCTGGCTCCCGTCGTCTCGACCCGAGACCAGGGTGAGCCGCATCCCGTCGTCCAACAGCTCACGGGCACGTTCGAGCAGTTGCGAGGCGGTCACGGTACTGCTCACGCGGCAATGGCCGGCAGCCACTCCGCCGCCTTCCAGCTCGTCGCCACTCACAACGCCACCGTGTGGGCGGCCGCCTGGAGCAAGCCCGTGAGGGGCCACGCGAACAGGCCGATGGCGGCGCAGACGGCCAGGCCGGCCACCAGGGGCACCATCGTGACCGCCGAGGGCGGCGTCGTCATGGTGGTCCCCCCGCTCGGACCGAACAGCATGTGACGGGCATGACCGGCGACGGCCACGAAGATCACGACCATCGCCACGAGGGCTGCCGTGGCCGCCCACCCCAGGCCAACCTGGAACTCGGCCCGGATCATCACCAGCTCGCTGACGAAGAGACTGAAAGGCGGGAACCCGAGCAGGGCCAGGAGACCCACTCCGAACACCCCGCCCAACGACGGATTCCGGCCCAAGAGCGCCCGCACCTTGTCGATCCGGCTCGTTCCTTCGGCAGCCATGATCTCCCCCGACGTGAGGAACAACACGCTTTTGGCCAGCCCGTGCCCGAGGATGTGGAGGAGCACCGCGGCGATGGCCAGCTCGATGCCGGCCGCCGCACCGAGCGCGATCAGGCCCATGTGCTCGATGCTGTGGTAGGCGAGCATGCGCTTGTAGTCGCGCTGGGTGAGGAGGAGCGACGCAGCTAGCGCCAACGAGAGGAGAGCCACGATGACCAGCAGTGTGCGGGGGAACGTGGGTCCGACGGCGACGTCGCAGATCGCCTTGAACCGCAAGATGGCATAGAAGGCGACGGTGAGCAGGACACCGGACATCAAGGCGGACACCGGAGCGGGCGCCTGGCTGTGTGCATCGGGCAGCCAGCTGTGCATGGGTGCCAGTCCGACCTTGGTGCCGTAGCCCAGGACGACGAGGGCGAAGGCGAGCCGCATCACCGAAGGGTCGAGGAGTCGGGCGTGGGCCATGAGCCACGTCCAGTCGAGTGCGCGGGCGGAATGGCCACCGGCGTGGAGGGCAGCCAGGTACATGAGCACGGTGCCCAAGAAGGCCAGGGCGATCCCGACCGAGCAGATCACGATGTACTTCCACGAAGCTTCGAGGGACCCTTTTGTCCCCCGGTGGCCGACCAGGAAGGTGGTGGCCACGGTGGTGGCCTCGACCCCGACCCAGAGCACGCCCAGGTTGGCCGCCAGGACGGCGAGCAGCATCGTGGTCACGAAGAGCTGCACCAAAACGCCGTAGAGGGTGGCGCGCCGCTCGGTGCAGCGCCCCTCGGACAGCTCGATGGCAATCATCCTGACCCCGAGCCACGACGCGAGCAGAGCGATCGCCGCGATGACCAAGATCATGAACGCGCTGAGCGCGTCGGCCCGCAGGACGCCCCAGGCGCCTGTCACCGTGCCGTGGTCGACGATGTGCACCGACAGAGCGATCCCGGCGCCCAGCAGGGCACCGTTGGCGCCCACCGCAGCCCAGGCCGACCAGGGTCGCCAACCGGCAGCGCCGATGACGACGGCGCCGAGGACCGGGAGAACGAGGACGAGAGCGAGAGCCATCAGTCGTGCAGCTCCTGAAGCTCGTCGAGATCGATGTCACCGAACTGGTGGCGCATGCGCTGCGCCAGCACTATGAGGACCACGACGCCGAGGAGGACGTCGAGGGTGACCCCGAGCTCGATGAGGAACGGGACGCCGGCGGTGACGAGGAAGGCCACGAGCGCCACGCCGTTGTCGACGAGCAGGAGCCCCACGATCTGGAAAACGGGACGGCGGCGTGCCACGAGCACGAAGAACCCGACGAGCAAGGTGGCGAACCCCAATCCCACGAGTGGCCCGGCGGGACCTCCGACGACGCGCGAGACCACTCGGGTCGAGGCGAAGGCAAGGAGGATGAGCGCGGCAGAGACGACCAGCGATGCTGGGACGTTCACCAGCGGTCTCTGTTCCCGGGCGGTCACGTCGCTCGCGTCGATGCGTCGGAGCAGCAGCGGGATGATGATCCCCTTGACGGCGGCCACCACGACCCCAGCCGCCACGAGGCCAGCGTCATGAGCCTGCAGCCCGAGGGAAACCGCCACGGCGGCGAGAGCCCAACCCTGCAGCGCGACCACGCGGACCACCATCCGCACGGACGACACCCACAAGACCGTCACCGCACACACCAGCACGGCACCGGCGAAGAGCGCGAGCGCCGAAGCGTAGGACGGCCCGCTCACCGAACCGCCCCCGCGATCACCGCCAACGCCGCGAGGACGAAGCCACCGGCCATGAGCTCGGGCACCCGGAACAGGCGCAGCTTGGCCACCAGCACCTCGGCCGCGGCCAGCGCTGCACCCAGGACCGCCACCTTGCCCGCGATGGACGCCAGTCCGAGGGCGAGGCGTGCCGGCCCCGGAGCTGCGGCGATGCCCCAGGGGGTGAACAAGGTGGCCAAGAGCGCCAAGAGGAAGGTGAGGCGCATCGCCTCGGCCAGCTTCACCAGCGCCAGGTCCGGGCCGGCGTACTCGAGCACCATCGCCTCGTGGATCATGGTCAGCTCGAGGTGCGTGCTCGGATTGTCGACGGGCAAGCGACCGGTCTCGGCCACGATGACGATCACCAGTGCGACCACCGCCAACAGGCGCTCTGGGCTGGCCAGCCAGGCCGGGTGCTCGAGCGACCGGCTGACGATCGTCGGAAGATTCGAAGACCGAGACGGAATGGACAGGGCCAACACGGCCACGAGGAGCGCCGGCTCAGCCAGCGCCCCGATGGTGATGGCACGGCTGGCACCCATACCGCCGAACGCCGTCCCCGTGTCAAGCGCGCCCAGGGCCAAGAAGACCGAGCCCAAGAGCAGCAAGAACACGACGGCGAAGAGGTCCGCCGACCAGCCCAGGGCCGGGTACGTGGCGAGCAGCGGGGAAACCGCCGCGGCCACCGTGACCGAGGCCAGCAACACGAGCGGTGCCAAACCGAAGAACCAGCTTGCCGCTTCGGGCTTCGTGCGCTCCTTGCGCAGCAACTTGCGCAGGTCGAGCAGGGGCTGATGGACGGGCGGCCCTTCGCGACCTTCGAGGCGGCAGCGGATCTTGCGCATCAGCCCCACGAGCAGCGGGCCGCCGATCGCCACGCCGAGGACCTGCAGAACGCCGGTGGCCACGACCGAGGACAACGGCCAGTGGGTCGTCATGCCACGACCACGAGCACGACGACGAGTGCAACCAGGCCGAAGCCGAGGTAGCGGTGGACGCTCCCGTTGGGCATGCGCCGCGCCAAGCGTCCCCACCAGGACAGCCCCTCGGAAAGTGGGCGATAACCGTGACGCTCGAAAGCATCGTCGAGGGCGGTGTGGAACGCCGCGGACTCCACGTAGTAGTGCGATTCTGCGCTGTGGCTGACGTCGAGGTCGTGCGCCGGAGCCAGGACGTCGTCGAACACCCGGACCAACGGCTCGGCGAAGGACGTGGCGGTGTACTGCATCCGTGCGGTCTGCACCTGCCGACCGCACCCCCACGCCTCGGCTCTCCGAACGGTGCCGCGTTGGCCGATCCGGCGTAGTCCGGCCGCCCCCGCCGCCGCGACCACCAGGCCTGCGGCAAGGAGGCCCGGGGCCAACAGCCCGTGCCCCCCGGCCAGCCCGATGCTCCACCCCTGCGCCAGCGGGTGCGCGGCGCCATAGCCGAGTCCACTGCGGGCCGCCCCGACGACCGCCGGCAGGACCAAGAAGGGCGCGACGCCAAAGACCGCGCACAGCAAGGCCATGAGCCCAGCGGCGCCCCACATCGTCACGGGGACCTCCGCCGACCCTGCTGCACCTTCGGACCGCGGCTGGCCGAGGAGGCCGACCCCAACGGCCTTGACCACTGTCGCCGCTGTCAGTCCCCCGGCCAAGGCGAGAACCGTGACCCCGAGTGGCATCGCCACCTCCAAGGGCACGCTGGCAGAAGGGAGTCCGTGCAGCATGCTCTGGAGCAAGAGCCATTCGCTCACGAAACCGCACATGGGCGGCAGTGCCGCCAGAGTGAGCGCAGCAATCACGAAGACCGGCCCGCTGCGGGGAAGACGGGTCATCAGGCCGCCGAGCTGGTCGAGATCGCGCTCACCCGTCGCCTGTTGGATCGAGCTGGCCGAGAGGAACAGGGAGCACTTGAAGATGGAGTGAAAGACGACGTGCAGGAGCGCGGCGACCAGTGCGACGACGGCCAGGGCGTGGTGACCGGTCGATGCGAACAGTCCAGATGCCCCCACGCCGAGGAAGATGAGGCCCACGTTGTCCGTCGTCGAGTAGGCCAGCAGTCGCTTGAGGTCGGTGCTGGTCGACGAGTGCAGCGAGCCGAACACGGCGGAGAGTCCGCCGATCGCCATGACGAGGAGCCACCACCAGGGCGGGCCGCCGCCGAGGATAGTGTCCCCGACACGGACGATCCCGTAGACACCGAGGTTGACCATGGCGGCGGACATCAGGGCCGAGACGGGCCCGGGCGCCTCGGGGTGGGCCCGCGGGAGCCAGACGTGCAGGGGCACCGCCCCGGCCTTCGAGCCGAACCCGACGACGGCCAGGACGAAGGCGACCGAGCGCACCCACGGCGCGAGGTGCGGACCGCGCGCGCTGATGAGCGCGAAGGACTGGCCTCCGGCATGAGTGGCCAGCAGGACCAGGGACAGCAACAGCACCACTGCTCCGAACTGGGTCATGACCCCGTACCACTGGGCCGCACGCTGCACCTCGTCGCGCTGGCGGTGGTCGGCCAGGACGAGCAACAGGGAGCTCACTGCCATGAGCTCCCAGAGGAAGAGGAAGGTCCCCACGCTCGAGGCGGCTGGGACGAGCAGCAGCATCGTCACGAAGAGCGGGAAGACGAAGGACGCCGTCCGGCTGGCCAGGCCGTGCCCGCGATAGCCGAGACGGAACACCGAGGCACAGGCCCCCACCCCCGCCGCGACGGCGACGAAAAGGGCACCCAGTCGGTCGAGGCGGAGCGAGAACCCGAGCAGTGGCAGCAGGCGGGCCGTGTGGAACGTGGCGGGGACTCCGCCGGACAGGACACGGGCGGCCACCAGGAATCCGAGCAGGCAGGCGACGAAGGTCAGCGCCATCGACGAGGCCGCTCGACGCCCAGCTGGGGCAGCTGCGCCGACCAGCGATGCGGACAACCCGGTGAGGATGGCTGCGACGAGAAGGTGTCCGCTCACCGTCCGGCAACCCGCCGAAGCACAGAGATGATCGTCTCTGGGTCCGGAGGGCACCCCCGGATCTCGACGTCAACGGGCACGATGTCGGACACGGCGCCGGCCACGCCATAGGCACCACGAAAGACACCACGGTCGCACGCGCAGTCCCCCACGGAGATCACCACGCGGGGTTCCGGCACCGCCTCGTAGGTCTTGCGCAGCGGCACGGCCATGTTGTGCGTGACCGGTCCGGTCACCAACAGGCCGTCAGCATGACGCGGTGAGGCCTCGAGACGCACCCCGAAGCGCTCAGCGTCATAGGCAGGAGCGAAGCACGAGGCAATTTCGAGCTCACATCCGTTGCACGAACCCGCATCGACCTGACGGAGCTGAAGCGATCCACGGTGCCGCCTCGCCAGCGCACGGATCGCCGGGTTTTCGACATCGGAAGCGGGCACGTCAGTGGGACGCTGACCGAGCCGATGTACGATATGCCTGAGCGTTCCTCTCACGACTAACTTCTATCGCCGTCAGCTGACTGGTGTCGGCTTTGCGATGCGGTCGGCTTCCGCTCGGTCGGGATGACCGACCTCGCCCGACGGAAGGAAGATCACGACCTCGACGTGGTCGTGACTGGTGCGGCGGGCCGAGGTCAACTCAAGCCTGTCGACGAGACGATGCGCTCCGAGTGCAGCGGGCTGATACGACCCATGCAGCGTTCGGGCTCCTCTCGGCGTCACAAGGTCAATCACGAGAGCCAGCAGTTCGCTGGCGATTTGGAGGCGACGACGCTCGGGTACGACTGCGACGTGCACGCGATATGAGGTTTCGGCCGTCTGGACGATGGCACAGGCGCCGATCAGAGCGTTCGAGTCCTCGAACGCTCCCCAGGCATCTTCCCAATCCATCGAAGAGTGCATGCCTGCTGAAAGCCTTCGGAAGAGGTCGAGCGCCGTCGACATGGGGATGACGGTGAACCGCGCGCCTGACGCACTGGTGAATGGAACGGCGGCGCATTCCGCTCCCAGTCGTTCCGGTCCCGGCAACCCGCCTCCTCTGAGATGTCGGCCATTTCGCGACCTCTCACTCCACCTAAGCGTGGGTGAGTAATTGACAAATCTATCAATTGCTCAGTCTGTCTGCTCGGCGGATGCTCGAAAAGGGGGCAGACGAAGGATTTTGTTTGTGATTCCTCAAGTTTCATGCCCACAGCGTGCCCACACGGACGCGAAACAGGGCGAAGCACCGCGAACCAGCGAGGTCCAGCGGGCAGCACGAATTGTGCCTCTGACGAGGACATTCTTCTCAATGCGCTGCTCACAACGTCCCAGTCGAAATTGCCCAGTTCCGAACTGAAAAGCGTGAGGTCACCGGATCGACGCCGGTCCCGACCACTGGCGGTGCCTGGTCAGAAGCGAAATCGAGGGTCCGCCAAGTAACCGGCGATTTTCGTGCCCTCAGCGCGCCCACACGGAAGTGGAACGGGTCCGCATTGCACCGTCTCCCTCCCTCGACTGACTTCGCAGATTCACCTCGATCGGGGCAACCAGACGGGGTCGTGCGCTCCGACGGCTGGCGCGCCGCAAGGAGGGCGACCGGGGAGTTGCTCGAAGCGGACCAGTGGGCCGGAGACGGGACGGCCGTCCGCCGCCTCGACGATGGTGCCCCGTTGGCGGAAGTGCGCATGGGTGAGCATGGCGTCACGGTCGAGCACCGGCGAAGCGGGCACGTCGTGGGCCACGAGGCGGTCGAGCGCCTCCGCCTCGGTGAGCTGGCCGATGGCCTCGGCGATGCGAGTGTTGACCTCGCGGACCCGGCGGTTCCGCGCCGCGTTGTCGAGGTGCTCGTAGCCCTCTAATCCGAGGGCCCGGCACAGGCCCACCCAGAAGTGGTCCTCCTTCATGATGCCGATGGCGACGCAGCCGCCATCCTTGGTCGGGAAGGTGCCGTAGCCCGGGGCTCCCCGGAGCGGGCCGTCCAGTCCGACCATCTCCACCGGCCCCACCGGCCCGACCCAGGTGGCGAGCACATCGGCGATGGACACGTCCACCCGCTCACCCTTGCCGTGCAGCTTGGCCCCGAGACAGGCGGTCGCGATGGCGAATGCTCCGGCCACGCCGCCGGCCAGGTCGGAGATGGGCAATGTCGGGTTCACCGGCTGACCACCACGTGGTCGGAGGGCGCCCGAGTACGCGAGGTAGTTCACGTCGTGACCGGGCAGCCCGGCCAGGGGCCCGAAGGCGCCGAACCCACTGATCGATGCGTAGACGATCGAGGGGTTCCGGGCCGCCACGGGCTCGTAGCCCACTCCCAGTCGCTCGGCCACTCCGGGGCGGTAGGACTCGACGAACACGTCCGCCTCGGCGGCGAGCTCGAGGCAACGGGCCCTGTCCGCCTCGTCCTTGAGATCAAGGACGACACTGCGCTTCCCCGCGCCGAGGATGTCGAACAGATCCGGCATCGACCGCATGGGATCGCCGCCGGGTGGCTCGACCTTCAGCACGTCGGCACCCTGCTCGGCCAGCAGCTGGGTGGCGTAGGGGCCGGGTCGCCAGATGGTCAGATCGAGGACGCGCAGGGAGTCGAGATGGCGAGCCATCAGGTGGCGGCTCGCTCGAGGATGTGCACGACGCATGCCGAGCCGAGGCCGATGACGTGGGTGAGTCCGACCCGCGCGCTCTCGACCTGGCGATCGCCGGCCTCGCCGCGCAGGTGGGTGGCCACCTCGTAGATGTTCGCGACACCCGTGGCGCCGATGGGATGACCCTTGGAGATCAGACCACCGCTCACGTTCACCGGGATCTCGCCGTCCCGCCACGGTCCCCGCCGGTCGATCCACTCGCCCGCCCCGCCCGGCTCACAGAGGCGCAGGTTGTCGTAGTGGACCAGCTCAGCGGTGGCGAAGCAGTCGTGCAGCTCGACGAGGTCCAGGTCCTGAGGGCCGACGCCCGCCCGCTCGTAGGCCTGGTCCGCGGCGTTACGGGTGAGCGTGTTCACGTTGGGCTGGGCGAAGCCGCTGGCGTCGTAAGGGTCCGTGGTCATGACCGCAGCCGACACCTTGACCGCCCGACGTCGCACGTCGGGGTCGAGGGTGCGGAACTTGGCCCCGGACACAAGGACCAACGCGGCCCCGCCGTCGCCGGTCGGACAGCACATCGGGAGCGTGTTGGGGTAGGCCAACATCTCCGCGTGCATGATCTCCTCGAGGCTGTAGGGCCGCTGGTACTGAGCCAGCGGGTTCAGCGTCGAGTGGGCATGGTTCTTCTCGGCCACCTTGGCGAACTGCTCGAAGCCGACGCCGCCGTGCCGGCGTGCATAGTCAGTTCCGGTCTGAGCGAAGACGCCGAACATCTGCCCAGTACCGAGAATGCCTTCGGTCGGCAGCACGTGGCCGTCTCGGCCCTCGGGCTCGAAGAGCCTGCGGATCGGCGATGACTTCGTTCGATACGGCGGTGATCCGGCGGTCATCTGCTCCACACCGAGGGCCAGCCCCATGTCGGCCTCGCCCGCCTTGATCTCCATGACCACTGACCGCACCGCCGTCGCTCCCGTCGCGCAGGCGTTGTGCACGTTGTAGAGCGGAATGCCCGTCTGACCGATCTGCTTCTGCACCTGCTGACCGAACGTGAACGGCTCGAACTGGCTCCCGACCGCCATCACCTGCATGTCCCGCATGGTCATGCCCGCATCATCGAGGGCCCCGAGGCTGGCCTCAACGGCCAGGTCGAGCACGTCGCGATCGAGGTGCCGCCGGATCGGGGTCATCGCCGTCCCGATGATCCAGACGTCATCGTTCATCGCGTGGCACCCCCATCCGTGCGGTCGTACGTAAACCCGAACGCGACCGCTTCGGTGCCGTCGTCGTCGGTCCCGGTCGGATAGGTCACCACCCGCACTGGCACGTCGAGCTCGACCATCGACGCGTCGGTTGGCACACCGACCAGATTGGCCTTCACATAGGTGCCGTCGTCGAGGTGCACGAGCACCGAGATGAACGGGCCCACATGCTTGGGGACTCCCCGGTGAACGATCGTGAACGACTCGATGCGCCCCGTCTCCGGCAGTCGCACTCGTGTGAATTCCCGCGCCCCGCAGTTGGCGCACGCATTGCGACGCTCGAGGTAGGTCGCCCCGCATCCGACGCATCGATTCCCGACCAGATGCGGCGGCCCGTCATGAAGCTCGAGGTAGTCGACCACCGGCACCGATCCCGCCCGTTTGACCATCCGGCGATTGTAGGGCCCGCGGCTGGTCGGCTCCCTCTGACTATCTTCAGGCGAGGCCGTAGAGCCTCGCCGCGTTGTCGTGCAAGACCTGGCCGACGACGTCATCTTGGAGACGGTCGAGGGCCTTCGTCGCATACTCGCCGCAGCTTCTCACAGGTCGACCTGGAAGATACGTCCACCCATATGCGAGAGAAACGATGCGAGGGGCAGCTCGACTTCATAGCTAATACCAAGCGCGACCGCGTCTGAAAGGTCCTTCTCGAGGAGTGCTGCCGCGACTTGTAGCATTTCGTTCTCCTCGGGTGCGTGGGGATCATCGCGAAAGTGCTTGTAGAACGGCACTGCGAACGCGCCCAATTCCGACAGGGCGCCACTCCTCCCGGCAATGGTCTCCACCAACCCGTCGCGCACAGCGGCTGCTCGAGCCAACTCCATCGCCTCGACCATGGCGGCGATGCCCGCATACGCCACGATGTTGTGGGCGAGTTTCAAGGCCGCGCCGCTTCCGAGGCCTCCGGCAGGCACAACATTAGACGCGAACCGCAGCAACGTGGGGCGCAGGCGTTCGAAAGCGGGGCCATCATCTCCGACCAATGCCGACATCGTGCCATCTGCAACGCTGAACATTCCGTGTCCGGCGAGAGGACTGTCGACGAGGGCAACGCCCCGCTGTGCGGCCATCATCGCAAGCGATTTGATCGTCTCCGGCAGAACCGTCGAGAGGATCGCGATGCACGATTCGCGTTGGGCGCCCTCCAGCAGTCCGTCGCGACCAGCTACTGCGCTCAAACACTGATCGTCTGTCTGCACTGCAACGAGCACGATTTCGCATCGCTCGGCGACCTCGCGCGACGACTTGGCGGCGATCGACCCTGTGGAGACGGCTGCCTCGAGCGCCTGCGCTCGAATGTCGTAGACAACCGGCGCGGGGCCTGTCGCGACGAGTCTCCGACAGAGGGCGGCGCCAATGAGTCCGAGTCCCACAACCCCAACGGATCCCATGCTGCACCTCACGAATGGCCTCGCCTACATTCAACCGGAGGTTAGCAATCGCTCATCAGCGATGCTGTGCCGTCCTCCCCCGTGAGTGTCCCGCCTGAGTGGCGGGACCGCGTTGCGGAGTTCGTGGGTGTCCAACGGATGGACGCCGTCGCCAAGGACGCTGACGTCCCGGTCCTCTGTGGCGGAGTGGGCGACGTTCGCATGCGCACCGCCGAGGATTACGCTGACCGATCCGAGATCGAGAAGGTCCTGGTGCATGTAACCAACCTGGATCGATCAGCGCGATTGGAACCTGTGCCGCTCGTGAAATATCGAGGACACTCGATGCGACTATGCCTCAGAGAGGTCAGGCTTCGTGCTCACAGCATGCCAACACGGACGCGAAACAAGGTGATCTGACGCGATCCAACGGGTGCCTGCGGAACGCCGCGATTGTGTCCGTGACCAGCGGGGTTTGACCGGATGCTGCGTGCGGCGATCGAGCTGAAATGCCCAGTTCCGATCTGAAAAGGGTGAGGCCACCGGGTCGACGCCGGTCCCGACCACTCCGAAGTTGCCGTTCAGAGGCTGCGGACTTGTCGCCCTCGGTGACCGGCGCGATTGTGTGCGGTCGTCTACCGTGGCAGCGCCAAACCGCCCGTTCACGCACGTCAGCCCGGGAGTCGAGGGGACACCCACATGCCGCGAGCGCACGTCCGTCACTGTGTCCGCGCCTGCTCGTTGGTGATCGTCGCCATGCTGAGCGCCGTTGCCACGGGCGCGCGGACGGCCGCGCCGGCGACCATTGCCTCGGAAGCCCCGCACTGGCCCGCCCATCCCGACTGGCAGCGCTTCGTCATTGCGCCCACGACTCCCGATGTCCATCCGGTGCGCATCGTCAGTACGACCGACTCCGTGAGTGGGGCCGCCACGCTGGTCGGATCGGGTGGCGGGCGCGCCACCTTGACGATGACGCCGGGGGGACGGTCCCCCGTGATCGTTGTCGACTACGGGCAGGACGTCAGCGGCATCCCGTACTTCGTCGTGCAGTCGGAATCCGGAACGCCCATGCTGCACTCCGCCTACAGCGAGGGTTTGCAGTACCTCGGGACCCGAGGCGACCAGACGCCCCCGAACAGTCCGACCGGCGATCCCAACAGGTTCGACGACCTGATCGTGGACAGTTCGGGGACGTTGAGGACGGGGACCATCCAGGGCGCCGAGCGATACGAGCGGATCAGTCTCACCTCGCCGGGCCGGGTAACCCTGACGTCGATCGGCATCCAATTCACCGCCGTCCGGGCCACGGCGAAGGACTACCGCGGCTGGTTCGACTCGAGCTCATCTGTGCTCGATCGCATCTGGTACGACGGCGCCTATACGACACAGCTCGACGAGTTGCCGCCCGATGCGGCGCCCTCGGCGTGGACGATTGAGGCGGGGGCGCTCCACGCCGTGATGGGAACAGTCGGCATCCTGCATCAAGGCGTCGACTGGACCGACTACACCATGTCATTCGACACCCGCGTCGTGGACAACCAGGCCGGCTGGTTGGTGCGAGCCTCGTCGACATCGTCGGGCTACCTGCTCGCCCTGCATCACGCCGCCTCGGGGACCGGCACGTCGAACTCCCTGATTGAGATCGCGCTCGGCCCCACCGAGTTCGCCACCATCGGCCAGGTGGTCCTCCCAAAGTCGTTGGATGCCGCGACCTGGCACCACATCACGACCCAGGTCTCAGGCAGCGCCATCACGACCTCCCTCGACGGCCGCCAGGTTGCCTCCTTCGACACCGATGCGCTACCGGACGGGACCTCCGTCTACGGGATCGGTTCGGTCGGGTTCGCCGAACTGGGCTCCTCCGCCGTTTTCCGGGACCTCGACGTCACCAGCCCGACGGGAGCGACCCTCTATGCAAACAGCCTGTCGGACCCCTCGGCCCTGAGCGACTTCAGTGGCTCCGACAACGTGTCCTCCGATCCCCTGCCCGTGATCATGGATGGGGCCAAGCGCGACCGGGTGGTCTGGAGTGGTGACCTCGGCGTGGAGATCCCGAACGTGCTCTACACGACCGGAGCCGACGACTACGTGCGGGGCTCGCTCCAGCTCCTCGGCAGCTACCAGGTAGCCGACGGCGAGACGGGCACGAACGTCAACCCGACGGCTCCGTTGGCCACGTTCCCCCAGAGCGGATCGACCTACTCCACCTCGTACTCCATGGATGAGGTCGACAACATCGCCACCTACTACCTCTACACCGGTGACCTCGCCTTCGTCCGGGCCGAATGGCCGGTGATCACCCGTGAGCTGGCCTACAACGCGTCGCTGGTCGACCGGCGCGGTCTGCTCGTCACCGACTCGGACGATGGGCAGGACTGGGACTACTACAACGGAAGCCATGCTGGGGCGGTCACCTACTACAACGACATCTACTTCGAGACCCTGACCAACGCCGCCCTGATGGCCGATGCGCTCGGGCACCCCGACCAGGCCGCCTCTTACCGGCAGAAGGCGGCAAGTCTGCGGACGGCGATCAACCGGTACCTCTTCGATCCCTCCACCGAGCTCTACGAATTGTCCGACCAGCAGCCGGCCGCCGCGGCCCAGGACGGCAACTCCCTCGCCGTGCTCTTCGGCGTGGCCCCGACCGGGCAGGACGCGGCCATTCTCACCGCGCTGGCCAAGACGCTGCCGTCGACGCCATACGGCCCGCTGGCGTTCACCGCCGATACCGGGCTGCAAAACGGAGTCAGCCCGTTCGTCACCAACGACGAGGTGCGCGCCCTCTTCGCCAGCGGTGACACCGCCTCCGCCCTCTCCTTGCTGCAGACACTCTGGGGATACATGGACGCTCCGGGGCCGGACTACACGGGGGCCGACTGGGAGCTGGTCGGGCCAAATGGTGCTCCCGGTTTCGGCGACGAGACGAGCCTGGCGCACGGCTGGTCCTCGGGGGCCACGGCCGACCTGTCCTCCTACGTCCTCGGAGTCCGGCCGACCACGGCGGGCTTCGACATCTGGTCGGTCGACCCCCATCCGGGCTCTCTCTGGTGGGCCGAGGGCAACGTCCCGACGCCCCACGGCACGATTGAGGTTCGCTGGGCCCAGCAGCCCTCGTCGAGCCGCTTCGTCCTGCAGGTCACCGCGCCGGGTCGGACCACCGGCACCCTGACGGTGCCGGTACCGCGGACCGGTGCGGCCGTGACGGTCGTGACGACCAAGGTCCCTTCGGGCCGTCGTTCTGCCAAGGTGATCCCGGTGACTCCGGGCACCACGTCTCTGACTGTCTCTGTTGTGGGCGGGGCGACCTACGACGTGTTCGTAGCGCCGTAGTACAACGGGGTGCCAGTAAGCGGCCATCCGCCAAGCGGCCGAGTTTGATTCCGGTCGAGGACGGCCTGGTGAGAAAGCCTCTGAAGGTCAACTGCTACGACATGTGGCGGGTGATCAACGAGCTGGTTCGCGGAGGCGATGCGAGAGGCTTTGGACCGCTCGCACGGAGAGGTGCCGGAGACGACGTCCATTCTCGAGCACGGCATCCGCGATGTCGGGCATCGCGTCGGGCCCAGAATGACGGACGGTCACCTCACACCATAAGGATGATGGGTGGTGGATGATCGCCATAACCGTCCTGGTGGCCTGTGTCGCTGGGGACTAATGGAACGTGGTCCCACTGGGGCCGGAGAATACTTAGGAATAGTCAAGCTTCGTGCCCACAGCGTGCCCACACCAACTCGAAACAGGGCGAAATGGGGCGTACCACCGCGAACCACCAGAGGGCCGGCATTCCTGCACTGGCCTGCGATTTCATCCGTACTCGCGGGTCATCGCCAGGGGGACGGATCCGGCCAGTTCCGAGCTGAAAAGCGTGAGGTCACCGGATCAACGCCGGTCCCGACCACCGGAAATCACATATTCAAGGGCATAGTCCGCAGCGAGGCAATCGTCGTTCCTCGGCTCACTCCCCGTCGGCACGCTCCGAGCTCACGTCCAGCCTTGTCCACAGCGAGTGTCAAGGGAACGAGAACGGGTTTCTGCCACCCCTTCCCACGGCACCATGAGGAACGCCGCTTGGCAGAACTGCTCCGCCTCCCCTCAGAGCTGGGCCCATACCGTCTTGTTCTTAAGGTAGCCCTCGAGACCCTCCTGGCCGTTCTCGTAGCCCCAACCTGACTGTTTGAACCCACCGAAGGGCATGGCGGGATCCCACATCATCTGGCAGTTGATCGAGACGGTGCCCGCGTCGAGTCGCTTGGCGAGTCGGTGCGCGTGGGACACGTCCCTCGTCCAGGCTGAGGCCGCGAGCCCGTAGGTGCTGTCATTGGCCATGGCAACGACGTCGTCGTCGTCGTCGAACGGGGTGACGGCCACGACCGGACCGAAGATCTCCTCCTGATAGAGGCGCATGTCCGGCCGCACCCGGGCAAAGACGGTCGGATGCACGAAGTAGCCGGTGCGGTCGAGACGGTGGCCCCCGATCAGGACCTCGGCACCCTCGCGCTTGCCCTCGTCGACGTAGCCCATGACGCGGTGCAGCTGGCGCTCGCTGATGAGGGGACCGCTATGAACCCTTCCCTCGTTGGGACCGCCGAGTCGGATCTTGCCGGCGAATGTCGCCATTCCCTCAACCACCCGTTCATAGACGCCGCGCTGCACGAAGACGCGGGAGCCGGCGACACAGGCCTGTCCGGAATGAATGAAGATTCCCATCGCGGCTGCCGGAATGGCCTTATCGAGGTCAGCGTCGTCATAGATGAGGACCGGTGACTTCCCGCCCAGTTCGAGCATGACCCGCTTGAGGTTGCCCGCGGACGCCTGCACGATGAGCTTGCCCACCTCGGTCGATCCCGTGAAGGCGATCTTGTCGACGTCGCGGTGCTCGATGAGTGCCTGGCCGGTGGTGTGCCCATAGCCGTTGACCAGGTTCACGACGCCATCGGGCACACCCGCTTCAGCGAGGACCCTCTCGAAGATCAGTGCCGACAGTGGGGTCTCCTCAGCCGGCTTGAGCACGCTGCTGCAACCGGCGGCGAGAGACGGTGCCAGCTTGGCGGCGACGTTGAACGCCGGCCCGTTCCACGGGACGATCAGCCCCACCACACCGACAGGTTCCTTGACCGTGTATGCGTGCACCGACGCGTCGAGGCCCGAGAGTCCACCGGTCATACGGACATCGTGGGCGATCCCGTTGACCTTCGTGCACCAGCCGGAGAAATAGCGGAAGAACTCGACGGCCGCCGCGATGTTCCGCCGGGCCTGGGGCAACGGCATACCGGTGTTGAGGGAGTCAAGCTGGGCCAGGTCCTCGGCCCGGCCTTCGAGCAACTCCGCGACACGCCACAGCACCTGAGCTTGCTCGCTCTGCGGCTTCTGGTGCCAGACCCCGGAGTCGAACGTCTCACGGGCCCGAGCCACTGCTTCGTCGATGGCCCGAACGCCGCCGTCCACGAACTCGGCGATCGGCTGCTCGGTCACCGGGTCGATGATAGGGATGGTCTCGCCCCAGCCGGGACGTGCACGAAGTTCTTCGATCGTTGCCTGTATCGTCACGATGCTCCCTTCAGCCCTATCGGCGGTTGATGTTGCCCGCTTCGACTGTGATCACCGACCCCGTCACGTAGCGGGCCACGTCGGATACGAGCCAGGCAACGGCATTGGAGACGTCGATCGGGTCGACCGCCTCGACCGTAGCCGTTGCGTCGGAGATGGGGCCAGGCGGCCTTCGTGACATTCACAGTGCCCAGTAGTGAACGTCGACCATCCGGCGAAACTGCTCGAGTGAACCAGTCCGGATCGGAGACCCCTGCATTGTTCATGACGACGTCGAGCCTCCCGAACGACTGGAGCGCAGATTCCACTATGGCGGCGGCACCATCCTCTGTCGCCACAGACGCACAGCATGCCGTCGTTGTCGCTGTCCAGGACCTCGCGTGCCTCAAACGTGAGCTCGCGTCGCCCTTCTCAGGCAGGCTTCGTTGTGATTCAGCGGATCGTGGGGCCCCGTTGTCCCAGTCGGGACCGGCCCAGCAGCTCAAGTGCAGCACCAACGAGAACCAAGAACCGGCGCAGCGCCGTCCGGCTCGTGCCCCTCAAACAAGGTCGAAGCGATCGAGTTGCATCACCTTGACCCAGGCTGCCACGAAGTCTTGGACGAACTTGTGCCTCGCGTCCTCGCACGCGTAGACCTCGGCGATCGCCCGAAGCTGGGAGTTCGAGCCGAATACGAGGTCGACTGCCGTCGCGACCCAGCGCACCGCGCCGCTGTCGCGATCACGGCCCTCGTACAGGTGCTCGGTCGACGATACGTGCCACTCGGTGCCCATGTCGAGCAGGTTCACGAAGAAGTCGTTGGTCAGCGTCTCGGGCCGGTGGGTGAGCACACCGTGTTCGGACCTCCCGGTGTTGGCGTTCAGGACACGCAAACCGCCGATGAGTACAGTCATCTCCGGCGCGGTCAGCGAGAGCAGAGTGGAGCGGTCGATCAGCACCGCCTCAGGCCGGCGCTTGTCCCCATGTCGGAAGTAGTTGCGAAAAGCGTCCGCCGTCGGTTCGAGCACGGCGAAGCTGGCGGCGTCGGTCTGCTCTTGCGAGGCATCCGCACGGCCCGGCGAGAACGGCACCACCACCTCCTGCCCGGCACTCCTGGCTGCCTCCTCGACCGCCGCGCACCCTCCCAGGACAATCAGATCGGCGAGGGAGATCCTCTTGCCACCGTTCTGCGCTCCATTGAACTCGTCTTGGACCCGCTCGAGGGTCTGGAGCACCTCGGCGAGGGCAGACGGGTCGTTGACGTCCCAATCCTTCTGGGGTGCGAGGCGGATGCGGGCTCCGTTCGCCCCGCCCCGCTTGTCGCTGTCGCGGAAGGTCGACGCAGAAGCCCAGGCGGTGGAGACCAGGTCTGAGATCGAGAGGCCCGAGGCGAGGATGGCGGCTCTGAGGGTCACGATGTCGTCCTCGTCGACGAGAGGATGATCCACCGCTGGGACGGGGTCCTGCCAGATCAGCGCCTCGTCGGGGACCTCCGGACCGAGATAGCGGGTGATGGGCCCCATGTCCCGGTGGGTGAGCTTGAACCAGGCGCGGGCGAAGGAGTCGGCGAACTCGTCGGTGTGCTCATGGAAGCGTCGCGCGATCTTTTCGTAGGCCGGGTCGAACCGCAGCGAGAGGTCGGTGGTGAGCATCATCGGTGCGTGGCGCTTGGAAGGGTCATGGGCGTCGGGCACGCTGTCGTCGGCCGAGCGGTCGGCGGGCCGCCACTGGTGCGCGCCGGCCGGGCTCGTCGTCAGCTCCCACTCGTAGCCGAAGAGGTTGTCGAAGAAGCCGTTGTCCCAGCGCACCGGGTTGCTGGTCCAGATGACCTCCAACCCACTCGTGATGGCGTCGTCGCCTGAGCCGGTGCCGAAGGTGTTGCGCCACCCGAGCCCTTGCTCCTCGAGGGGTGCGCCTTCGGGCTCGCGACCCACGTAGCGGTCGGCGTCGGCCGCGCCGTGCGTCTTGCCGAAGGTGTGGCCGCCGGCGATGAGAGCGACCGTCTCTTCGTCGTCCATGGCCATGCGGCCGAAGGTCTCTCGGATGTCACGCGCGGCGGCCACGGGATCGGGGTTGCCGTTGGGGCCCTCCGGGTTGACGTAGATGAGGCCCATCTGCACGGCACCGAAGGGATCGGTCAGCTCGCGGTCGCCGCTGTAGCGCTCGTCGCCCAGCCAGGTGTCCTCGGGACCCCAATAGATGTCCTCCTCGGGCTCCCAGACGTCCTCGCGCCCGCCCCCGAAACCGAAAGTCTCGAGGCCCATGGACTCGAGAGCGCAGTTCCCGGCCAGGATCATCAGGTCGGCCCAGGAAATCTTCCGGCCGTACTTGGCCTTGACCGGCCAGAGCAGGCGGCGTGCTTTGTCCAAGTTGGCGTTGTCGGGCCAACTGTTGAGGGGGGCGAAGCGCTGGGTACCGTTCCCCGCCCCACCACGTCCGTCGTGAATGCGGTAGGTGCCGGCACTGTGCCAGGCCATGCGGATGAAGAGCGGCCCGTAGTGACCGTAGTCGGCGGGCCACCAGTCCTGGGAGGTCGTCATCACCTCGACGATGTCGGCCTTTACCGCCGCGAGGTCCAGGCTCTCGAACTCTGCCGCGTAGTCGAACACCTCTCCCATGGGGTCGATGAGCGGTGAGTTCTTGGCCAACGGCCGCAGGTTGAGCTGCTCGGGCCACCAATGCTGGTTCGCGATAGAGCCCGTCGCCGCCTGGGGATGGCTCATCACCGGGCACCTGGCCCCCGATGGTGCAGCCTCCTCGGACGTGGTGGCGGTGCTGCCGGTGTCCTCGCTCATGGTCTTCCCTCTCTCCTCGTGATGCTTCGGTCCTTGGTCACATCGCGTTGCGGTCTCGCCGCGGCTCCTTGGCAGTCGGGACAAATGCCCCAGTAGATGACCTCGGCCTCGTCGACGACGAAGCCCTGGTCCTCGGAGGCATCGAGGCACGGCCTGGCGCCGACCGCACAGTCCACGTCGACCGCGGTGTTGCAGACGCGGCAGACCAGGTGGTGGTGATTGTCATCGACCCGGTCCTCGTAGCGGGCAGGCGAGCGCGCAGGCTGGATGCGACGGATGAGTCCCTTCTCGGTCAGCACGCCCAGCGCGTCATAGATCGCCTGGCGCGAGACCGCGCCGATGTCGGCCCGCACCGCCTCCTCGATCTCGTCGGCCGTACCGTGGGGGCAGCCCGACACCGCTCGCAGGACGGCCAAACGCTGTGCTGTCACCTGCAGACCGTGTTGGCGCAACATCGCCGCCGAGTCAATTCGGTCGTCGCCAGCCACGACTTCACTATCACTCTGATTCTGGAATCAGTCAAGACTTAGTTGTTTCACGGGCTGGCGGAAGCCGAGAGATCCCTGAGGCTGATCAGGTTTCGTGCCCACCGCGTGCCCACAGCGACGCGGAACAGGGCGATACAAGGTGCTCCACCGGACTGTGTGGGGAGCCGAAAATCACGCCCTGCCTGCGGTTTTGCCTGACGAGGCTGGTTGGAACAAGCGTCAGGAACTTGCCAGTTCCGCCTCAAAAGCCTGAGGTCACCCGATCGACGCCGGTCCCGACCACTGGAACCCCCCTGTTCGGGGCTCACGGGCCGTCCTCAGAGAGCCTCTCATCATCGACCAATTTGGTCCGACGCCAGGCGCCGACGTTCGACCATGTGTACCGACTCGACCATCCATAGATGCCTGCATCGAATTCCGGCATCTTTTGGGTCAAGATGCTGCGCGTGAACGAACACTTGCCGGTTGCCGCGCCCGTTGATGAGGTCGACGAAGACGACCGGGCCGCGGCCATTGCACGAGTCCACGACCTCTTCATCGCCGGAAACTTGGCGCTGGAGAAGTTCTCTGAGCTTCTGGAGCAGGTGTTCACAGCTCCTGGCCGGGCCGATCTCGAGGCAGCAATGTTGACGCTGCCGCCGCTGGTCCGGCTCACACCCACTTCGCGGCGGCTTACCAAACCTCTCATCTTGCATGCGGGAGACGGCGGTCTGCAGCTGGGCCATGGCTGGCAATTGGCAGCTGACACGACAATCAGCACCGGCTTTGGGGCGACCCGCGTCGATCTCACCGCTGCCAGCTGGGACTCCAGTCAGATCAACCTCCGCCTCGAAACCTGGGGCTCCATTGAGGTACTCGTCCCCGAAGGAGTTGCGGTGCAGATGACCGGGGGGTCCGGACACATCCACCTCGAGTCGCTCTCTACGCCCGCCACCGGAGGGCCGGTCTTACGCATCTCGACGTCTGGACCGACCGGGGTGATCCGGATACGCCATCCAAAAGAGCACAACGAGGGATGGATCACGCGCTGGAGACGGCGTCGCACCGGGCGCATATCGACCACGAACAATCAGCCATAGGTCGTCGCGACACACGCGAGTCCCTTTCTCCTGAGCAAACGCTGGGCATCGGACCGATGGCCGATCGGTTGGACCTCCACTAGAGTGCAGAGCAGCAAATCGGTCAGGAGGTTCACTCCACAATGGTTGCCCTGATCATCGTCATCGTCATCGTGGTGCTCCTCGCGCTCGGCTTGTGGGCGGCTTACAACAACCTCGTCAAGAAGCGGAACCGGACTCAGGAGGCGTGGTCCGAGATCGACGTTGAGCTGAAGCGCCGCCACGACCTCATACCCAACCTGGTGTCGACGGTGCAGGGCTATGCCGCTCACGAGCGAGGCACCTTTGAGGCAGTGACCGAGGCTCGGGCCGCTGCAGTTGCCGCCGGCGCGACTGGCGATCCAAGCCAAATCGCGCCGGCTGAGAACGCCTTGTCGGGAGCGTTGCGGTCGCTGTTCGCAGTCGCAGAGAACTATCCACAGCTGCGAGCGGTGGAGAGCTTCCTCCAACTGCAAGAGACGCTGACCGCGACTGAAGACAAGATTGAGTACGCCCGCCGCTACTACAACACCAGCGCTCGCGACTACAACATCGCTCTACAGACGTTTCCGCGCAACCTGATCGCCGGGCCCTTCGGTTTCAAGGCCGTGGCTTTCTTCACGACCGGCGAAGAGGAGCGCGCCGTGCCTCAGGTGAACTTCCCCGGTTCTGGGCCAGGTGAAGCCGGACCCGCACCCTCGGTACCCCCGCTCGCCGGTGGTCCCGAGGGGCTTCCACCCGCGGGGGCCCCAAGAGGGTCGCCCCCGGCCGAGTGATGTCGAGTAGCCGCGCCTCCGGTCACACTGACTGACCCGAGGCGATCTTCTCGAGCGCCGCGATGCGCTCCTCGATGGGAGGGTGGGTGTCGTAGAGGTGGTGGTACCACGTCTCGTGGTGCTGCAACGGGTCGTCGATGCACATCGCGGCCGTAGCGTGATTGAATTTGGCGAATGGCTTGTCGTTCTGCTGCAGCTTCCGCAGAGCACTCAGCAGGCCAGCGGGATTGCGGGTCAGCTCCACTCCGCTGACATCGGCCAGGGATTCCCGACGCCGAGAGAGTGCCAAGCGGATCAGTGGACCCACCAGGAAGCCGACGATGGCCAGCAGGGTGCCAGCAAAGACAACGACGAGGATCAAAGCACCGGAATTCCTCCCACCCCGACCCATGCCGGCAAAAAATGCGCTCCTCCACAAGAGGCTTGCCAGCAGGGCCGCCATTCCGATCATCGTGCCCACCACAAGGAGGAGTCGCGTGTCGTGGTTCTTGATGTGACTCATCTCGTGGCCGATGACGCCCTCAAGCTCCTCTCGGTTCATTATCGCGAGCAGGCCGGTCGTGAACGTGATGGACGCCTTGTCCGGACTCAGCCCCGTAGCGAAGGCGTTTGGGGAGGGATCGTCTATGACGTAGATGGCGGGCGCCGGGATTCCTTCGCCGATAGCGAGCGCCGACACCAGGTCGTAGAGGCGCTGGTAATGGGCCGGGTCGGCGGGCCTGGCACCAGACACGCGCAAGACGAGAGAAGCGCCCGAGGTCATTGAGTACAGGAACCCGAAGAAGGCCAGGACGGCAAAGATCGCGATGCCGACGAAAATGGGCGTGTCTCCAGTATTCGTCACTACGCCGGTGTAGGGGTTTCTCGGATGATAGAAGGCGGAGATAAGGAGCCCGCAGACCGCGCCGACCCCCATCCAGATGAGGAAGAACACGACGATGAAGACCACGCTCCGCCGCTTGTTGCGGGCGATCTCGCTGTACACACTTCGAATCCTACGACACTGGAGGCATTCCGACTCCGAGGCAGCAGACGAGCGGGACGTCACGGGCCAAGACGCTGACAGCTGCGCCGATGCTGCCAGCAGCCTGCTGCTGGCGCCGACGTGATCACGCCGCCGGGAGTCAGCGTGCCCCGCACGAACGCGAATCAGGGTGAACCACGGCGAACGACCGAAGACCACAGCATGTGCGGCACGCGGAAGCGGAACAGCGCTCCGCCCGAGACACGGTCTGGGATCCGCGCCGAGCAGAGCTGCGACGAACGGCGTGCTCTACAATGAGGATGGTGCCAGTCCGCGTAATGACACACTGAACCGATCAAAGAGCAACAAATGACAAGCGAGGACTACTCCGGCCCCTTCGACCCGGACTGGAGCCTCGAAAGGCTCTCCCGCAAAGCCCTGGCCCGTCTAGCCCGCGAGTGCATGTTGCTGTCGATGATCCACAACCAGTCCTTCATTCCCCACCTGGCGGTCCTCGGCGGCCGGGAGGCCACCATCGCCGTCGCTGACGGGGAGTGGATGGGGGCGAGCCCGATCTACACGGCAAGGAACAAGGCCAGCCTCGGGTTCGGCGGCGACGGGGTGGCGGAGATCTTCAAGAGCTTCCAATTCGACATCGGGGCACCCCACCGCTACCTCGATTTCCGCTTCGAGGTGGTCGACCACGACCTGGGGTACTTCTGGCTCGCCCACTGCGGCGCGTACGAGTACGTGCGGCTCGCCACCAACGACGACCAGCAGTCGATCCACGACATGTGCCACGACATGGAGGACCGGACCTTTGACGCCACCCTGGGTGTCAACAATCCCGGTGCCCGGGTGACCCCCATCCACCGGCCCCCCGTGCCTTCCGAGGGCCCCGACGGTGCCCGCTGCCGCTGGGAGGTCCGCATCACCCCAGGATCGGGCCCGCGTCCGGACCACCCGATGCTCCGCCTCATGCGGACAGCGAAGGCGGCCGAGTTCGTGCTCGAACTCGGCGAATCGAAGGAGCCCGGCGGTCTCGACGACTACGGCGGGGAATTCCGACCGCTGCTCCGCCTCGAGCACTTCTCGCACGCCGTGTTGGTCCGACAGGTCAAGGAGTTCCTCCTCGACATCCACCTCTTGATGCGATCGGGCTACGCCTACGTCGACGAGCACTACGGGACCGACGTCCTGGACGACCTGGCCGTCCAGGACCGGAGCGCCATGATGCCGATGGCCGTGCAACGCCTGCGGGATGCGCTGCGCATCCGTGGTAATGACATCGAGACCATGGCCAAGCTCCTGCAGGTGCACCCGCTCCTTCCGCCGGACTATGTGCGCCACGGCGTGGCCGTCGACGATGAAACTTCGGGCCGGATCTGGGTGACCGAATGCGACGGCCTGAGCGACGACGTCACCCGCAGTCCGCTCAGCTGGCTGCGCCAGCCGCGCGCCCCGACGTTCGACTCCCTGCTGTGGACGGTGAACCCCCATGCCGTGGTCGAGCCCATGGACCCCTCGGAGACTCCCGAAGCCGAAGCCGTCGTGGCATGGAGGTTCCGCATCGACCCCGACGCCGTCGCACCGGAACCACCGTGGACGGCCGGCCTGATCGGCATCGACGGCATGGCCACGTTGGACCTGAACGAACGGCCGGCCGTCCCGGTCGCAATCCGCCAGAAGGCCTGACGGAACCGGATCGACGCCGGTCCAACCACCACAGATCTCGAAGCGAGGGAGGAAGGCGGTTGTACAACAGGCGCCTTACGCAGTGCCACTGGACCGATGGACCTCAATTGAGAGCACTGGGCTTTGTGGTCGCGAACCGGAAGTGATAGTCAGTCCGGTCAATCTTGGTCTGTCCGAAGCCGAGCCCTCGCAGTCGGTCCCCGAAGCTTTCGAAATCGATTGGCACGAAGATGTCGCCGTCATGGCCACGGCGGATGGGGTCGAGGTCGAGCGAGTCGATCCCTACCAAGACCCCCCCGGGCCGTAACACGCGGTGGATCTCGGCCAAGATGCGGTCCTGGTGCTCGGCGGTCGGCACGTGATGGAGTACTGAGAACGCCGTTGCCGCCGAGAACCGGTCACCACCGAGACCGGTGTCAGCAGCGTCACTCCAGATGACCTCCACGTTGGTGCCGCCGAGGCGGTCCCGCAGCGCGTTCGCCAACGCCTGATCGACCTCGATCGCAGT
>Ga0187784_10000616_pt1 | contig 26518 bp, 20 predicted proteins | sample 1015_SJ02_MP15_2_FD_132964 | JGI IMG/M metagenome (GOLD analysis project Ga0187784, IMG submission 132964) | Tropical peat soil microbial communities from peatlands in Department of Meta, Colombia - 1015_SJ02_MP15_20_MG | ecosystem: Environmental > Terrestrial > Soil > Wetlands > Peat | place... | reverse complement strand
GTCAGCTCGTAGCTCACCTCGATCCGCTTGAATCCATCGAACCCGTACTGCGTGCGAAAGATCTCGAGTGCTCGGTCCAGATCCGACGTGACGTAAGCATTTTGATAATGATTCTCGAGTTGCATGTTCACCTCCTTGCGCACCGCCCGCCCATCCGCACACCCTCTCGCGCGCCGCTGGCCGCCGCGGTCGCCGTCGGCGCAGGCGCTTCTAACCTTCCGCCTCGACCTCGTAGCTCGCGAGGTAGCGCTCGAACAGGGAGCGCACCTTGTCGGCCGTCAGCCCGAACTCTTCGAGCGCGTATGCATGCTTACCGAATTTGCCCTGGGGATTGTCAGCCAGCCAGGCACCCATGGCCGCTTCTGCCGCGGGGGTGAGCTCATCACCGAGCGCCTTGTAGAGCGTGCGCATCGTCGGCAGGGGATTGCGCAGGAGGTCCGCGTAGTGCACGTCGATCATGCGATCGTGCCCGAGCTTCGCGCGCGAGTTCATGATTCGATTCGCATGCTCGACGGCTTGCCAGGGATAGTTCTCGGCTATCCAGGCGATGTCCGGCTGCAGGCCGAAGGCGCTACTGCCCATGCGCATGAGACTGCAGAAAGAGCCGGTGGCCGCGAGCGGATCACGATGCGCCCAGACGAGACGCGCATCCGGATAGATCTCGAGGAGGGTTTCGATCCAGAGTCCGTGGGACGGCTGCTTTAAGTTCCATATACCCGGGGCGTCCGCCTGGAGCAGTTGCAGAAAGCGCTTGTGATACCGATATGTCGATGTCAGATCGGCACGCTGGAACAACCAGTCGCGGTAGTTCGGCAGCTTTCCCCGTCCTTCCCATATCAGCGCTTTGAAGTCGCTCTGGATGAAGAACATGCACTCGTTCGGATAGATCGCCGAATTGCGGTAGTACTTGCCCAGCTCCGGACGAGCGGCAAGGAGCTTGCGCTCCTGCTCGAGTCGCGCGAGCGCGCGCGGATCGGTGTAAAGCGTCGCCCTCGTGGGGGGCGGCACGGGATCATCGATTTCCCAGGTGAGTGGCGAGCGGCGGGCCGGGTCGGCCGCGAGCAAGTTGCTGAGGAGCGTCGTCCCCGTCCGTGGGATGCCGAAGACGAAAACCGGACGTGTGATCGGACGCTCGAGCAACTCGGGACGCTGCTCGAGATAGGCGGTGGTTTTCAGTCGGGTGGCAAGCGCGCCGATCAACGCAGCGCGGAAGCGCTGCACACCCGCTTGCGGGTAATTCACGCGGTTCGCATCCGCCAAGAGCACATCGAGCCCTTCGCGGTAACTCTCGCTATCGAAGCGCTCGAGACCCGTCGCCTTGCGGGCCGCATCGATCAGCTCGTCTGCAACAAATGTTGGCGCCATGGATTCCCCCACCCTGACCTCGCCCACGCGCTGTAATGCTCTCGATAGTAGCGCACGCCTCCGATACTAGCGCACGCCTCCACGCAAACGTGAGCTGGATAGGCTGCCTCCCCTGCCAACGCTCATGTCCGGTATTCGATCCTGCGGCCTGTGATAGACACTGCGAAGCGCCCATTGCCTTTGGATCCCCTTGCGCCATCCCGACGGTCCGGCCCATGATCGTGAGCAGCTGTGGCCCCGGGGGAGGACATCATGCACTCGAGATACCCGCGTGTTTTCAGTCCTATCCGCCTCGGCCCCGTCGAGATTGCGAACCGCTTTTACTTTTCGCCGCATGGCGTCGCGCTCACCGTCGGCACCAAGCCCTCCGATGACTTCGTCCACTACAACGCCGCGCGCGTCCGCGGCGGTGGATGCGGTCTCGTCATCGTGAGCCTGGTGGTCCACGAGCGCGGCAGGCATTTTCAAGCCTCGCCGTATCCCGAAGAGAACATCGCGGCGTTTCGCGCCCTTGCCGATGCGGTGCACGAGGCCGGCGGGAAGATGTTCGGTCAGATCTGGTACTGGTGGGGATGCACCGGCCACTGGCAGCCGCTCAGCCCCCCGGCACCGGCGCTCGGGCCCTCCGCGGCTCAGTATGGAATCGCCGACCGGACGATGTCGACGCACGAGATGTCGAAGGGGGAGATCGCTCGCATGGTCGACGCATTCCGCCAATCGACCTCGCATCTGCGCCAGGCGGGGTTCGACGGCGTCATGCTCCATGCGGCTCACGGCGGCCTCCTGGAGCAATTCGTGTCACCGTATTTCAACCGCCGCACCGATGAGTACGGCGGCAGCGGTCAGAATCGAATGCGCTGCCTCGTGCAATCCCTGCAGGCGGCGCGCGAGGGGGCCGGCGGCAAGCTCGCCGTCGGTATGAGGCTCAATTGCGACGAGCTCTTGCCGGGCGGGTACGACACGAGCGGTGCGCGCGAGATCTTGAGCGGCGTCTGCGCATCGGGCCTCGTCGACTTCGTCGATCTCGATGTCGCCGTGGAGCCGAACCAGCTGCACCTCGGGATGCCGCCCGTGTTCGAGAGGCCGCAGGTGTATCGTCCCTACGTCGAGGCGGTTCGCGGCGCCGCGTGCGATGTGCCGGTGCTCAGCGTTCTCGGCCGATTGACCAAGGTCGCCGACGGCGAAGCGGCCATCGCGGCCGGCACCTGCGACATGGTCGGCGCCGCGCGCGCGCTCATCGCCGAGCCGGAGCTCGTCAAGAACGCATACCACGGCGAGGAGGAGCGCAGTCGGACCTGCATCGCGTGCAACTGGTGTCTGGCCGCGCTGGCAGACAGCGCGCAGGGATGCTCGATCAACCCGGCGAGCTACCGCGAACGGCTGTGGGGCGTCGACAGCTTCGGGCCCGCAGCCGAGGCCTGCAAGGTCGTCGTAGTCGGCGGGGGCCCGGCCGGCCTCGAAGCCGCTCGCGTGAGCGCGCTCAAGGGACACGAGGTGATCTTGCTCGAGGTGCGCCCACGGCTCGGCGGCGCTCTGGCTCTCTGGGCGAGCCTACCGGGACGCGAGTTCTTCCAGGAGAGCATCGCATGGTGGGAGCGCGAGTTGCGTCGACTGGACGTCACGATCCGCACGTCGAGCGAAGCGACCGCGGCCTCCGTCCTCGCGGAAGGGCCGCACGCCGTGATCGTGGCGACGGGAGCGCGCTACAGCCGAGGCGGGCGCAGCGCGTTTCTCGACCGTGACATCCCCGGTCACGAGCGCAGCTTCGTCTATCGACCGGAGGAGATTCTCTTGGGCACCGCCCGTCCTGCGGGCAAGGTCGTGCTGCTCGACGGTGAAGGACTGCATACGAGCGTCGGCATCGCCGAGGTGCTTGCGTGCGCGGGCGCCGAGGTCGAGTACCTCATGCCCGGCTTCGCACCGATGTCCGCTCGCCTCATGGATGCGATGGAATCCGTTTTCGTGATGAGGCGCTTGCGTGCCGCAGCAGTCGCCTTGTCGCCCTCGAGCTACATCCGCAGCATCGGCGATCACGAGGTCAGCGTGTACGATGTGTACACCGGATGCGAGCGAACGATCAGCGCAGTCGAGGCCGTCGTGCTGTCGACCGGCCGAGTGCCCGTGGCGGAGCTCGCCCGAGGTCTCGAAGGCCGGGTGGCGCAGCTTTTCACGGTCGGCGATGCGCTCGCCGTGAGGCCGTTTGCGACGGCCGCCTACGAAGGACAAAAGTTCGCCCGCTACATCGGGGAGCCGGGCGCGCCCACGACGGTGGGCGAGGCGTACTTTCAGGCGGATGGCGCGGAGGCGGTGCCGCTGCCGGCGGATGTGCAAAGACCCGCCGCCCCGGTGCGCAAGCGCGGCTGACGGGGATCGCCTCCTCACCCGTCACACATTGGAAAACACTCGGACGGACATACAGTACACGCAGTGGGTGGCCGAGGAGATCATGCCGGCCCTGGCGTAGCTCGCCTGCGAGCTTCGGCCCGCTGCATCAGGTCCCAGGTGGCTTCGATGCAGCGAGAAAGGCGCTCACGCGGGCCGATGCCGCGCTCGGCCTCCGCGAGCATCGGTACTTCCATGCCGAAGATCATGTTCTGCGGTAACGCCACGAGCAAATCCAGCAGCGGCAGCTCGCCCTTACCTGGCGGCAAGCGAGCGAAACGGGCCTCGTCCGCATAGGCGACGCCGCTGGATGCGAGCGGTACATCGCAGAGTTGCACATGACCGATCTGTCTCGGATCCAACGCCGCGACTTGCGAGACCTTGGATCCGCTGCGGAAGAAGTGCATCGCATCGATCAGCAGGCGGAAATTCGGCTCGCCGGCATGACGGACGGCGGCTGCCGCGCTCTCGAGGTCCCCGATGGGCAGTCCCGGCATGAATTCCAGCGTCGCACCGAGGCCTCTCGAACCGGCCATCTCGGCGAATATCGCGCATTGGTCGAACGCGCGGCTGCGGTCTCGATCGATGTTCACGAGGTTGACCTGCGCGGCGCCGAGCTCACACATCAGGTCCAGATCCGGGCCTGCATCGCGGATATCCCTGTGCGGCCAGGCGATGAAGCCCTCGCCGAGCGTGATGGATATGCCCGCGCGCCGTATCGCGCTCACCGTATCGCGTCGCAAGAGCGCGTCGTCGCGAAGCGACCACATGGGGTGCGCTTTGCTGCGCACGATCGGCTCGAGCGCAATGCCGATGTGGCGACATCCGAGATCCGTGGCAAGATCGACGAAATCGAGCGGCGGCAATCCCAGAACGCTGATGAACTCGATGGCGAGCCTGTCGCGATGAGGATCCATGTCGCTCCTGGCCGGCGGCAGGCGCATGCCCAAAAAGGCCATGGTGCCTCGGCACCGGCAGCCTCGCAAGCTCACCGACCACGTAGTTCTACGTATCTTACTTCGGTATCGGCAAGCGCAAACTCAGAAAGGTCCGCGGACCGACAACGTGAATGATTATCAACACGAGCCTCGCGTAGCGCTTGACAGTGGAGGACGGCAACAATGGCAACGGTGGCAACTGAAACGAGCGAGAGAATCCAGGATACCGAGAAGCTCAAGATCGCCGAGCGACTCAAGGCCAAGGACATCTCGCCGTTCATCGGCAGCGTGATTGGTCTCAGCAAGAAGGATTTGATGAGCGGCGAATATGCGGCCGACCTGCGCGCGCTGATCGAGCGGCGGGGAGTGCTCGTGTTCCCGCAATTTAATCCGACGGATGAGGAGCAAATTCAGTTCACCCGCACGCTCGGCACGTTTGCCTTGGAGATGCGCGGTGAGAAGGTCTTCAAGATCACGCTGGACAAGGGCGCCAATTCGAGTGCGGATTATCTGAGAGGCTCGCTTTACTGGCACGTCGACGGCACGATGAACAAGGTGCCTGTTTGGCTTTCGCTCCTGTCGAGCAAGGTTCTCTCGCCCACCGGAGGCAACACCGAGTTCTGCAATACCTATGCCGCTTGGGAGCAGCTGCCCGAGCCGGAGAAGAAGAGCCTCGAAGGACTGCGCGTCATGCATTCGGCGTGGACCTCGCTCTTCTATTACGACCCGGAGCCGAGCTACGCACACCTCAAGGAGATGATCGCGCTCGGCGAGAATGAGCTACCGCTGGTTTGGAGGCACCGCTCCGGTCGCAAGTCGCTCGTGCTCGGCTGCACGGCGCATCATGTCATCGGGATGAGCGCCAGGGAGAGCACCGAGCTGCTCGTACGCCTGCGCGAATGGGCTACGCAGCCGCGCTTCACCTACTGTCATAAATGGGCACTCGGCGACATGGTGATGTGGGACAACACCGGTTCCATGCACCGGGCGACGCCTTACCCGCCCGATTGCGGCCGCCTGCTGCACCGGACCTTGTTGAAGGGCGAGGAGCCTTTTGCATAACGCACGGCAAGCCGCCGAAGCGTCCTGAATGATCACGGGAGGCGGCCGTGTGAGCGGCGCGCCGACCTCCCGATCATCCCACCGCATGCCGTACCGGAGTACCATTCTTGATTGTCCGCGCGATGTGTTTTGAGTCGCAACGGGGAATCACCATGGATCGTCGTAACTTGTCGAGAAACTTGCTGGCCGTCGCTGTCGGCGTGTCGGGATGCTCGGGATCAGGCTCCTCCACTCTCGCTGCACTCCAGACGAGCGGGCAGAGCGAGAGCACCACAGCGCCCTACTTTGCGATAACCGCGGCTGAAACCTATGCGAAGGTACCGGCCTCGAGCATCGATACGAGCATTCCACCCTACCGGGCGGATCGGTACGGCTTCTCGAACGCCCCCGGTGCCTCCGGTACCGACAACGCGATCGCGCTTCGACACGCCGTCGCGGCAGCGACCGCGGCCGGCGCAAGACTCAAGATTCCAGGGAGCGTGTCGACGACCGCGGGCGTGCCCGTCTCCTTGCCCGTCTCCTCGATGGACCGCGGCGTACCGTATCCCTATGTCGCCTCGGCGGTGCTGGAGCTCACCTGCGATGTCGAAGGCGACGGCGCGATGAACACGGTGATCAGTTGCTCCGGCGGCAGCGGAGGCCCGGGGAATTATTTCGCCTACTTTCGCCTCGTCGATCACAGCGAGATTCGCGATCTCGAGATATCGAACGCCGGGTCGATATCGGATGGAACCATCGGCTTGCACCTGAGTAACAGCTCGCAGCTGGAAACACAGGCGGGTCCGCTGTACGCCAAGGGAAACATGCGCGTGACCCGAGTCAGGATAAAAAAATTCGCGACCAATATTCAGGCCGAGCGTAGTTACCTCGTGACATTCGACCAGGTCGAGTCGCTACTCGGGGGCTATGGTTTTTATTGTCAACCGGATGTGACCGCACCGGGAGACAGCGCCTCGGCGTTCGTGACGACGCATCTGCATCTCAATTGCTTTTACTCGCAGAATGCGATCAACATCTTCTATCAAACGCCCATCGCCTCGTATTGCGTCACGTTCGTGAATGGAGCGAGTCAGAATGCGACCGCCGCCTACCAGGAGAACGGCGCGTCGTTCTCAAACTACTTCGCCGACCTCTCGAACGTCCATTTCATCGACTGGTACACCGAGAATCAGCCGGCAGCCATCGTGATCACCGGCGGAGGAACGGCGACCTTCGATGGCCTATGGTTGGGCGTTACCGGCGGCATTTACCTCGGAGCGGGTGTATGGGCTCGATTCGTCAACGTCCGTTCCGCCAGCTCCGCCGGAAGCAAGACCGACAATCTCGTGGTCGCGGCCGGCGGACGCCAGTACGTGACCATGGACGGCTGCATCTGGCCGAACACGACACCGCTTTCCCAAATCGATCACTGCGTCGTGATGAAGACGGAGATCAATGGCGTATACACGGCATTCAGCGCCACGTGAGAGAGCTCGCGCGCCTCACTTACTCGCAAGCTAAAGACCACATTCGCTCAAATGGCGCTGAGCGACTACTGCCCGGGACTACTTCCCGAGTCTCGGGTCGAGCGGCCCGGAATATTGTGGCCAAAAGGACGGCTCAATATTTCCATTGGCAGTAGTCGGGAAAATCCACGAGTTCCTTGGTTGCCTCGGGATCTCCTCCGAGGGCCTGCTTCGCGAGCTTTCCACAAGGAGACCCGGGTTGCTTGATGTAGTATTGCGCAATGTTGTCGGCGCAGGAACCGCAGGCACCCATCTGCGAGAATTTTTCCCTGAGATATCGGTACCTCTTGCCGGCTGCGGATCTGGGCTTTGCTTTGTAGGTGATCCCGAGAACTCTTCCAATGCCTGCAGCCTCCTGGGGCGCGACCAATCCTTCATCAACGAGCTTATCAACGTCTTTCATGTCGCCACTGCAAAGATCACTCACGACTGATTCGTGATATCGATTCCAGTAATTGTCCGGTAACTGTGCCTGTCTCGCGAGTTCGGTCATTTTCTCCTGATAGTTGGGAGCGCCGTACTTCAGATCCGAGCAGGCAACTTGAGCAAATGCGCAGTTGGCGACAATCGAGCTTGCCACGAGAGTGGCGAACAGAAGCGCGATGCGCTCACCTCGGTAGAACATCAGTATCGGTCAGTGGCGAGTCTGAATGATCCTAGGGAGTCGGCGGCGCCGGTGCTTGCGGCGCTGGATAGTTGTTCAGGATGTGGGTCGCGCGCTGCCCGCGTCGGGTCGCTTCACCATCTCGGTCGGCGGGACGCTCGTAATAGCGCGACACGGTCGCGCCGGCGGAATCTGCAGTAGTGGTATTGCGCAGCCTATTTCCAGCAGCGACCTCGCCCCCGGCGGTCAACTCGTGCTGCACAAACTGAAGCTGCTCCTCGTACGTCGATTGCTGAATGCCGTGCCCGGTGAAGTGCTCGAAGGCGGTCTGACGGTCCGCGTGCCATTGCGCAATGCCACGGGCCTGGCCACCGTCGCCGACCGCACCCGGACGAAGTCCGCTCTCGGCCTGCAAATTCGCGACGATCCCTGCCGCCTGGGCACGGGTCCAGCCTTGGCCGACGAAGTAATCCATCGCCTGGCGCGCAGGGTCTAGTTGCTGCTGAGCGGATGCCATAATTGATCCTCCAATTGATACCCAATGGCTTCAACCGGCCTCTGTCACTGTGTGTGCACAGGCTGCCCGCCGCAGCGTTGGGCGCGGGACCGCCCTTGTAAAGTGTCGCACGTTGCGATCGCAAAGAGAACCAGCAAATGCTGCGGACGCGGCAGCGCATTTATGAGTCGGCGTTAGCCTGAATCATTCATGAACAACGATACCTATCACGAGGAGTCGGATAAAGCAGCTGCCCTTCATGAATAAGCCGGGTTAGAGCATGACCTCGATCAGTCGAGGGCCCGGTGCCTGCATCGCCGCAGCGTACAAGGACGCGAACTGATCGGCGGTCGTCACGCGCTGCGCCTCGACTCCGAAACCCTGAGCAATCGACGTCCAGTTGAGCTCCGGGTCATGCAGATCGAGCATCGCAAGCGCCTTCGGTCCGGCCGCGGCCGCGCCGACACGCTGCAGCTCGATGTTGAGGATCGCATAGGAGTGGTTGGAATATAGAACGACCGTTACGTCGAGTTGCTCTCGCGCCATCGTCCAGAGTGCCTGCAGCGTGTACGCCGCCCCACCATCGCCGTGCGGCGAGACGACCCGTCGTCCCCCGCTCGCGATGGCGGCTCCGACGGCCAGTGGCAAACCTTGCCCGATCGACCCCCCGGTCAGCGCCAGGTGTGTATGGGGCCGCGCACGTGCCAACGCCCGCAGCAGCGGCGCGCCCGATGTGGCCGATTCATCGGCGAAGATTGCATCGTCGGGTGTCAGTGCAGCAATTGCCTGTGCGACCGATGCAGGCGTGAGTGGACCCGAGGGCAATGATGGCAACTGCAGCGGGGTCCGCATCGCGGGCGCCGCAGGGGCACCCAGCGCACCCGCAAGCGCATCCAGCGCGGCAGGGCCATCCTGGTGTACTGAGGCGAGTTCCAGGATGACGCAGCCCTCGGGCAAACACCAGCTGGGCTTGCCCGGATAGGCGAAGAACGACACCGGCGGCTTTGCGCCTACCAGAACAAGTGTCTCGAGCTCCCGAAGGAACTCCACGATCTGCTCGCCGAAGTATGGAATTCGCTCGACCGGTACGCACCCGGCGCCGAGGTCCACGCGTGGCGCGAACGTGTCGCACAGCAAGCGCGCGCCCGTACGGGCCTGGATTCTGCCCGCCGTCTCGAGCGCTGATCTGGAAAGCGCGGCGCCGCGCAGCAGGAGGGCGCTGCGCGTGCCGCCGTGCAGCCGCCGTGCCACGGCCTCGATCGCGGCGACCTCGGCGGGTGCCGCAACGATGTCGGGCAGCGGCCGGGCCGCATTCGTGGCAGGACCCCACGCGGTGTCTGCGGGCACGATCAGGGTTGCGATACCGCCGGGTGCGGCGCGCGCGGCCTGCACGGCGCGCGCGGCATCCTTCGCGATACCGCGCGCACTCGTGGATTCGCCGATCCAGGCCGACACCGGGCGTGCAAAGCCGACGATATCCGAGGTGAGCGGCGCATCGTACTGCCGGTGCACGGTGGAATGGTCGCCGACGATGTTCACGATCGGGCTCGCGGCGCGGCGTGCGTTGTGCAGATTCGCGAGTCCGTTCGCGAGCCCCGGGCCTAGATGCAGCAGCGTCGCCGCAGGCTTGCCGGCGATGCGCGCGTAACCGTCCGCCGCCCCCGTCGCAACACCCTCGAACAAGCACAGCACCGCGCGCAAGCCTGGTGAGGCGTCGAGTGCTGCGACAAAGTGCATCTCCGAAGTTCCCGGATTTGCAAAGCAGACCTCGATGCCGCAGTTCACGAGCGTCGCAACCAGCGATTGCGCGCCGTTCATCGCGATTGCGCGCTGTTCATCCGCTTCATCTGGAGCACTTGTGCCCACTGAGTTCCGACTTACGTGTGCTGGCCCAAATCATTGGATACGCCAATGACACGGCTTAAGGGTCGTCCAACGGCGCCAGCTCGCCAATAACCTCCGGCGCGAGCCCATCAGCCGTCAGAGCGGCGCGTGCCCCCGTTCGATCTGCCGCCGAGCGGTTCTGGCTGCCCTTGAATTTGCCCAGCGTGCGGCTCACTGCGATCTCGAAACCGACGATCGCGCGCAGCATCGAGGCAAGATAATCGGCCGGCGCATCGCCGACGTGCCAGCGATCCGGTCGGCCGGCTTCGTGCACATCGGTCAATGAGCCCACGAACTCTCGCAACCACTTTACATCATCGATGAACCGAATCTCTCCGTGCATGTGAACGGTCGCGTAGTTCCAGGTTGGCACCGCCTTGCCGTGCTCGCGCTTACTCGGATACCAGTTCGGTGAGATGTAATGCTCGGCACCGCTGAAGATTACAAGCACGGGCGCCCCGGCGGGTAGCTCGCGCCACAGCGTGTTCGCGCGCGCGATGTGCCCGCGGAGTTTGCCGCGGCCATCGGCATCGAGCTGGGCAAGCATCGGGATATGGTTCGCCGTCAGGCCTTCGGGGCCATTGGCCACCAACGTCGCGAGCGGATGGCGCGCAACGAATTCCTGTAGCAGCTCGATGCGCGTCTCGCGAAACTTCTCCGGCACGTACATGCTCGCAGCCTCCAATCACGGTAATGGCGCGATCAAGCGCCGAGGTTGTCTCCATCAGAGCATGCTGCGTGCGACCTCTTCGTGCAAGCGCCGCCGGGCGCCGGCACAACGATGACGGTCTGCGCCGGCGTGTCGACGCTGGTTTCGCTATGGACCGCCGCCGCTATCTCCCGCGTAGCTGATGTCGTGTTCATTTAGCGCGGGCCTATTCTTTGAGTTAGGCGGTCCGCAACATGAGGGTCTTCTTGCCTTAACTTTGCCTTTCCCTCGCCGCTCTGAAAACCCTGAGAGCCGCGCTGCTGCTGCTGCCCGCCGACAGGCAACAACACGCTTTTATGTAAGGTATTTCATAGAGATCCACATCATGGCGACGAACACAATCAATATCGTCCACACAATCGTCGAATCGCTAATTTTGGACACGGTAGCATCCTCCTGGTGTTGGGTGCGCATGCCATATTATTACGATATCGTCCGGGTCGACAGACGGGTTACCTCTTCGAGCTCGTTCAGAACCGCTTGTACTGCACCGGATCGCCCATGGCTCCAACACTTGCTGTGAGCGAGGAACTGGTGAGGTTTCGGTTTAGGAGCATGTGGGCGTTGAATGATGCATGCGAGTCGTCCGCCACCGACTTCGCACACCTAGGCTTGTGCGTCGCACAACGCAACGGACGCCGTCTCGGTGGCTCTACCTGACGGCCATTAGGCTCAGTGCCTGCAGGCGTCGAAACATTGCTCTGCCGTGCGCTTCGTCAACTCGCGACACTTGGCGAAGCACTGATCGAACGTGAGACCTCCAGGACAGGGTGGCGCAGCCACCGCTTCGGCAGGAGCCTGCCTCGTTACGGGCTGGATAGCAGCTGGGGCGGTTGCCGTAAGGGTCTGGGCGGGTAGAGGAGCCGCCGGCTGGGCTGCAGTTTGGGCCGGCAGCGGAACCACGGGTTGGGCTGCGGTTTGGGCCGGCAGCGGAACCACGGGTTGGGCTGCAGCTTGGGCCGATACTGGAAGCACCGGTGGGGCCGGAGCTTGGGGCGGTACCGGAACCGCCGGTTGGGTGGTAGCCACCGGCACCAAGTCGCACTGGATCTGGGTGTACCGCAACTCCAACTGCGCTTGAACTTGACTGGCTTCGGCTTTCATCGATTGGGCCATGGCAGGGCTGTATTTTTCAGTCGTGGATGCGCCTACGTCCGCCTGCGACCGCACGCGTGCTTCCTCCGACCGAATCCACGCGCACTCGCTGGCCCGCTCGGCTGGAGTTTTGGGCAATGGACGATTTTTCAGGAACTCATAGCCCTGGCCCGCATGCGCCCACGGACAGCCGACCATGAAAACCAGGACCGCCAGGAGGAGCGGAACAGCGTGCGCGACGAAGCGAACTCGGATGACGGTATCTCTCATAGCTCGATCCTACCAGTTGTCGATCTGTGGTGATCATCGATCTTAGTCCCAAACGCTTCGCGCAGGCCCGGCCTACGCGCTGACAGATTTCGGTCTACTGCTGGCCGGTATCGACGTGCACCGTGTTTCTCCCGGCATTTTTTGCCGAATATAGAGCCTTGTCGGCTCTAAGCAGAAGGTTATCGATCTCTGCGTCGCCGGACGTCAACGCCGCCACGCCGATCGAAGCCGTAAACCGTAGCGGTGATTCGCCTCCAATTGGAAGCTCCACGCCCGCAATTGCAGCGCGCAAGCGCTCGGCCACCTTCGTGGCCTCCGAGGAGTTGGTTTCGGGCAGCAGCAATACGAACTCATCGCCGCCCAAACGGCCCACCACATCCTCCGCACGCAGTATGTCGCAACATTCTCGTGTGAGCACCTGCAGCACGCGGTCACCCACGGCATGGCCATAACCATCATTGATCTTCTTGAAGCGGTCGATGTCGAGCGCCAAGATCGCCATCGCCCCACCATGGCGGCGCACGCGGCCCAGCTCTCTATGCGCCAGTTCCCGAAAGTATCGGCGCGTCGCTGCACCCGTCAGCGCATCGGTGCGTGCCTCCTCCTTGAGCTTCCTTTCCATCTCCTTGCGCTCTGTGAGGTCACGTGCGATCTTCGCCGCTCCGATGACGGTCCCATGAGAATCCTTCAGCGGCGAAGTCGTCAGCCAGATGTCAATCAGTGAACCGTCCTTTCGACGTCGCACGGTTTCGTAGGGCTCCACCCGCTCACCGCGCCGGATCTGTTCCAGGAGTCGTCCTTCCTCGTCTTCGCACTCGGGGGGAATCAGAATGCGGATGTTCTGACCGGTGACCTCTTCCGCGCCGTACCCGAACATCCGCTGCGCCGCCGGGTTCCAGGTGCGGATCAGGCCGTCCAGGTCGTTGCTGATGATGGCGTCGTATGCGGATTCGACGATGGCTGCAAGGCGCGCCATCGCCTCTTCGGATTTCTTGCGCTCGCTGACATCTCGAATCGCGCCCTGGACCACTGACCCCTCCTCGGTCTCTAAGGGGCTGAGAGAGATTTCGGCCGGGAACTCGCTGCCGTCCTTGCGCCGGCCGGATAACTCTCGACTGGCACCCATCGGACGCACGCGCGGTTGTGCGACATATTCAGCGCGGTGGCGAAGGTGAACGGCCCGAAAGCGATCCGGGAGCAGCATCTCAACCGGCTGTTGGAGAAGCTCACGGCGGGTGTAGCCAAACAAATGCTCAGTTTGCGAGTTAGCGAAGACGATCTTACCTTCAGCACTGACGATGACCATCGCGTCCGGCGCCGACTCCACTAGAGCTCGGAACCGTTGCTCCGCGTGCAACTGCTGCAAGCGTTGAGCGATCTCGATACGCAATCGCTCGCGCTCAGCCTCCGCATGCTTCCGCGAGGTAATGTCCTGCGTAAAGATCACGATTCCGCCTATTTCGCCTGCGCCCGATAGCCAAGGGTGTAGCTCCCAGTGCAGCCATTGGGTCTTGCCGTCGGTGCGCTCGAAGCGGTCTTCTTCCTCGCGTACCGTCTCGCCGGCAAGGCCGCGTTTATGCGCGTCGCGCCAGCGCGCTGGGATTTCGGGGAAGACATCATAGTGCGAGCGGCCGACTACAGCTTCGGTCAATCCATAGTCCGTCATCCAGCGTTGACTGGCCACGATGTAGCGCATCTCCCGGTCGAACATCGCTAGAGCTACTGGCGCATGCCTAATGAATAGTCGAATCAGCTCTGCCTGCTCACGCGCTGACGGGCAGCGGGTGAGGTCAGGAGCGCTGGAGGTGTGTACAGGCATGATCGTGATACTTTTACGCCCTCGACGGACTAACGCTAGGCGCCGTGGGCGGCAGTCGCAATTGTGGAAAACCGAATCCGCTGCTGGGACTCCGCCACTGATCGACGAGTTACCAGCTGATCGGGCGGGTACGTCTTATGGCCGGGGCGCTTGCCCTTAGCAGCCCTTCAATAGACTATTGAATGCCCCCCATAGCCGATCTACTGGTCTTCCTCTAGGCGCCGGGAATCGGCAGCACAGGCATGATCTCGACCGAATCCCCCGGGAAAATTGTGAAATGTGGATGTTGGTCGAATAGCTTGGCGGCGGCCTCGTGCGACTCCGCGCGTACCACCGTATAGGCCCCCATTTCATTGCTAACGTCTTCAATGCCGCGCGAAGATACTTTCTTGGTCTTACCGAGTGGACCACCCATCGCGACAATCGCCGCCTGGTGCTTGTCGGCCCACGCCCTCCAGGCTGCTATTCCCTGTTGCTGTTTGGCGCTGCGCTCCGCCTCGGATAACGCCTTCCATTGCTGCATGCGGGTACTGGTCTTGCTGCCCAGAAAAACAGCGAGATATGTGTTGTTCGACATGGGGTCTCCTTTTTCTTGCGTTGGGTAGATTGAAGCACTCGACGTCGCGATGTAAGTGATCGATGCCGCGATTTTGGCTCCTTTTGCATTGGCCAACATGAACCCGGCGCCGGCGGCATGGCTTCGTACTCGCGCTGCGAGTCGCGAGGCGTCGATTCAGCAGAAGCGCGTCCCCGGTCGGATTCGAATCGCCGACCCCCAGCTCGAAGGCGTATCCCAGCTCGAAGGCGTATCTCACTTACAAGCCATTGATTTGATTAACTCAATCCGCGTGGGGACCCTCCCCGACATCGCCGACCGGCGCGCGATGACCAGGCGATTTTCTGAGCCCTGTGGGCGCCTTTTCTCGCTTGTCCGGCTAGAGACTTCGAGATCGGGTCAGCGTCGTGCCCAATGCGAGGAAAGCGGTCATGCAAAAAGCCTATCTGCAGCAGATCCGAGAGATTCAAGGCCACACCGGGCCAAACATGTGCCTGGCATCGTGCAAATTCCTCGCGCTGAAGCTCCTGGGCCTCGTCGACCCGACCAAGCATCTTAGCGATTTTCTGAGCTCGAGATGGGCGCATCGCAACTCGGGACTGCCACTGCACGGGTGTTGGGGCGGAAGCATCGCCGATCACAACGACACCTTCAATCGCTCGGTATTGCCCGCTGCCGTCAACGATCCGAGTGCCGGCGTAAAGTCCTCGAGCACACGCGGTATTCGCTTCCACAAGGGATTCACGCACTTTCTCGGTCAGCACGCGAAGGCCGACCGGATGCTGCGACAGCTCACGCCCCTGATCGTCGGCGTCAGCATTCACGGCGGCACGACACGCGATCACTTCATCGTGATTTTTAAGGACGCGTTGGATCGATTCTGGGCGGTGGATCCGTGGCCGGGCGACCCAAACGAGGCCGTGTGCGAATTGGACACGTTCCAGACCTTCACCCGCCCGATCGAGCTTCACATGACGGCGGATGCCGTCAAAACGCGCATTCCGTGCGGCATTCCGTTCTTCGGCTACTTCGAATAGTGCCTAACACCTCGCGCGTGGAGGATCGCGACCCGCTCGGCTATCGGCGCTCCCCGGAAAGCGCGAGGTTTATGAGCCGATTTGCCCGCGCAATCCGCTATCCGATGTGAGCGACAGAAACTCGTCGATTTCGCTTCGGCTTCGCAGGCGCATGGTCGCTAGCCGAGCGGTCGGCGCCGATCCCAATCATGCAACCACAGGAGAGCTCGACATGAAGCCACCCAAGGCGGAAAAGCTGAGATTGAACCGCGAAACCCTGCGAGTTCGGTCGGATGCGCAGGCGCATCCTGTCGAGGGCGGCCTACGGGTACCGTTCGGATGTGTCGCCGCCGGATGTCTCTTGGTGCTTTTTCTCGCGTTTTCCTTTCGCGTCGAGGCGCAGACCAACCGAGACCTGTCCGACGCAGCAGGGTCGCAGCCGAGTTTCCCGATTGCGGGTAACCCGCCGCTGACGCTCGCCATGGTGAATAAGGCCACCGACTTCTTCGAGCGGCTATTGGATGCGAAGTTCACGGCCGAGCAGCGGAGGCAATTTCAAGACTCTCTAATCGCATCGTGGAAGGCGCGGCGAGTGATCGACATGCAATCGACAGTGAACGTGATTCAGTTGTGCGATCAACTGAATCAGAAGACTGCCCAAGAGCGCGAAATGTATCTACAGGCGCTGCGAGCGGGGTTCGTCGCACAAATGCGGGCTCAGCCAAACAACGTGGTATCGCGCTGGATGCTTCATGTTTATGACTCAGCACACAAGCCGCTTGCCGCAGGAAATCCTCCGCTGACCCAGCAGGTTGCCGATGCCTACGCCGAGATGTTCGACTTCATGCTGCGCGAAAGCATGGGAAAGCAGTATTTCGCGGCCGGACGCGATTTCAAAGCCGCGTTGGCGCAGGACTTGATTGCGCGCTACAACCAGCTCGCACCGGCACAGCAGGCGGCTCTCTCGCAGTCTCCGGCGCTGTGGGTGGCGCTGCAGGCGCAATGGCCGGTAACGCCCGAGAACCAGAGGCAGAAGCTGCGCGAGCAGTGGAGATCGACGTTCACCTCCTTGGGACAGAGTGCAGTACAGCAAGCAGGAGCAGGCAACGGGCAAAACCAGAGCTCGCCGTCCTCCGTCGATCAGCTCGCGAACAAGGAAGTGCAACAGTCTTGGGTTAGGCAACTGTCGCAGAGCTACATGACTCAAACCAACAACATCATCATGAACAGGATGCCGTTCCGCTAAGACACGTGGAAACCCCTTGAGCATCGTGAGGCGCCGACCCCGCGCGCAGCGGTGCAACGTCAAATTCACGAACCCACGTAACTCTAATCGTTAAGCAATACGAAGGAGCCTCGTGAACTAGCGTCGCTGATAGACCGACGGCGCGGTGAGCCTTGCGGTGCGCATTTGATGTTTTGTGTCGCGCGCTTGATAATCAGCCTAGGGCTTCTTGATTGTGGGATTGCGCGCGTATCGCCCACGCGTCTCCGGCTTTTTCGAGCATTGGCATGGCGTCGGGGTCATCATGCTAAGAATTCTGCGCAACTCAGCCGTGTTCTTGCTCATCGCGGCGCTCTCCGCCTGTGGATCACACCGCGGCTCGAGCGCATCCGGCGGGCCGGTGGGCATCATCTACTCCTTCGTGAAGGAGTCGGGCGGCACGACGCCCTCGAAGGGCTCGACGTTACTCCTCGGCTTCGAGCCTGACGGCACTGCCTATCTGTATGCCTATAAGCCCGGCGAGCGCATGGCTCACCACGGCCATTGGTCGTATGACGGTACTCGCATGACGCTATCGATCCCTGGTCTCTCCGTCGATACCACCTCCGCTCTATCGCTCAGCGATGAGAGCGTCACGCTTCCGTTCCAGGTGTTCTCAGATAAGCCGGGAACCTCGCAGTGGAAGCGTTTGGAGCTCCCCTATCTGAGCGGGATTTTCGCAAGCTATGATGCGGCGCTCGCCGACCCGAAGCTCAAGCTCGGGCAGGAGGAAGCGGTCAAGCACGCGTTGAAGTACGCACAGGAACGCCGGCCTGGAGGCTCAAAGGCGAAGAGCGCGCACCGATCGATGCCGTTTGGGACGACCGCCTCGGGTTGGTTCGGGTCGCTCGTGCCCGCAGCCCGGGCGGCTGGGAACGGCGCCGTGGCCCCGCCGTGCAAGGACGGTATTCCGCTCGGGGATCCAGAGGAAATATTGGGAGACTACGACTACCTGGTCTTGTTTTGGAATGAACCCTGCACGCTACGCCTGGAGCTGCTGCTGCAGCCTCCCTTGGAGGGCGAGCAGCAAGCTCCCCTCGACCGCGGTCCACTCTCCGGTGACCCACGCGTCTTCATCGACCCAAAGAGCCCCGGCGACTCTAGGTTCGACCCACCATCGAAGACAGCCCTGATCATTGCTCCTTTCGCAACGGAGAGCGACGATCACTTTGGGAGCGGCGTGTTATACGGCGGGGAGCCGACGGCGGCCACCTGGCAAGACTTCCGGATCGTGACAGCACTTGAAAAGAATGGCTATTCGCAGCATCGAGAGCTGCTGAATGCGCAAGCCGGCGTGGCCGCTATCGCCAGGGCCCTCATCGATGATCCCAAGCCCGGCGTGCTGATCATCTTTACCCACGGCAATGCCAGCGGCTCGCTCCTCACGCGCGATTCCGTTAGCGTGAATCCGGGTCAGGATACGGACTGGCACAACGCCAACTATCAGGCTTATCTGCAGAAACTCCGTGATGAAGGATTCGGCGACCTGGTAGATTTCAACCGGCCCACGGACCTGGCCAAGGATGCTCCGTGGAATCCGGTCACGTTGCACCCGCAACTGCATGAGCGATCGGGGCCCCTCGATCTCGAACTGCGGGTGGGATTGACGCCCCTCTTCTGGGCGTGGCTTGAGCTTGACCACGGCATCGACTTTCGACACACACTCGTGCTCATGATGGCCTGTAGCACGGATAGAACCGACACATTACGCAAGTTTATGCAGGCGGGCTCGTATTTCACGTGGTCACAGCTCGTTGCGAAAGATCTCACTTATGTAGTGGCGAAATACATTGTGGCCTCATTGACTCGTTCCACGCACTCGGCCGAGGAAGCCTTTTACAACATGACCCGCATCGCCGCACGGCGGCAGATGGTCTACGCCGAGGACAACCTGCTCAACTACTGGCTCGGAACTGGCGGCTACGATCTCAATAACCTGAACGCATACGGCTGGGACGGCCAGGCGCTGCTCTCGTACCGGGAAAACGGCTGGTTCGGCTCGACGAAGATCACCAATGGTGGCCACATCTGGTGGCTGCTCTTTGTCGAGCGCTGGAGTCCCGTCGTCAGCGTTGGCAGGACGAAGATGCTCGAGTGCTGGAATCTCTTTTGGCAGGGGAAGGAGCAGCCGGGGCTTAAGTCTCCGCAGTGTCAGAATTACCAGGGCGGTGGCGCACCGAACGCCGATGAGCTCGGCTACGCGACTTACCTGCTGGACGGCAAAGCGGAGCCGTCCTTTAGCGGAACTCCGGTGCCGCGCTGGACGCTGAACGATGGGCGCCCGCCGGACTGAGCGCGGCGTGGCGCCGACGGCGAGGTGCGCGGCGCGGATGGCGACAGGCTGTTGGAACGGTCATTCCGGTAACCTGATCATGCGGACAGATTTAGCCTGCGGAGCAGCGCCTTATAACGGTCATCCGTGCGCAGCGAATCCAGGAACGGATGATCCTTGAGCCACAGAAATAGATCCGGATCCCGCTCGGTGTAAGCCTTGCCCAGCCACTCGAACGCTGGGTCCCGCTCACCCCGGTAGGCGTGGATGAGCGCCACGATACAGGGAGAATAGGGGAACTCCGCTATGTAGCGCGTTAGTGCGGCATCGGACTCGGCTTTCCGGCCGAGTGCGTAATACGCGAGCGCTAGCCCAGCATCTCGAGCCCCTGGGTGTGCTTCAGCCTGCATTTCTCGGAGCGCCGCCTCTCGGTCACCGCGCAGCAATAAAATTTCGCCAATGTTGTGATGCTCCCATGCAAATGTCGGAACGATTGCGAGGCTCTTCCGAAAGGCCAGTTCGGCACGGTGATCATCCCGCATTAGGTAATGAATGAAGCCCTTTCTGCGGTAGGCACGAGGATTAAGCGGATCTACTGCCAGGGAGGCATCGTGCCATACGCCACTACCGAACCTCCGAGTAGCCGGCTGCCTACACAGAGCCGTATCGGCGGCTTTCTCTCGAAAGGGAGTTTCGCCTACATCGCCCAGCCGCGCGGGTGGGCTAACGTCCGACTCCCGCAAAAGTAGGAGGTGATATGGAAAGTCTAAGAACCCTCCCAGCGATGGTCGCCTCCTCGGGGCGTCTTCAAAGCGGCGGCGCCCCCCAACGTCCAGGTAATTCAGCCACGCGGACAGTGCGCCGCTGATGCCTTCGAATTGCTGTGGAGTTTGCAATGCTCTAGATCGTCGGGTCTTTTGCGGAGTGGCAACGGCAACCGTTGCTGCAGCCTCGCCAGGTCTTTCCACTCTCTAATAACCTCGGACAGGAGCAAGGGCTATGAGTGCAGTTGTACAGCAGAAGGGCGGTGATAACGTCGCGGTTCGACCGTTTCGTGTGAATGTTCCGGAAGACGAACTTACCGAATTGCGCCGGCGCATCACCGCGACTAGGTGGCCTGAGCAGGAAACGGTCACGGATCAATCCCAAGGCCCCCGGCTCGCGACGATCCGGAAAGTCGCGGACTACTGGGAGAAAGAGTACGACTGGCGCAAGGTCGAGGCGCGACTGAACGCCCTGCCGAATTTCATCACCGAGATCGATGGGCTGGACATCCACTTCATTCACGTTCGTTCGAAGCATAAGAATGCGTTGCCGCTGATCGTCACGCATGGCTGGCCCGGGTCTGTCGTCGAGCAGCTGAAGATTGTCGATCCACTCACCGATCCGACTGCGCATGGCGCGAGCGAATCGGACGCGTTCGATGTGGTGATTCCGTCGATGCCGGGTTATGGGTTTTCCGGCAGACCGACCACGACGGGCTGGGGCCCTGCTCACATCGCGCGTGCATGGGTCGTGCTGATGAAGCGCCTGGGATACACGAGATTCGTGGCCCAAGGCGGTGATTGGGGCGCGATTATCACGGATCTGATGGCCGCGCAGGGGCACCCAGAACTCCTCGGAATCCACTCCAACATGCCCGGCGTCGTTCCAGACGACATTGACAACCTTGCGCATGCGGGCGCCCCGACGCCGTCCGAGCTTTCCGCTGATGAAAGACTCGCGTACGAGCGGCTGGTCACCGTCTATGGGAAGGGCATCGGCTACGCGTACCAGATGGGGTTGCGCCCGCAGGCGCTGTACGGGGTCGCAGATTCACCCGTTGGCATAGCAGGTTACTTCCTCGATCACGACGCGCGTAGCTTGGCAATGATCTCACGCGTTTTTGACGGACAGCCCGAAGGGCTTACGCGGGATGATGTGCTGGACAACGTCACGCTGACCTGGTTGACGGACACGTTTGTTTCCGGCGCGCGCCTCTATTGGGAGTGTTTCGAGAAGAAGATTTCATTCTTCGGCGTTAAAGGCGTCTCCATTCCAGTTGCAGTGAGCGTCTTTCCTGACGAGCTCTATCCAGCTCCGCGCAGTTGGTCGGCGCGCGCATATCCCAAACTCATCCACTACAACAAGCTCCCCAAAGGCGGACACTTTGCGGCCTGGGAACAGCCGAAACTCTTTTCAGAAGAGCTTCGCGCGGGTTTCAGGCCACTGCAGTGGAACAGGTGATGTTCTGAAAAGTTCGGCGGGCCGGTGTACTAGCCGGCCCGCCTCATCAGTGCAGCATCGCATCGTAATTTAGATCAAGTTGTCCACTGGCTACTTCAGCAACCCGCCCGATCAAACATGAGGAAATGCGCCATGTCTGACTATTCGCAGTTCAACACCGACCGCACCTATCCGGGTTTGTGGACGATCACCTTCAGCAACGGGCCGATCAACATGTTTAGTCCCGCAACTATCGTCGAACTGGGAGCGCTGGTGGCCGACCTCGAGGCTGACCCGTCCGTGAAGGTGGTCGTGTTCCAGTCGGCGAATCCCGAGTTTTTCATCGCCCATTTGGACCTATCCAAGGCAGCCGAACTGCGCCCAACCAATTTCGCTCCCTGGTTCGACTTTGTGCTGCACCTCTCGTCCATGCCGGTCGTAAGCATCGCCAAGATTCGCGGCCGCACGCGCGGCATTGGGAACGAGTTCGTGCTGGCCTGTGACATGCGCTTCGCCAGCCGACAAAGGGCGCTATTCGGCAACCCCGAGGTCGGCGTCGGACTGGTCCCGGGCGGCGGAGCGCTGGAATGGCTCCCGCGCTTGGTCGGCCGCTCGCGCGCGCTTGAGATTGCCCTCAGCGGCGACGATTTCGATGCGGATATCGCCGAGCGCTACGGCTGGGTGAACCGCACGCTCGACGATCACGACCTTGACTCGTTTGTCGATGCGCTCGTGCGGCGTCTGGCCTCGTTCGACCGTGAAGCGCTAGGGGCGGTGAAGGCCCAGGTCAATCGGTTCGGGACGCCGACAGCTAACGAGCTCCAGTCGAGCAACGACATGTTCTTCTCTGCCCTGGCCTGGCCCGGTCAGCGGACGCGCCGTGCCAGGGTGCGCAGTATGGGCTACGGTGTTCCGAGCGACTTCGAATTGAACTTCGGTAGGCACCTGCCTGCGCTCGGGCGAGCGGACGGTGATAACACGGGTACGCAGCCCGACTGATCATCGCTCCTGCAGACTCCCCTGTTGGCATCGCCAGGTACTTTCTCGATCACGACGCGCGCAACCTGGCCATGATCTCTCGTGCTTTTGACGGGCAGCCGGAAGGCCTCACACGAGTCGAGAAGAGATAGACACGTTAGGGAGGAGATTCGTTACATGAGCGCGATAGCTTCTACAGCGATAGACGCAGAGGCGAAAAACCCTACGTCCAGTAGGCTCTTCTTCCTGGTTCTTGGCGCCGGCCGCATACTGTCCGCAAACCCCTGATGGCTCCGATTTGAAGACCATCGTCAACGAAGGCCGGAAGTTGCCCGATGGCCTGGCGCTCGATGTCGGACACGAAGCTGGAAAGCACAGTTCGATACTTGGCATCGAGGTCGACGACGCCCTCGAGGATGCAGGCTATCGGCTCGTTGTAGCGGATTAAGCCGGGACAGTAGCTTTGGGTCGCGAGAATCCGTTGGCGGCCAGCTGCACGACGGGCGCTGATCGATAACCGGCCTTCCGCCACCCTCGGAGACGTGACAGTTCGGCCGCGTAAGGGTCTGGACGGCCATAGCCGGTCATACCCCGAGAACTCCGGAATTGCGGGACTACCGGCCATTCGAACGACTGCTTTCCGGCGCCAATACAGCGCCTCGTCGTAGAGGCTTCCGCTCAATCCGACCGTGGCAGATGCGCGAGATGTTCGATGAGCTTTGCAAGCTCAATCAACGTCTCGTAGGCCAATTGCCGTGCGGGCAGACTCGCCGCACACGCTGTCGCCTTCCGAATCTCAGACCCTGACGACACCAAGGTCGAGGAGACTTCTTGCGGTGTCGACGATACTTTGTTCGGGTGGCCGCGATCTCCAGCCGAACACGGCCTTCGCGTGACTCGAATCGGTGCGATGAATCCTCCCGAGCCCGACTGCGAGTTGTCTCGTCGCGGGATCAAACAATCCCTTGACTCGGAACAGCACATCGGGAAGCCTACGCGTGGGAACTTTCCTCGCCTCCGTGCCAAGGTGCTGCTTCAGCACAAGCGCAACGTCGATCATTTTGAAAAAGGGGCCGGACGCGATGAAGCGCTCGCCTGCCATATCGGGTGCCTTGAGCATGCGCACATGCAGGTCTGCAACATCGCGAACATCGACAATCTCCCAGCCGAGATCAGGACAGCCAGGCAGCGAGCCCTCAAGCAGCTTCTTCACGACATTGATCGAAGGTGAGAAGTCCTCACAAAGGACCGGCCCGAGCATTAACGACGGATTGACCGTGCAGAACTCCACACCGCCGTCCTCGGACGCGACCCAGTCGCGCGCAGCGCGCTCCGCGATCGCCTTCGAAGCGTAGTACGGCTCGAGATCTGGTCGCGAAAAGTCGCCCCAATCTGCCTCGGTGAATGGACGTGCGACCCCCTGTGGACGGCCGTAATAGGTTGCCACCGCCGACGATGTCATCACCATGCGCATTACACCAGCGGCCTTTGCTGCGCGGAGGACGCGAAGCGCACCCTCTCTTGCCGGAACGATGACCTGGTCGGGTTCCTTAACAGCGCGTTCCGGGAACGGGGATGCGACGTGGGCAACATGAGTGCATCCCGCCATCGCCTCGCCCCAACCGGCGTCACTGTCAAGTTGCGCCACGAAGAACCGGAGGCGGGAGTCGTCGACCTTCAGGCGATTTCTTGTGGCCTCCTCCCTTGCCAAATCGCGGACCGTTGCATGGACAAACCATCCCTCAGATATGAGTTGGCGAATGAGATACCCCGCCACGAACCCGCTGCCACCAGTCACAAGCACTCTTTCGGTCACGGTCGCCACCTGGTCTTCGTTGCGGTTCCCACCTTGCGTCGAGGGTTTCCGTTAGCCGATCCGCGCATCAGATCTATCCTCTAGGTTGCACCTGTATTCGGGTGATGTGAACTACGGCCAGATCATCTACTGGCTCGTCGTGCCTGTCATTTGCGCGTCTATGTTCCGAAGCCTCCTTGAACGCACCGCCGACAAAAGTATGAGGCTGGATTCTGACATTGGTAACGATGGATGGCGCCCCGTATGTCTTGCGGGGTTTGGCGCCGACGAAGGTCGCGTGGCGCTATCGGCTTGGAATAAAAGACTTCGTCGCCTTCAGGGCGTCATGAAGGTAATGGGGGAGATTCTCGCTTGGGGACAATTGCGCAGCGGTGGACACGATGGCTCGGCAGTCGCCGATGAGTTGATCGCGTATGGTAAAGACGTTAGTTGGAGGAAGCCGCTACTTGACACCCCTTACTAGTCCCACCCGAGTCGGATCGGAAAAACCACGAGTGGAATGCCGTCCCCGTGCAGGCGTCGTTGCAATCCGAGCGCGGTCTGATTGTGTAGCCATTCGGCGACGCGGCGCCCGGGCGGCAGTATCAACTTGTTGGCAAAGCAGACGCAATCGGGAATCCTCGCCGTGGCCTCCTTGACGAGTCGCTCGAGCTCGAGCACCGGGTCGGTGCCGCAGCCGATCACGTGACTGGCGCTGAGGCCTGCTTTTGCGCAAAACGCCTCGGCCTGGCGCAATGCGGCGTCGAAACGGCGCTTGCGACGCTCCAGCGTTTCGGCGGCGCCCAGGGCGCGGGCGTCGTACTCGATCACGCTAAGAAACAGCACATTGCGGAAGTGCCCGGGGAAAAGGCGCTGGATCCACAGAATCGTGTGGACCGCGAGACCCGAGTGATCGCGCGTAAGCAGCAGGATGGTGGGGGAGCCGTCGAATCGGGCGACAGGGTGCACGCTTGCCAGCTCCCCCTGGGGGAGGGCGAAGTGCTCGTCAAGGCGCCGCCGGCAGTCGCTCACCCATGTGTAGTGCGCGTGGATTCGCAAGCAGACGAGCAGGACGAGCAGCGTCAGGCCGATGGTTGCCCAGCTGCCCTGCGACAGGCGGTCATGCAACGTGACGGCAAAAATGACGAATGCTATCGCGAATCCCAAGCCCGCGATCGCGACACGAGAGAGCCATTGCAAGGTGCGCGTGCGTTGCCGCCACCAGTGCCGCAACAGGCCCGCCTTGGCCATAGCCAGGCTAAGGAATACGTTGGTGCTGTAGAAGGCGACAAGAACTGCGAGGTCGCCATGGGTGGCATAGAGCACCGCCCCCGCCACCAGACCGACGGACACGACGCCGTTTTGCCGCTGCAGGCGAACGGAAAGGTTGCGGAACTGGTGCGGCAGCCACGAATCTGCAGCCATGTTCGCCAGCAGCGATGGCGCGAAGATCAGGATGGAATTGGCCGCGACGGTAAGAATGGCCGCTTCCAGGCCCAGCATGATGACCAGAGTGCCGCGGGACACCTCGGGGTCTAATCCGAGCTGCGGCAGGATCGCGCTGAATAGGGAGGCGTTGAGTGTGCGACCCGGTTCCGGGATCGCGTGCCATAGGGAGTACAGGAGAAGGAGTCCCCCCGCCAGGCACGCGAGCGTGAGAGCGACCCACAGCATGGCGAATCGGCCTGTGCGCAGACGCGGCTCGGCCAGCAGATTGACATTGTTGGAAACTGCCTCGACGCCGGAATAGGTGCTGCCGCCCAGCCCATAGGCCCGCACCAGCAACGCGAGGAGGGCCGTCCAGCCCCCCGGTTGTGAGACGTCGACGGCCGCGCCAGTGGCTCGGGCCGTATCCGCCACGAGGCCCGGTGCTTTCAGCCCGATCCCCAGCACGATGACGCCAGCGTGCGCGACAGTGAAGGCAATGACGACTGGCAAAAGGAAGCGGATCGCTATGCGCATGCCCCGCACGTTGAGAATGACCAGGAGCGCAACAATCGCCAGCTCGACCGGAAGCTTCCACGACTGCAAGCCCTGGGGCAGCAGACTGAAGAGCGCATCGACGCCGCTCGCGAGCGAGACCGCGATCGCCAGTATGTAATCGACAAGCAAAGCAGCGCCGGCGATGAGGCCTGGCTTGGGTCCCAGCAGTTGTGTCGTCACCCGGTAGCTGCCCCCGCCAGCAGGAAAAAGCTCGAACATCTGACTCAAGGCGAGCGCCACGACCGCCACGCTGACGACCATGCACAGCGCCAGGAGCGGGCCGAGGGCAGCATGACCGCCGAGGGCGAGATACGCCTTTT
>Ga0187784_10000615_pt1 | contig 26535 bp, 28 predicted proteins | sample 1015_SJ02_MP15_2_FD_132964 | JGI IMG/M metagenome (GOLD analysis project Ga0187784, IMG submission 132964) | Tropical peat soil microbial communities from peatlands in Department of Meta, Colombia - 1015_SJ02_MP15_20_MG | ecosystem: Environmental > Terrestrial > Soil > Wetlands > Peat | place... | reverse complement strand
GGTGATGGATCCGCGCTTCTTCAACTTCAGGTCAGGAAGGTGGGAAATCGAGTGGGAGAAGATTCCGGGGCACGCAGCAATCCCGTTGCCCCAGGGGAGCAAACCCCACGCCGAGGACTTCGACTACTACGACCTGCTTGTGATTAAGGAGCTTCAGAAGGATTCCCTGCAGCACTTGACTGGCATAGCGACGAAGCTCAAGGTCCACCAGAAGACACTCGAATACCATTACCGCACTCACGTCCAGAAGTGGAAACTCGTCCCTTCTTACTCAATCAGATGGACCCAAGACACAACGAAAAGACTGGTTCATTCTGTGGCAGGCACCATACTGACCTTTCACGGTCTCAGCAGACTCGAGTTCATCGAAGTCCAAGCGGCAATGAGTAAAATCCCATTCTTGTGGAACGAAGACCTCCTCGAGGGAGGCGAATACATCGCATATCTCTACGCGCCAGTTGCAGATCTGACTAACGTCATGAGCTACATCAACGGAGTTATTCCTAATCTGTCTTCCAAGGTTGACGTGGGCTTCGTCAAGCCTTCCGAAGCGGCCTCGTTCACAATCCCCTACAACATGCATCAGGGTGGCAGATGGAGGTTCGACCTCCATCAGATGGAGAACGCACTCAGGAAAGACCCTGCAATCCCGGTGAAAAAATAGGAGGAAGCCCGCCGGCGTCTACGGGCCCATTCCACCAATCTCGTCAAGGAACCCGATGGCCAAGCCATGAGCCGCAGCCAACGCGGCTATCGCAGAAACGGCCACCGTGACCAGAAACAGCCCTACTCTGATTTTGACATCGATGGTCATGTTCGGACATACGGCACGCCACTCTGAGTAATTCCACCTTTGCATCAATGATTGAGGATGACATCGTGGATTTCCCTAGCTAAACTAGCATAATTCCTGACGAGAACGAGGGGTGTGCGGCGAAGGCCTTCCAAACACCTATCTAGACCAGTGTTTCCACTGTTCTCGTTTGTCAGAAGGAATAGACGAAATCTTTCGCCGGGCGAAGGAGGGAAAGCCGCTTTTCTTGCGCCGGGAGGCTCTCGGTCCCGACTATGTGCCGGGGCACCTGCTGTTCCGCGACCCCCAGACAAAGGCTGTAGCCCAGATTCTGGCCCCAATCCTACGTGGCTCCAAACCATCGAACCTCCTCCTCTACGGCAAGACGGGCACAGGCAAGACAGCCGTCACGAACTACGTCCTTTCGAAGCTCAAGGTCGAAGCCAACAACCCGAACCTAGTGCTAGCTTATGTCAACACCCGGCTGGCCGACGGTGAGTACAGAACCCTAGCCGATTTCGCCAAGTTCCTCGACCTGAAGAAGGAGAAACAAATCCCGCTGACCGGCCTGGCCATAGGCGAAGTTATCGACAGGATATCGGAAAACATCAAGTCGAACAAGAAGAAAGTGGTCTTAGTCCTTGATGAAATCGACTACCTGGTGAAGCTCTTCGGGGACGACATCCTGTACGCCTTCACAAGGTCGGGGGAGAGGCTGACGCCCGGATTCCTCGCCCTCGTCGGCATCTCCAATGACCTCAAGTTCAAGGAGAGCTTGGACCCCCGCGTTCTCAGCAGCCTCAGCGAAGAGGAACTCGTCTTTCCACCCTACACCGTCGACGAGTTGAGACAGATACTCGCCGAAAGAGCGAGAATCGCCTTCAGGCCGTCAGTAGCTTCGCCTGCAGCTATCAACCTGTGTGCAGCCATGGCGGGATCAGAACACGGCGATGCCAGACGCGCCATCGATTTGTTGCGCATAGCGGGGGAAGTGGCAGAGCGCGAGGGACTGAAACAAATCGACGACTCGTGTATCAGGACGGCCTCCGCTAAAATGGAGGTCGACAGGGTGGACGAGGCCATCCGCTCCCTGCCTGTCCAGAACAAGGCCATTCTTGCCGCGGTCTCCCGCTTTGACGGAGGCACGAACACTGGTGAGCTCTATCTGGCCTATAGCAATCTATGCAAGAGAATGGGAATCGAGACCCTCACCCAGAGGAGGATGAGCGGGATCCTGGGAGACCTAGACCTTCTAGGACTAGTGGAGGCATCTGTCGTCAGCAAGGGACGCCGCGGACGAACTAAAAAAATTCAACTTCTGATCGGAAAGGACACTCTCGAAAAGACCCTGTCCGAGGACCCCGCCTTCGGAGCCGCGGTCTAGGCCGCCTGAAATCCCACAGCGCCGAAGTTACGCCTGATTACCTTGAGGGTCGAAAGATCGAGCACTGGCACGATACTAGGAGTCGGTTCCATCCCCATATTCAGCTGGAACTGTGTCTGGGCTTGCCACGTCCCGGAGTTGACAAGCAGAGTCCCCCTGTAGGAGAGCTCTCCGTAGGTATGCACGTGACCTACATGGAAGACGTCTGGGACCTGGTCGACGACCATGTAATCGCGGAGCTCGGGTGACAGGGCGGTCCGTTTCCCATAGGTCGGCGCAAGGTGCCTCGCTCTGAGGAGCAACTTCATGGCATCAGTTGGCCTGTCATAGGCAAGATTGGGGGTGGTGGCTATCACATCATCAAGGCTCTTACCATGGTAGATGAGGAACGTCACGCCATGCAACTTGACGTATGCGGGATCGCCGACCCAACGGACGTTATCCATCGCGTAGAGGGACTCGGCCATGTCGACCGCAACGGCCGGCTGAGGGAGGGCCTGCCTGACGGCGTCATGATTTCCGGGGGATATGACGATTTGAATACGTCCCGGGACCTGCCTCAGAAGCTGGGCGGCTAGTTCATACTGCTTCTTCGGGTCCCTTTCTGCCAGTTGGAACTCTTGGCCAGGGTATATTCCCACGCCGTCCACTAGGTCTCCCGCTATCACCAAGTACTTGATCCTGCTTACGATGTCTTTATCGCCGTAGCTCCCATTGAGCCACTGAAGGAAGCGGGCGAAGTCGTCGGCCAGAAACATCCTGCTCCCAATATGGACATCGGAAAGAAGGGCAGCGTAAACCCTAGGAGAAGAAGAAACGAACCTCCTTCCCGGAACGTCAGGGAGCACCACCGAATTAGTGAACAGCTGCCCCGACTTCGCCTTCGAAACCTCGACGACCACCATGCTGTCGAGGGGTGCTTCCAGGGCCGCCTTCTCGGCTTGGCTCTCCTGGCACACGACCTTGAGCGTCCCCGTCGGGTCGTCCACCTTCAACTCGACAACGCCCCTTTTGCTTGAACGATCGGACAGCAGGCCGGCGACCTTTACCTTCTTCCCAGGGGCCAGACTCTTCGTGGTCGAGACGGTGGCACTGCTCTTGGTGTCCAACCTCTCCCTGACTATTGAAAACAGCCTCTGGTATCTGTCGCGGAAGAGCTTGCCGAAGCCCTCTGCCCCATCCGCCGGGGAGATGGCTTGGGTGGGATCTGAAATGACTTCGAGCTCCGTGGCGTCGCTGACCGACACACGTTCTTGCTCCTGGGGCGCCTCTTGGGGAATCAGCCTTTCGACATCTCTTTCTGTAATGACCTTGGCCTCCGCTGGGGAATCCGCCTTCATCAGGAGGAGCTTCTCCACAAGACCGTCTACGTCGGTCCCAAGCGGGAGCCTGCTAATCATCTCATACGCCTTGGCGTCCAGCATGTAACCGGACGACAGGACTCTTGCGACCGCCTTCGACTCCTGCATCGGCCGTCCGAACCCTACGACGTATATATTGAGTCCGGCAAACAGACTTTCAAGAAGCTACTGACTTGTTCAGCTGAGGACATCGCTGGAAGCCTCGACGCACTGGATGCCTAACTGCGTCAAAACATCGAGCTGTTGGGAGTCCTTCGACTCGCAGTAAATCCTCGTTACTGGCTCAGTCCCCGAGGGCCTGAACATCACCCATGACCCGTCGCTCAACACCAGCTTCAGCCCGTCCAGGTCCCGCTCCTCTGCAATCCTGAGCTTTCTGAACGACTCCTTCACCTTGATGCGGAGGACGTCCATCCTCACCGTCGACTTGATGTTTGTCTGCCTATACCGCCACTGGATCTCTTGCATCGTCCGCCCCAGCAGGCCCCGGTCCGACGCTAGCAGGGTTGATACAATGGCCGAGGCGTTGATACCATCTTCCCAGAGCCCCCACTCTGGGTCAACAACCTTGCTCGGTTCCGCCGCGAAGACCCCCCCTTCGGCCTCTAAGACCGCGAACGTCTTCCCGACACGGCTCCTCTTGACGCTCAGGCCAAGCTTCTCGGCTTCCTCCGCCACAGCGCTCGAAGAGTTCTCGGAAATGACGGCAGAGCCTTTGCTCAACCCCAAGCCCCTAAGTGCTAAAATGGTAAGAATCGAGTCGGGGACGACGTTCCCCTTTGAGTCGACCATCACCAGCCTGTCCGCATCCCCATCGTGGGCGAAGGCGAAGTCCACTCCTAGAGCGGGGACCATCCTTGCGAAGTCGGAGAGATTTGTCGCGGTCGGTTCCGGAAGCCTCGCCGGAAAGCGCCAAGACACCTGGGCGTTTACAGCGACAACGTGGTGTCCCAGTCGCTTCAGGATCTCTGGGGTCACCATACCCCCCGGTCCGCTTGCGCAGTCCACCGCTATGCGCAGGGGCTGTGAGGCGCGCTGATGGCGCGACAATATAGACTGCATATATTCGTCAACGACTTCCTCGTCGGGAATGATTTGGCCGAACTTCCCGGAGGGCTTCATGACGTCCACCGCCATAGCTCGCTCTATTCGCTCTTCATCGCTCTTCGGAAGCTCCATTCCGTTGCGGTTGAACACTTTAACGCCAGAAAACTCCGGCGGGTTATGGGAAGCTGTCACCGAGAAGCCGGCGATGCAGGATCTAGACCTAGTTCCAAACGCCAGCACCGGGGTCGGGACCAAGCCGAACGCATAGGTGTCGCTGCCGACAGCATTGATTGCCGAGAAGACGGTCCTCGCCAGGAGGGCAGACGCCTTTCTCCCGTCCCATCCAACTCCATAGCGCCCCTTTCCCAAGGCGAAGGCGATGGTCTCGACCAGTCTGTAGACTTGCTCGGGAGTCTGGGTCCTGTTGAAAACCCCTCTGACGCCAGCCGTGCCGAAGGCTTTGACCAAGCGCTACCTCTCTATGATCTTGCCCCAGATTTCTGGGGTGGCTTCTTGGGCCAGCATGTGAAGCGTCGTCGCGAGCTCTCTTATTTCCCACTGGGCCTGCAGGGCCGTCCTCTGCCACACCATGTGCATGAGACTTCTCGCACTCAACGTCATGACAAGCTTGGTCTTGATGGCGCTTGGAAGTATGTACCGGGCATCCTCCTTGGGGATACCGGCTGCTACCATCTTGTCGTACGCCGAATACACCGCCTTCAGACCTTCATCATAGACTTTGTACCCAGCGTCATTAGATTGAATGCTCGGAGGTATTACAACCCCCTCTTTGGTCGCCGCCGAGAACCGTTGAGACTCCTGATCATACGACACGGCTCTGTGGCGGACAAGCTGATGGGTCGTTACCCTGCTGCAATCCTCTATCTCGAACATGTAGACGATGTGGTCCATCACAACCTCGGGGTCGAACGGGACCCCCTTCAGGGCCAAGACGCGCTTTATCGCATCTAGATCGGTGTGGTAAAGGAGCTTAACTCGCATTTACTTTCACCCCAAAGGCTAGCTCGCTGAAAATGGGACAGATGCCTCCCTGGGAAAGCTCCAACACAATCATCTCGGCGAGAGATTTACCCCGTGGATCCTTCCAGAGTTCCACTAGGGTCCTCGCGTTCAAAGTCAGCAGCCAGTCACTTGATCTGAGATGAGTCACCCGCAGGTAGGGGAAAGTCTGGGTTAGAAGTCCCATTTCAGTTTGGTCCTCCTCCTCAACTACCAGGGTCATCACAAAGTGCTCGAGAACATCGAGGGACTTGTCCTGGAGAGCCTTGCCAAGGAGATACTTCCAGTACTCGGGGCCCTTCTGCTCAAGCTCGTTTTCTATGTCCTCAATGGGCTTGGTGCTGTAGCATCTCCTCATCGCCACGGCAATGGTCCTCTCGGGATGGGGAGTCGACCACGTCAGCGAAACCTTCATGCCAACTTGAGGTCCTGGCCACACATTTGATTTAAACGTGGGCTCGCGGAAGTGAGGGTTTGGTGAGTGCCTCGCCCCAACTCAAAACAGAATTCTCGGTGGAGCCGAAGGGCGCTATCGCCTGCGTGGTTGTGTTTCACGAAGTATGGGGCCTTGTCGAGCACACCGAGGATGTCTGCAAACGGGTTGGCAAACTTGGATTTGCAGCGACGGCACCAAATCTGTACAAACGGCATGGCGATCTTCTGACACCCGCCAACATCCAGAAGGCCATGGAAGTCCTCTGGGAACTCTCTCTGGAAGAAAGGAGGGACAAGGAGAAAGTAGCCAGGGCCTTCGACAATAAAGGGGTCGCAGGGGAAGCGAGGGAAGTAGCAGCCGTAATCTACGAACCCGCTTTCAGAGACAGGATGATAGAAGACGCCGTGGCCGCGGTCGAACGGGCCCGCTCCAAGTTCGGCAGCGTATCAACTCTTGGATTCTGCCTAGGTGGTGGCTTCTCCCTGAAGTGCGCGACTAGGAGCCAGAGCATGAAATCGGCAATCAGCTTCTACGGCCAGCCGCCCGCCAGCGAGGATGTTCCTAGGATTTCTATACCGATTCTGGACATCCACGCCAACCAGGACGAGATCATCAACAAAGCCGTCCCCACATGGGTGGGTGCGATGCTTGAGGGAGGAAAGGACCTGACCCTGAAGACGTACCCACGGACAAGGCACGGCTTCTTCAACGACACAAGGAAGGAGGTGTACGACAGAGACGCAGCCCACGAGGCCTGGGACATCACGAAGTGGTTCCTTGAAAGAACACTCGGAAGACACTGAGCTGATTGACTGTTTCGTCACGTGGAGCTACATAGTAGAGCGCTCCAAGAAGCGGAGTCCCCTCAAAGGGATAAATCCAGTTGGGGTTGGGCACACGCAGGGCCGGGGTGGCAGAGTGGTTAATGCGCGGGCAACCCGCCAGGGCGCAAAGCGGGTCCGCAACTCGAGATCAAAGACCAGTCAGCCCGTGACCTTCGGGTCGCGTGGGTTCGAATCCTACCCCCGGCGCATATTTGCTCACATTCAGAGTACAGATAGTAGAGCTCAGGCTGTCTTGAAAGACTCGCCACAGCCACAGGTCGAGACTGCGTTGGGGTTGTTAACCACGAACCCCCCTCCCATCAGCTTCTCCGACCTGTAGTCAACAGTGGATCCCGCGATGAACGGCGCGCTAGACCTGTCCACAACGACTCGTGCACCACCGACATCGATTACATAATCGTCATCCGAGAGTTTCTCGTCAACGACCATCCCGTAAGACAGCCCCGAACATCCGCCCGCCGTCACGAAGATCCGCAGCGCAGCTCCCGGCTTCCCCTGCCTCTGAAGGTAGAGCTTCAGCTCATCAGAAGCCTTCTCGGTAAGCTGGACGATGGGCTTGATTTCTGTGCCCTGACTCAATACAAGAAATAGGGCCTTGCCCCGTATAAAAACTAACGGCTTAGGATATGAGCTTCTGAGCGGCTCTCACGGCCTCGGCATATGGTGGTTCCTCTGAGGGGTCATCCGTGACCCACCTGTATCTGAGCTTCTTCTGCTGGTCCACGACCATGACCGCTCTCTTGGCCACTCCTTTGTATCCAAGCCCCACCCAGGGGTCCTGAAGGACACCGTACAGCTTGGCGATCTTCTTGTTGAAATCACTCAAGAGTGGAAACGGAAGGTTGTAGGTCTGAGCAAACGCCTTCAGCGAGAAGGAACTGTCTACGCTGATGCCGACGAGCTGGGCTCCCGATCCCTGGAGGGAGCTGAACCCGTCCCGGAAGGTGCACATCTCCTTGTCGCACACACCTGAGAAAGCGAACGGAAAGAACGCAAGAACCACCGGTCCCTGTTTCACGAGCTCGGCCAGCGCCCGCGTCTTCTGATTGGCGTCCGGAAGTACAAACTCCGGAACCTTCTGGCCCAGCCTGAGTACCACGAACGGGGAAACGCTCGGTTCTGATTTAAGCGCTACTTCTGAGGCAGCCTCTGCAGAAGCTCGAAGTACTTGGAGGCCAGCGAGACTAGCTGGTCCTGCTTTGCAGGGTCCGTCTCGGTTCCTAGGGCGGCTGTAGTTTCGTTCAACCTCGCCAGAATCACCTCGCGCATCTGGGCGACAACTGTGTCGTATGACACGGCGGAACCCTCGGTAATCGACGACAGGTCGTCATGGCTGGTGCAGTAGACCTTTCCTCGGTACCTTACTTGGATCCCCCCGTCTTTAGGGCATGGTTCTGCAAGCATCGTCGCTCCCTTGCTAACCAGCTCGGCAGCCAGCCTCATTCTGTCCTTGGAGGAGCCACTCATTACACCGCCCGTCTCCCTGCTCGTATTAAACTCGGCTCGCTACGAAAAGCACTTAATCCCTTCGAATCGAGTCTCGAAACCCGGGGTCCCTTCCACGAGTGCCAAGCTGAAAAAGCAACAGGAAAACGACGCAAAGCTGGCGAAGGCTGTCGTGAGCCTTCAGCAGATTTCAGATTCCAACATCACACCCAGGAACATCAGGAAAATCGTCAAGGACTCTGTCCTCATGCTTCAGGACACGAAGCAGAGCGTAGCGGTGAGGGCGGCTAACGCCATCAGTCTCTTGGACGAGGTTGCGCAGGACCCGAACATGCCATCGTTTGCCAGGGTGACCCTCTGGTCTGCCGTGTCCGAGCTGGAATCCATCAGAGAACAATAGCATCTCGGACGAAGTTTCAGGGTTGGCTCGGGCAAAGCTTTAACACGTTCTCGCATGCCGCAACGGCGATTGCCAAACTGCCCGAAATGCGGGAATAAGGAATCAATGCCGACACGGACTTTCAACGTGATTGTCGAGCCTGCTAAGGGAGAAAGAGGTATGACCGAACGGCGGGTCGGCATGTATACATGTGAGAAGTGCGGAACAAAGTTCCCGACCGTCATCAGCAGACAAAGATACCTCATTGTCGCAGAAGAGCAACTGAAGTCGATTCAGGACGAGCTCGCATCAGTGAAGAAGGGGAACGAGGAGCTGGGCGCCAAGATCCAAGAGATGGCCCAGCAGCAGAAAGAGATCGAAGATTCAATGGACAGGACGGCCAAGGAGAACGAGTTGAAACGTCTCCAGGCCAAGCTGGTCGATATTGAGGAATTCGTCGGCTACCTCAGAAAAGAAAAGGGCGAACTCGAGCAGAAGGCTTCTAGGCTCCGGTAGAACCTAGACCCCCTCAGTCACGACAGGCGGAAGAGTATACCCCGCTTCAGCTTCGTATGACGCGGCCTTCTCTTCCAGCACAGCCTTCTCCGTCCGGAGCGCCTGCACTTCGCTCTCCAATGCGTTAGCAGACTTCTCCAGCTCGAAGGTGGCTATCTTCTCCTTCAGGGAGGCGATGTCGGCAAGGAGCGAGGCCTTCTCGGCCTCGAGTGACCTTATCTTCTCCTCGAGCTCTGTCCTCTGGTCAGCGTATTCGGTTACCACTTCCATGGTTGCCGATGTCACACACTCGGAGGGTTTACTTCTCTGACATAACTAAAAACAACTGACAACATCGTGAACTACCACCGACTTGAGCCGCCTGGCCTCCATCGCCAGAGGCCGTATCCTCCTTCTTCCGCCAGGCCTGCCGAGGACAATTACTTCCCTCCAAAACCCACGACTGATTTGGCAGGATATTGGGGAGTACGCTGAAACTGAAAATGTCAACACGCAGGATTTATGAATCGACTCCGGTCGGCTTCACCCATGCCCAAAGGGCTATGGATTTGGCCTTCGGATCCCAAGGCACAGAGAGTTGTCCTGAGGAAAGTGGCCGCGTCTCCGCATCTTATGGCAGCCCTGACAGCCCTTGGAAAGAGCAGGGAGGGTATGAGCGACGCCGAGCTCGACGACATTATCAATGACAACTCAGAATGGACCACCCTCTGGGTAATCAGGCAGCTCACTGCTCTTGGGTTCATCGAGTTCAAGGTAGATCTCTTCGGAAACCCTGCCAGGTACCAGCTCACCGATGCAGGAAGGAGCGCCCTTGCGGCGATCACAGGTCAACCTCCTTCATCAAGACCTCCAACGGTTGCTCCACCTCAGCCAGCCCGACCGGCGCCACCTTCGCCTCCGCCTGCGACCCAGAAGGCTGCCTGACCACACCAGAGAACCAACCTCGGTACTTCTACATCGGCACCTCATCGGGCGTTAAGTAGTCCTGGTCGTTTGAATATGCGTGACAGTCGAAGTAAGCATCTACCTGTTCGGCAAACCGGCGTGGGAAATCGAAGGTTTAGAGGGAGGAGGGCTGGACGAAGCTCTAATCGAGAAAATAAGGAAGAAGGGAAAGGAACTTAGTCAGAGCCTTGACGAGGTCGCTACTACCCTGACAAGGATGATGAAGAAGGGATGGGATGGAACGGGGACGTTGTACGATGTCGACCTGTTCAAAGGACGTATCGTTGGGTGAAGCCAGAAGGGAACTCGCAGAGATGGGTCTGGACCCGAGTTTGGCATTCGAGTTCGAGGACGACGACGGAGAGGCTCCTGTTCCCATCGAGAAGGGATTCGCATCTTCTAAGTGCTGTGTTGCGACTACTAGCCACAGGTGGTCTATACTGGTGCGGGGGGAGGGATTCGAACCCTCGAACCCCTAAGGGATGAGGTCCTGAGCCTCACGCCGTTGACCAGGCTGGGCGACCCCCGCGTCGTCTCGGCGAGCCCAGGCTTCTCTTTATGAACGTTCAACACTTTCGCTCGCCTCCCTCTTGTCCAACGAGGTCCCCCGCGCAGCCGTGTTAAATCCCCACGAAGTTCCACGTCCGCATAATGTCTAGATTGCACTATCTCTACGAGCAGGCGGCAAGCGGCAGAGAGCGCTTCGTCTATTATTGCTCAAGTTGCCGCTGCGTTCTCCACGTCAGGCGCGATTTGGGGCTCGCTGGCGAGACGGTCGGTTCCCTGAACGGACGCTGCATGGGGTGTGGTGGTCTTCTCGAAGGGAACGTCGAGTGCAGGCTCGCCCCCGTACCTGATGACTGGTCTGACGTCTTCCCGAGTGCCACCTCACCGGCGCAGAAAATGGAGGTGCTTTTTCAGAAGGCCTCGTCCATACCACACTTCTCTCTGGGCTTCCCGCGCCTAGACTCGCTCCTACGACCCTTCGGAGAAGGGCGCATGATCCTGCTCAGCGGGGAGACGTCATCCATCGTAGCCGAGCTAGCCTCGTTCAGGGCCCAGCTCCCGATTGAGTCAGGGGGCCTCGACTCGGCGTCCCTTTTCATCGACGGGGGTAACCGCTCTGACCCTTACCTTTTCTCCTCATTCGCCAAGCAGAGGGGCCTCAAGCCAGCGGTGGCCATGAGGCGGGTGGCTTCCTGTCGCGTCTTCACATTCTATCAGCTAGCCGCCTTAGTCTCGGAGCACCTCGTGCGGGCAGTCGAGGATTATGGGACCAGGCTGGTGGTGATTTGCGACATTCTCGGCACCTTCAACGAACCTGAGCTGGAAGAAAGGGAGGCAAGGCGCGTGCTGAGCGCCGTCGAGGAGGGCATCGAGAAGGTGAAGAGGCAGGCCCTAGTGATTGCGACTCAGGCTTCGCCCAACAAGTACGACGGCATGGTCGCTTCCTGGGCCGACGTCCAAGTTCGCCTGTCGTCCGAAAGAGAAAGAATCAGGGCGGACCTCGTCAAGCACAGAAACAGGCTGCCGGGAGAGATCACGTTCAAGCTTGGCCAGCTCCTCAGGGCCACAAGGACGGGAGGGGCCCGCTGATGGGTAGGACCATACCTTCGTTCAGGATAGCCGAAGCCCAGGAGGCCGCCGAGTGGAAATCGTTCAGGAAGGCGCTCCGCCCTCGGGACAGGGCTGCATTCGACGAAATACTCAGCTCCGCCAGGCTCTACACCTCAGCGTCTTCGGCCGCGGTCAGGGCGTCGAAGTTCGAAGGGATGGCCATGGCAGCGATCTTCCACCATTACAAACTACTCATGCGGGCGGTAGGCGCGACATCAGGAATGGAGCCGAAGGTGGGGGAAGATGACTCTCTCTGACGGCGAAATCATAGAGGAGTTCGACAGCTGGCAGCGCTTCGCCGACGCCCTACGGGCGGAAGACAGGGCGCTCTTCAAGGAGATGCTGAGGCTCTGTTACGAATACTTCCCAGCAATTCAAGCGAGAGACTCTCCGTTCCCAACCGAGGCTCTGTTCATGAGCCTCCTGCTGGCGCAGCACAAGACGATAGTCTGGCTGGCTTCTGAGATTAAGAGGCTGAAGGCCGACAGCGAGAGGCCGACCAGTGAATGACATCAGCTATGGGAATCCCCAAAGCCGTCAAGGCTGTGAAATTCCACTGCAAAACCACGCCGCAAGCAGAGTTGCTCGGCACTCTAACTTGACCTCTATCCAGCCGCGGCTCTGACTTCGTGATTAGCAATGAAAGGCTGGATTCTAGATCTTTATCCTGGGAACCCGGGGGAAATGGTCGTCTGGGTCAAGCGTGAAGACGGCGAGGCCGTCCGCCTGGTCGATCGATGGTCTCCGTCGATATTCATAGGGGCAGATAACAAATCAGACTTCGACGTCCCGTTCCAGACCCTACGTAACGACTTCGTCTGGACCAGGACCGTCCAGAAGCGCGAAAGGGTGACCGACGCAGGCACGTCCTGCGTCGTCGAAGCGAGACTGAAGGACGCGAGGAAGGCCCAGCAGGTGGCAGGGAGGATAGAACGCCTCGGCCCCTTCGGCACCTTTCGGCTTTACAACGTAGACGTTCCTCCCGGCCAGAGCTATCTCTACGAGCGGGACCTCTTCCCCCTCGCCTACTGCGAAGTAGAACAGAAAGGAGACGCGCTCAGGTGGGAACTCAAGGACGACGTCTGGGCCTACGACTACGCCCTGCCGGTCCTGAGGAAGGTGAAGCTCGAAGTCGACATCGCGAAGCAGGGAAAACTGCCGCGCTTCACAGACAAAATCGAGGGGATTTCACTAGAAAGCGACCGCGGGAAAATCGAGATAGGCGACCGCAGCGAAGCCGACAAGCTTCTGGGGATGGTGGAGGCAGTGCGAGAAGCAGACCCCGATTTCGTCCTCACCAACGACGGCGACACGTTCCTCTTCCCCTACTTGATCAAGCGCGCCGAAGCGAACGGAATCGGCGTCAAGCTGGTCCTCGACAGGGACGGCGTTCCCATGAAGCTCCCCCTGAAGGGGGGCACATCCTACTTCAGCTATGGGAGAATTCACTACAAACCTTCGGCGATTAAGCTCTGCGGCAGAGTGCACATCGATGTCAACACATCCTTCGCCTACTCCGAGGCCGGATTCGACGGTCTCTTCGAGCTGAGCAGGATATGCCGCATGCCCCTCCATACCTCGAGCAGGGCGAGCATAGGGAAGGCGCTCTCCAGTCTCCAGTTCTATCACGCGTCGAAAATTGACCTGCTCGTCCCTTGGAAGCCGACCCTGGTGGAGCACTTCAAGGACAGGAACGAACTGCTCATGGCGGACAGGGGCGGCTTCGTCTTCGAACCGAAGATAGGAGTCCACGAGAATGTCGGCGAGCTGGATTTCAGCGCGTTATACCCTAACATAATGTACAGGAAGAACATCTCAGCCGAGACAGTCAGGTGCGCCTGCTGCCCAGACTCGAACAACAGAGTGCCTGAGCTCGACTGGAACGTGTGCAAGAAGCGGGACGGGATTGTCCCCCTGGCCATCAAGATCATAGTGGAGAAGAGGCTACACTACAAGGAGCTCAAGCGGACCGCTAAGGGAGCCGATTATGACAGGTACAACGCCAGACAGGCAGCTCTGAAGTGGCTGGGTGTCACAACCTTTGGGTATCTGGGTTTCAACAACGCGAAGTTCGGCCGTATCGACGCCCACATCGCCGTGTGCGCCTGGGACAGAAAGATACTGCTCGACACGGCCAGGATCGCTGAACGGAGGGGCTTCGAGGTGATGCACGGCATAGTCGACTCCCTCTGGATCCAGAAGGAAGGGGCAGACAGGGACGACTATCTCGAGCTGAAAGCCGAAATAGAAGCGGAGACCGGATTTGCTATTTCATTTGAAGGTATCTACAAATGGGTGGCCTTCCTTCCCTCAAAGGTCGAACCAAACGTACCGGTGCTCAACAGGTACTTCGGGGTCTACCAGGGTGGAGACCTGAAGATCAGAGGAATAGAGGCGCGGCGCCATGATACGCCTTTGGCGTTCGCCATGTGCCAGATGGAAATCCTGAAGGTCCTGGCGGAAGCAGACACGACTGCGGATGCAAAGAAGAAGGTCCCCGAGTGCATTGAAATCTTCCTCAGACACGCCGAAACATTGGCAGATCGTGAGGTCCCAGCCTCGGAGCTCGCCTTCTCCACCAACCTCTCGAAAACCCCAGAGGAATACACCGCCATGACTGTGCAGCATGCTGCCATCAAACAGCTTGTGGGGGAAGGGGCGACCCTCCACGCTGGTGAGGGGATACGGTATGTCATCGCGGACTACAAAGGGAAAGACTCGAAGAGGGCAATGCCCATTGACATGATTAAGGATCAGACGAAGTACGACTCGGAGCGCTACATCGTGCTGCTGGCTGAGACCTGTTCCTCTGTTCTCGAACCATTCGACAAAGGATGCACTGCTACAGGGCTCCTGTCGTCATACGAAGCTCGCAGAAACGCGCCCCTCGACAGCGCAGGTTCTACCACACAACAGCCTTCGTAGGTTTGATTTTCAGTATCGGCGACTCTCCTTCGCCCCAAGGGCGTCTCCTGTAAATCTCGAATTTCTCAAACAGAATCTGGAGCAGCCTGAGGTACTCCTTCCCCCGTTCAAGGATCTCACATTCCCCTTCCACCATAACTGCATGATTGGGGCGGTAGTCGTCCACGACGAGGGCCACCCTGTTGTTCTGCCTCAGGTTCTCCAGCTTCTTTGTGCCGTAATCAACTGCGATAACGATATCCTCACCATCTAGAGCGTAGATAACAGGCACGACATGCGGTTTCGCATCCTTCGATGCGGTGGCAAGCCTGCACAGTTCATGACGTTTCAGGAAGCTCAGGGACCTGGGCGACAGGACTCCCATGCCGGAACGACCCTCCACGGTTCGGAATAAGACTGTCGGCTAATCCTTTAACGCAGGCACGATGACAGTTGGCACCGATGAGATACACAATCCTCGGGAGCACAGGACTGAAGGTATCGAGGCTCTGCATAGGCTGCATGAGCTTCGGGGGGCCCGACGCCAAAGGCTTCGGGTGGACTGTGGGCTACGAGGACTCGAAGAAGATCATAGACAGGGCCATCGACCTTGGGATTAACTTCTTCGATACGGCCGACATCTATTCGAATGGGAAGTCAGAACAGATCGTGGGCAAGGCGCTGAAGGGGAGGAGAAACCAGGTTGTATTAGCCACCAAGGTCGGCCTCCCGACTGGCAAAGGTCCGGACGACCGCGGCCTTGGAAGAAAGCATGTCAGAAGGAACCTGAAGCGCTCTCTAGCCAACCTGCAGACGGACAGGGTGGACCTCTATCAGATCCACCGCTGGGACTACGAGACCACCGTCGAGCAGGTCCTGAAGACCCTCACCGAGGCTGTAAGAAAAGACAAGGTCGTCGACCACATCGGTGCCTCGAGCATGTGGACCTGGCAGTTCGAGAAGGCCCTCTACACGAGCGACAGGCTAGGCCTCGAGCGATTCAAAACAATGCAGAACCACTACAACCTCGATTATCGGGAAGAAGAGCGCGAGATGATACCATTCTGCGTTTCCGAAGGGATTCCCCTAATCCCCTGGAGCCCCCTCGGGAGGGGCTTCCTGACCGGGAAGTACAAACGGGCCGTGAAGCCCTCAAGCTCAAGGTACAAGATCGACGTGTACCTCAGTGGGAGATACTTCAAGCCCGAGGACTTCGATGTCGTTGAGCGCCTCGAAGAAGTGGCGAAGGAGAAGGGCTTGACCCCGGCGCAGCTGGCTCTCGCGTGGTTACTCCACAAGAAGGGGGTCGCATCCCCCATCATCGGGCCCACCAAGGTCGAGCAGCTCGTGGAGTTGGCGGAAGGCGCCGACGTGCGCCTGAAGTCGAACGACGTGAGACGTCTCGAGGAGCCCTACAGGCCCCACCCGGTCCTAGGCCACGAGTGAAATCACGTAGGGAGGTCCACGGTCGCCACGGTAGGGAACGAACCGCCGATGCTACTCACCATCACCTCGCCCTGAGAGATGGTGTAGAGGTAGTCACCGATTATTACGCTCCTGTCGATGGAGAGGCTGTCGTTCGGGTAATCTCCGAAATTCTGCCCCGCGGGGTATTGCGACACTCCGCCGAGGACCGTCAATCCGGTCGGGCTCCACTTGATGACATACACTCCTTGCCATACCGGATTGCCGTCGGCCGGCAAGCCTCCCTCATAGGTCGTGTTCCCACTCACCTGGTACAGAGTCAGGGGGATAACTGTGATATTTCTGGTCGGGTCGTAGGTGAAGGCCAGATGGTCGCTGAGGACTGGGGAATCAGTCCCCCTGTCTCCGATGTCGAGCTTCGCCACTTGGACTGAGGTCCCGTTGGCGTACACTTTGAAGAGAGAAATCTTCAGTCCAAGGTAGTAGCTGAAGTTGCCCGACGAAGCCTGCACAGACTCCTTGCCTACGCCGATCAGGTACCCGTTTGCAAGGGGGTACAGATAGTCAGAATAGCCCGTGACCTTCAACGCGCTCAGTATCACCGGCTCGGTGATGTTCTTGAACGAAATGACGAACAGGGGGTCGATTTGCTGGTACGTGACCACATAGCCGACGTCCCCATCAAAGCGGACTGCATAGATGTTCTCTCCGGGGGCGATGTTCTGCAGAGACGAGACCAAAGTCATCTTCTGGTCGAGCACGTAGACATCGTCGCTGGTGGTGGCTACGCCGTTGATCGTGGCAAAGCGACTGGTTGCTATCCTGAAGTATCCGTCATACTCGTCCATAGAGAACTGGTTCAGTAACGTCCCGGGGACCACTCCAGCTTCGGCAGCCGTCACCGTCCCATTGGCGTACGAAGCGCGAAGGACGGTACTGTTCTGCGACTGCGCCACCTGCTGAGGGGTTATCACGCCGCCACTGAAAGCATTCCCCGGAACCCCGTCAACATCGTAGAGGTCAAGATAGTTCGTGTAGGCCACATAGATGTTCGAGGTCGAGACATAGACCGTGGCTGAAGGTCCCGTTAGGACGGAGATGACGCTCTCCTTTCCCGTGGACATGCTTATGCTTGGAATCATCGTGTAGAAGTTGATCTGGGCCGTGTTGTTGGTGTAGAATATTGACGTCGGGGACAGTTCCGTCTGGATTCCAGCCTGCGAGATTGTCGGCATCACCGCGCTCGCGTTTCCCTGGTCGCTGAAGGCGTACGATGGTTGCTGGATGACCGCATACACGTAGCCCTCAGCCATCCGGGCAGCCACGTAGTTGCCCGCGATGGTGACATTCTGCATCAGCACCGGTGAGGTAAGAGTCGTCGTGTCGTACAGGAGCAGCTCGACGGCCCCCGTGCCCGAGCTTGTCTGGACGATGACCATCAAACGGCTGGTCGCCGCCTCGAGTCCCAACACAACGCAGTCTGGGAAGGAAAGGGTCGAAAGTATGGCCGTCGAGTTGGGGGGATAGGCGTTCATCAACGCGACCGAGTCTTGGGTAGACACGAACAGGTGAGTGCCATCTGTCTTCACTCTGTCGGGTTCATCGACGCCCTGGACTTGGACGTTGGTGCCGGTGTAGGAAGGCGCGTTACTGATTGACCCGTCAGTTGTAGATAATTCGGTAACGGCCGACGTGGTAAAGGTCACAGTCCCCACCCCGCCGGGGAACGCTATCGAACCCCAGCCACCGAAATCGACCCCCCACTGATTGTACTGCTGGGCGCTCTTGGCGTTAGCCGACATGTACTCCTGAAGCTGAGTGTAGCTCTGGAACGAGCTTAGGCCCTGATGGGTGGTCCCTGATGCCGAGCCTCCAGTTGAAACGGTTGGTGTCGCCTCCGGTGGAAGGAGAGCGAACGCGGCGACCAGGGCAGCGACCCCGATAATTGCAACGACGAACACTGCCGCTCCACCCTCCAATGCCGGCCATGGGTCAGCGACTCGCACGGTCCACCCCTAGGAAATGGTACTGAGTTTAGCCTAGAGCACAGAACGGGCGTTCTGGAGTCACGAACAATTAAAAATCAAGTTCGGGCGGGGCGGCCCCGAGTGCCACGGTGGCTCAGTGGCTAGAGCGCCACCTTGGTAAGCGACGCCCAAAGAGGTGGATGTCGTGGGTCCGAATCCCACCCGTGGCTCTCGTTGATATCGGTTTTAGAATCGTCATGAGGGTGATGTGGTGCCGAGGGGGGGATTCGCGCCCCCGACCCCCAGATCTCTTCTCCTAGCCCAGGATTATGAGTTTCACCCAACAGGGTGTAGCCTGGTGCCATGACTAGGCTAGGCCACCTCGGCACTCCGGCCGCCGTCGTGAGTTGGGATTAAAAGGCTCATCAGAGAGCGGTCAGAGTTTTCATACACTAGACGCGGCTCTAGCAACGCTTATTATTCGACGCTAGGGTCGCGGCCCCGAATTGCACTTCCCTCTACTCGACATCAATGGTTATTACAACTTCATCAGTACCGCGATGATTGCGCTTTTTATCATAGGGCTCGTCATAATTTTCGTGTACGAATACGAGGCGCTTCGAAGGTCGAGGCCTAGCCGCGGCCCCTGAGCCTTTCGATTACACTGAAGTTCGAAAGTTGTAAGAGCCAACTCCCCATCCTGGTGGATTTGCACGCCACGCCTGTCAGCCTTAGCCGCTCGCCGGGTTGGATACCCGACACTCTCCCCGACAGGTCCCTCCAGGCGACGAGTTTCATCTCCCCTGTGTCGTCCCCCACTACGAGTTCTCCCTTCTTCACGGTCGTCCCATCCCTCAATTGGACATCGTCGACACTCCCGTGTGAAAGCGCTATGACTTCGGCCATGATCTGAGCGTCCTCCTCTTTGACCTCGTTCAACTTCGTGGTAAGTGCATCAAGGCCAGGAATTGAATCATACGCAACCATCTGCACCGAATCCGGCTGCCTGCAGTAGACCCTCCCTCCCATGGTCTCGTCGGGAACAATGCCAATAACGTCGTCCTGGGACGGCTCCTTGACCCCCTTCCCCAGTTCGATGAACTTCACCTTTCTGTCTTTTCCCACTCCAAGGACGACTTTCGCTGACTGGCTCGAGCTCGTCGCGGCCACGCGGAAGATGGACTTCTCTGGAGTCGGTCCCAGAGTAATCGTGCTCCCCGCATCTCCATGAACCTCGAACTCGCCGCTGTTTGATCGCCTTGCTCTCACATTGGTTATTCGCACCTTTTGCCCTCGTTTGAGCTCAGGCTGGGCGGACGGGCTCCAAATGACGACGCGGGTCTCCTTTCCTCCGCCCTGTGTCACGCCGAACTGGAAGAGAGAGCCCTCTGACCCATCTGACCTGACGAACTCGCTGAAGCGAGGTTCGGAGCTCACCACGCAATCCAAGGCGATGAACTGCTCCTCCTTCGCTAGTATGGGGAGCTTCTGGGTAATTGTGGAGATTGGCGGAAGTTTGGCTACGAGCTTTTCATCCACCAGCACTTGGATCTTCCCCTTTTTTCCGAGGTTGAGTGTCGCTCTCCCGTCTAGTCCTTGCTTCACGTAGGCGTTCGCCACTCTCACGGGAGTATCGGCCTCCAGACCGAGCCTCACAAGCTGGTCCAAGCCCTCCTCCCAGACTGTCAGCCTTACCGAGTTATTGCCGTCGAAGAGGGCTAGCCTCTGGTACCTGCCTGTCCCACCGTCCTTCCTGTTATAGGTAGCAGCCGGGTACACCGCCAGCACCCTCGCCACGACGGTGACGTCGTTAGCACCGATGTACAGATCCTTGATTGACAGGTCTGAGGACGCATTATCCTTGCGCAACGAGACGCCGAGCTCCCCTGCCACCAGGAAGAGGGCCCCCTGGTCAGTTAGGTATCCTGCGCCCACCGTTCGCTTCTTGTCTTCAATACGGTGCAGTACCTCGCTCCGGCTGAGCTCTGGCTTCTGCTGGAGCAGTTCCCCGATGAGGATGTCGAAGTCGTACATGGGCTAGGGCACGGCTAACGCCGAGTTCACGGCGGCGATACCATCCTCAAGTATATCCAGACCTTCGTTCATCTCTTCCTCTGTGACTACGAGTGGGGGTATCACACGGATGGTGTTCCTTCCCGCGACGATTACCAATAACCCATGGTGGAAGCAATAGTCCATGATCTGCTTTGCTTGATCTTCTCCCCTGACTTTGCTCCGCTTGTTCTTGACGATTTCTAGGCCTATGAAGAGGCCCATCCCCCTGACGTCGCCGACGATTTCATACTTCTCTTTCATCTCAAGCAGTCTCTTCTTCGCCATTTCGCCGACGCGCCTCACATTCTGAAGGATGTGCTCCGACTTCAGGACATCGAGTGTGGCTAGGCTGGCTTCAACGGCCACGGGGTTTGCTCCAAAGGTGGAAGCGTGCTGGCCTGGCTTCCAGCTCTCCATGACCTCCGCCTTGGCGATGGTGGCGCTTAGCGGGAGCCCAGAGGCGATGCCCTTCGCGAGAGTCACAACGTCAGGCACGATTCCGTAATGCTCAATCCCTAGAAACTTCCCCGTCCTTCCCACTCCGGTCTGTATCTCGTCGGAGACGAAGAGAACGCCTGACTTCCTCAGAAACTCCATCTTCTTGAAGTAGTCAGGAGGGGCGGGCACATAGCCTCCTTCTCCCTGGATAGGCTCAAAGAAATATGCCGCCACGTCGTCCACTGGGACGAACTTCTCCAGGTACTGTTCCTTGAAGTAGTCAACACAGTAGTAGTCACATTCCGGGAAGGTCTGCTTCCAGGGGCACCTGTAACAGTAGGGGAACGGGAAATGGACCACGTCCGGGACCAGTGGAAATGCGTCCTTCCTTTGCATAGGCTTGCTAGCCGTCAGGCTCAGGGCTCCCATGGTCCGTCCATGGAACGCTCCAGAGTGGGCCAGCCAGATGGGGCGCTTGGTGTAGTTCCGGGTGAGCTTCATGGCGGCCTCGATGGCTTCGGCTCCGCTGTTGCCGTAGTAAACCATCTTCTGGAAGTCTCCCGGGATCAGCTTGAGGAGCTTGTCTGAAAGCTCGACCAGGTTGTCGTAGTAGAAATCGGTGTATGAGAAATGAATGAACTTCTCAGCTTGGCTCTTTATTGCCTGGACCACCTTCGGATGGGTCGACCCGGTACTCAGAACCGCTATCCCTGACGCGAAGTCGACGAACTGGTTGCCGTCCACGTCCTTTACAATGCATCCATGCGCAGAGTCTACAACGAGGGGGTAGAAACGCGCGAACGAAGGGGAGATGTACTTGGCCGTCCGTTTTACGACGGCTGCGCCCTTCGAACCTGGTAGCTTCCCCTCGACCTTGGCGAACTTACGAGCTTTCATGAGAACCGAGCGTCGGCCCGGCCGTGGGGCTAAAATCCTTTACCCGAATCGAGAACGTCAGTGAGTCCACCGGCCGAAACTGACCTACACAGGTGGGACAGAGAGCTCTATCTCGAGCACGGGTAGGTTGAGCTGCCTCCCATCTCTTGAAAGGACGTTTTCACCGTCGATGGTGATGTTAGAGATCTGGACGTTGCTCATGAAGCGCTTCTTCAGCACCTGAGCCACTTCCACTGACATGTTGATTGCCTCCCCTCTTGCACGGAGGACCACCTGTTTCGCGCCCCCGTTGAACATAGTGATGCACGCGGTCACGTAGTTCAGCAGAGGCTTGCTCTGGCCGACGATGACAGTTCTTCTCTCTTCTGACATGAGACGTCAGCCCCAGCATTCAGCCTATAAATCCTCGTTTTTGAACTCGCCCGTCTCATCACGGCAGCAACATGGGCAACAGCAACAACACTCCAAGCACCTCACCCCTGGCACGGTAACCGAAGCCGGGTAGTTATTGACTGACCCGCCTGTACTTCCCTCTAAACTTCTCCACCGCCCCGTAGTTCACGAGGCGTTTCAAGATTCGCGAGACCACCTCCTGGTGGTATCCAAGTCTGTTCTTCACAGTGGAGAAGGCCAGTGGTTCAGCGCTAGAGCAAATCGCCATGCATACCTGGGTTTCCCTTTCAGTCAGCTGCAGACAGTCGGAGCTGTCGCACATCATAACCTGACAGCAGGATGCAGACACGACTTCAATAGCGCGGCCATCCCACTATTTATTGACCGGCATGAGTCCTCTGATAGGATATAAACCGGAGGAGGAGCGGGCCGCAACCTAGGGGTCGTCGGCTAGATTGTTGAATTGGGTAACAGCCCATCCAATAAGGCTAGTCTGGTCTAGGCTTCAAACAGAATCGGGAGATGCCTCGGGAAGGGACAGGTTGTGCAAAATCTGTCTCGGGAACGCTTGAGATCGCTGGTTCAAATCCGGCCGACCCCATCTACCTTAGACTGGTCTTAGCGTCAGGGCACCTGCTGATAGAATTAACTCATTTGAAAGGGAGATGGTGGCGGAGAGTCGTTGGGCAGGCCTAAACGAATAATACGACATCTCGGTCGCGAAGTCTAGATTTGAGCCAGGGCTCCGTCAAGCGTTTTTTCGCCGAGCACGCGCAGGACTATTCCAGGAGCCAGAGCCACGCCCAAGGAGCCGACCTCGACGCCCTGATCAGAGCTCTGAAACCCAAGAAATTCGAAGTCGCCCTCGACGTTGCCACAGGAACCGGGTTCACGGCTTTAGCGCTCGCAGGGGCAGTGGGTCACGTGACGGGCATAGATTTGACTGACGAAATGCTCGCTCAGGCTGTCATGCTGGCGAGGGAGCAGGGGTGTACGAACGCCCGGTTTGAGTTGGGCGACGCCCTAGAGATAGGGTATCCCAATTCGTCGTTTGACATAGTCACCACCAGAAGGGCAACCCACCACTTTGAGGACGTACCGAAGTTCCTCCGAGAGGCCAGACGTGTCCTCAAGTCTGGGGGGAGGCTGGGTATCGTTGACATGTCACCTATAGAAGGGACCGAGGCTTTCTCCAACAGGATCGAAAGGTTGCGTGACAGAAGTCACGTCAAAGCCTTCACTCAGACTGCCTGGAAGTCGATGGTCTCGAAGGCGGGCTTGCGCATCCGGTCTTCAGAAGTCCTAGGGGAATGCGTCACCTTCGAGAGGTGGCTCTATCCAGTGGAAGCCGGCGGGAGGGAAGAAAAGGCAATACGCAGGGCCTGGAGTTCAGCCCCTGCTAACGTGAAGCGGCTACTGACGGCAAGGCTTGAGAAGGGAACCGTGAAGGGATGGACAAAATCTAGGATAATACTCGTCGCCTCCAAAACCCCTTAAACCGCGAACCCCGAGGAACCTCGTTCTTGCCCAGAGTCATCGGTCACATCGACCTCGACTACTTCTATGCACAGGTCGAGGAGGTGGAGAACCCGTCCCTGAAGGGAAGACCCGTCATCGTCTGCGTCTTCTCCGGAAGGACAGAAGACAGTGGCGTCGTCAGCACCGCTAACTACAAGGCAAGAGAGTTCGGGGTTCACTCTGGGATGCCCATCGTCCAAGCAAAGAGGAGGCTGGAGGGGCACGACCCAGAAGTGGTGAGGATGGACCACGAGAAATACGAGGTCATTTCGAATAGGATAATGGAAGAACTTGGACAAATAGTCGACGTGCTCGAGCCGACCGGCATCGACGAGGCGTTCTTCGACATCACAGACTCGACCGGGGGAGACTACAGCCGGGCCCGCAACTCAGCCGAATCAATTAAAGGTGCTATCATGAAGGGTGAAAATCTTACCTGTTCCGTAGGCATAGGGCGCAGTAAGGTCGTCGCGAAGCTTGGTTCTGACATGGCCAAGCCCGCGGGGCTCATCATCATTTCTCCCGAAACCACTGAGTCCTTCTTGGCGCCTCTGGACGCGTCGAAGCTCTATGGGGTCGGACCCAAAACCGCATCAGCCCTCGAAGATGTGGGCATCAGAACCGTTGGGGAGCTGGCGAAGACCGGATTTCCAGAACTCGAAAGACAGTTCGGGAGGAAGTTCGGGGGATACTTGCTGGCGGCAGCAACGGGAACTGACCCGGACCCAGTCGTGGCAGGCCTCGAGCCGACCCAGTTCAGCCGCATCGTGACCCTCAGGCGGGACACGAGGGACCCGAAGGAGGTGACCGAGCAGGTTTCGGAGGGGATACAGTACATCCAGGGCAAACTGTCGTCTTCAAGCAAATCATTCAAGACGGTCACCGCCATCGGCATTCTCACCGACTTGTCTACGAAGACCAAGAGCAGGACCTTTGAAACCGCTGTCAGTGACCTGACCCTAATCAGGGAGAACGTGTCTGTACTCTTTGGCGATTTGAGCAGAACCGCCGGAAAGGAATTCAGAAGGGCCGGCGTTCGGGTCTCAGGCCTGGAGGACGTCGAAGACCAGACCTCGCTCTCCGAGTTCCTCCGTCCGGCAAGGTGAGAAGACGAGCGAAGAGGCCGACACGCTCCGCGCCAAGTTTCCGGGGTACGCGAAGCACGGATCAAAGTTCGACAGGGCGATTGACACTGTCCTAGCGGGCGGGGTCAAGGAAAGTGTGTTCCTCCCCAGCGGGAGAAAGGTGATCACAGTCGTTGGGAGGCTCGGGGATGAGTTCATCGATCCAGACAAGCCGTACTGCTCCTGCAGTAACTTCTTTTTCCGGGTCCTCGGAGGGAGGGAAGAGACCTGCTATCATCTCCTGAGCTACAGGATGGCAGCCGAGGCCAGCAGGCTCGAAGTCTTGAAGTTCAGCGACGAAGAATACGGGGGTTATCTCGTTGCCATAGTGCGCGACGTCTTCGAAGTCCTGCGAAGGAGCGCCAACTAGGGTAATGAGCCCCGGAGGGCCTCCAGTGCCTTGGCGCATTGCGGTCCCTGGACATGCTGTTCTCCGAGTTTGGGATGAGCCAGCGGCGAGATTCGATCTCGCGACCCCCTGCTCTCCTTCATGGGATACAAGGCAGGTGCTGAGGTCGGTTTTCCTCTAACCAGGCTGAGCTACGCTGGCCCGACCACGCTCGCGCCGAGCTCGCTTTATCTCCCTTTCTCGGCACTAGCAATGCTACGGCCATAAGCCGTCTTAGTCCGTGGGCAAGGGCCACAAACAATCGCGGCACGTGGAATAAGCGACCTCTAACGAGTCATTCATGTTGATTTTTCTGTCGCACCACATGCATCGTAAAGGCTCAACGACGACCTGCATCTCTAAAGTTGCACTCCGCTTTGCTATATAAGATAAAGCAAAAAGCGATTATGAGTTCTGCGTTTAACGAACTACTTTGTAATGTGGTGCATTCGGACCAAGTCCTTCTCGAACTGCTTCAGATTCGGCGGTATCTTGGTGGTAATCGAGTCCTTCAGGGCGAGCCCCTTGTCCTTCTTTGTCTTCCACACTTGGGCGTTGAATTCCATTATGCTCTGACTCACCTTCTCGCTCACGTCGAACCTCACCGGCTTTGGGAAAGGCTGCAGATGGATGCTTTGGGTACCATAGAGCTTCCTCCACACGTAATCCGTCATGTAGGGAATGATTGGTGCTAGAAGCAGCAGCATGCTCTTCACAACCACATGCAGAGTGTACCAGGCCGCCTCCTGCTCCTCGTTGGTGACGCTGTCCCCGTAGGCTCTCCCTTTCGCCATTTCGAGGTAATTGGAGGCGAATATGTTCCAGAGGAACTCCCTGACCTTCGTCGACACCGTGAACACATCGAAGTGCTCATAGGCCTCCACGCATTCCTGGGTCAGCTTGCCCAGCTCGTTGAGCATCCACTTGTCTGTCCAGGTGAGCTCTGCCTTCTCTGGCATGGGGAACGAGCTGATGAACCTGCAAGTGTTCCAGAACTTGGTCAGGAACTTCCCGGATCCTGCTATCCTCTCCTCGCTGAAACGGAAGTCGTACCCTAGCCCGGCCTCCGAAGCCCCCCAGAACCTGAAGGCGTCTGCCCCGTACCTCACCAGGATGGGCTCCGGGTCCACGAAGTTCCCAAGGCTCTTCCTCATGGCCCTTCCCTGAGCGTCCTGGCCCAGCCCCCCAATCCATGCATGCTTGAAAGGCTCCTTCTCCGTGAGCTGGTAAGACTTCAGGAGCGTGTAGTAGAGCCATGTTCTCACGATATCCTTTCCCTGCATCCTGATGGTGGCCGGGTACGTCAGACTGCTGAACTTGCCCCCCTTCAGATATTTCGAGATGTACAGTGGAGTGAGGCTCGAGTCCATCCAGGTATCGAATGTCCTAGTCTCGCCGATGAACCTCGTGTTCCCGCACTTCTTGCACTTCTTGAAGGGAGCCTCGTCCCTCCAGGGCCTGTAGTAGACCCCGGGCTTGGGGAGGTGGGGCGTGTTGCACTTGCTGCAGTACCAGACAGGGATTTCTGTGGAATAGTACCTGCGCCTGGATATGGGATAATCCGTGGTGAGTACATCAATCCAGTCGAGCAGAATCTGGCGGTGCATCTCCGGATGAAACTCGATTTTCCTGGCGAT
>Ga0187784_10000614_pt1 | contig 26567 bp, 25 predicted proteins | sample 1015_SJ02_MP15_2_FD_132964 | JGI IMG/M metagenome (GOLD analysis project Ga0187784, IMG submission 132964) | Tropical peat soil microbial communities from peatlands in Department of Meta, Colombia - 1015_SJ02_MP15_20_MG | ecosystem: Environmental > Terrestrial > Soil > Wetlands > Peat | place... | reverse complement strand
GCGGTCGGTATTCGATCAGCTGGCGCAGCCGGAGTCCTTTCGGCTGGTCCAGGCGTTTTCCGGGATCAACAAGCCCAATGTGCGCCGGACGCTGGTGCGCCTGATCGAGCAAATTGCGGCTGAGCGATAGCCCCCGGCGCCGACCGGCGTCCGCCTTGGTGAAGGACTTGTGTCGCGATATCCGGGGCGGGCTGCGCCGCTCGACCCGGCAAGGTCGGGACTTCGGCGTCACGCGCCGCAAGGATGAGAGCATGATCCGAGAAGCGGAAACCGAGTTTTCCGAAAAGACCATGCCCCCACTGAAAAGCTAGTGCGCAATCCTTTCATCCGCGGCGATTGCGCTTGGCCGTGGGCGGACCCTCATCAGACGCTCGATGCAGAGATTCAGTTGCGCCGCGCAGCGCCGATCCTGCAGACTTTCGCTGACCTCGGTGTGCAGATAGTCGAGCAGTCGAAGCAGCGCCCCGACGCTCGCCTCCTCCCACACGATTCCTTCGTTTGTCTCGTCGTCGGCGAGGTCGTGTTGCATGCAAAATGAGGAAATGCAGTCTTCCATCGTGCTTAGACAGAGTTCATCGTCGCAATGCCGCAGCAATGACGCGCGTGCCGACAGCAGCAAGAAAAGTATGCCCTCGACATCGCTCTGCCGCTCGTTGGGATGATGATACCATTGATCATTGTGTCGTTGCATGGTCATTTCCACTTCGGTCGGTTATAGGCGGACTTGCGCCTCGCCGGGTTGCGGCCGGCACCGTTACGCTCTTTCGACTACTAACGGGCCTCGCCCTCCGCTAACGTGAAACGTCTAACGTGCTGGGCTTCCCTCGCCCTCAGCTTGCCTCATGATTTTCCAATTCGCGCTCGATCCCGCCGGCGATGGGCCATTGACTGGTCGCATCGATCCACTCGGCGGTGGTGGCGACCGTCGCGTACAGGCTCAGCACCTTCGACAGCAGGCTGTGCACGTTCTGTGCGGCGACGGCATCGAGCGCGTGGCTCGCCGACGCATCCGCCAGGAACGTTACCCGATGGCCGCGATGATAGGCATCGATCACGGTCGAGAGGCAGGCCGACTCGCCGGCGAAGCCGGCGAGCACGATGTTCCCGCCCGCGCCTTCGTTCATGACGCAGGCAAAATCGCCGTTGGCGTAGCACGACGGCAAATCGCGCTCGAACACCATTTCAGTGGGCAGCGGAAAGAATCCGTCGATCCACTGCGAGAAGCGCGTAGCGGCGTTGAAGAATGGCGCGTGCATCACCCGTTTCATGAAGGCGACGGGAAAACCCATGGCGCGGGCATGGGTGAGCAGCCGGCTGCATTGGGCGAGCGCCGCGGTCGCGTCGGGCACCGCCATGCGGCGCGGCGCGGCCACGTATTCCTGCTGCAGATCGACCATGACGATCGTCGGAACCGTCAGCGGATCGACAAATGGCCGCAGGGTTACCACGTTGCCCATCGTCCTGGCCGTCACCTGTTTATTTCTCACTGCGACAACTCCTTGCACTTTGTCCTCATGGCCACGCGTGTCGTGAAACCGGTTCCATCAGGCGGCCGCCCGACCGTAACGATTCGGCGAGGTGACCGGGCGCGACGCCGAGCGTTCCAAGGGGCCGGGCTCGTCCCACGACCCTTCGGGGCGGATCAGCACGTAAGGATCGGACTCCAGCGATAAGGCTTGCGGATCGCGTTCGGTGACCATCATCATCTCGGTGTAGGAGTAGTCCGAGAACTTCAGCAGACGGCGTGGCTCCATCGGGTGCCCGCCGAAGCGCTTCCAGAACGGCACCAGGCGATCCTGTGCGTGTCCGTAAAGGCGCGTGTAGCCCTTGCGCCGAGACAGCTTGATCGCCGCATGCACGAGCTCGAACGCCAGCCGCGACCGGCGGAACTCGCGGCGAACTGCGAGCCGCTCCAATTTGGCGAAATCGGCGAAGAAGCGGATGCGCAGGCAGCCCGCCGGCTCCTCATTCATCGCGCCGATCAGGTGCAGCGCGCAGAAGTCGTTTCCCTCGAACTCCTCGTTGTAAGGACAATCCTGCTCGGCGAGAAAGGCGGCGGCCCGGATGGCGACAACTTGCATCAGGTCGGTCATCGAGCATGCCACGCGGATCGAGATGCTGCCCGTGCGGGCAATGGCACGATCAGCCGACTCGCTGTCGGTCTCACGATCACTCCATGAAGCACTCATGAACTTTCCCTCGTACTTAGTGCACGCGATTGGCAAGCCGCACATAGCGGTGCAAGGAACGCGGATGCCCCGGCACAAGACGGAATCCGAGCCCACGCATAAATCGCAGGCCGTCCCTCGTCGCCGGCAACGCGAAGAGGTCCGACCGCTCATACGGATATTGCTGTAACTGGACGATGACGCGCGCGACGCCCTCGGCAGCAAAAGCCGAGGAGCTCAGCAGCGCCCACACGTAGATTCCAGCCGGCCGTTCGCCGGGAATTGTCAGGACGGAGGGCGGCGGATCGCCTAGATCGAGGACGTTGTCGAGCAGGGCCTCAACGCCGCGGCGATTCAACATCAGAAACGCAAAGCCGCCAACGAATCGATCGCCGCGCCAGAAGCTCCATAGCGCATCAGGGTGTGCACGTGCGACCCGCGCGACCGTCTCCTCAGGTGCGAGCGAGACGCCCATGCCGGCCTCGCCATGGCTTAGTAACAATGGAATGTCGGAAATTCTGGCACGCCTCGTCTCGACCCGCTGGCGTGGAGGGACGGTCACAACATCGAATTCCCGTACGCGCCAGCCACCATCCTGCGGCACAGATGATACGCCATCGCGGACACGACACGCCACGTTCGAAGCCATATCCATTCCCGGCCGCGAAAACCCGTTTTTTCTTAATCTAATCTGGATCGGCGGCTCGTTATGACTAAGATTTCGCAACGGCCCGCTGCAAAAATAGAGCAGCCCATGGCGCGCCGCGCGGCATTCGACGAAGACGTAGGCGATGCCCCGCGATTGCCCTGCCTCGGGGCGCCAGACCCGGGATCGCGGGTACCGAGCCTCGCTTCGGGGCCATACGATCCCCAATGGTAAAATCGGAGAACTTATGTAAACTGGCTTGAGGACGAAGAAATGAACAAGGTTTCGCAACGGCCCGTTGCAAGATTGGAGCAGCCCGTCGGCCCGGAGTTGCTCGATCGAGTCTCCTGGGACGACCTCAAGTTGTTCATAACGGTCGCCCGCACGCTCAGCTTCCGAAAGGCGGCGACTTCGACGCGGACAAGCTCGTCGACCATTGTGCGGCGGATCGAGCGGCTTGAGGCCGAGTTGGGCCTGCGGCTGTTCGATCGTCTGCCCGACGGAGTGGCGCTGACCGCGGAGGGGCAGTCGATCTTTTCAGTCGCCAAGGACATGGAGCGGGCGAGCCATTCGCTGCGCGCCTATCTCGACCAAGATATGACCACGCGCGGCATCGTGCGCTGCGCGATCACCGAAGGGTTGGGTACCTTTTGGCTTCTGCCGCATCTCGCCGAATTCACTCGCGCCAATCCCTTCACGATCGTCGATCTGCGCTGCTCGATGGAATCGAGCGACGTGCTGCGCATGGAAGCGGACCTTGCCGTCCAGCTTGTTCGTCCGAACCGTCCGGATCTCAAGGCCGTGCGCCTAGGTCGGCTCCACATCTATCCCTTTGCGTCGAAACGATACGCACAGATGTATGGCTTGCCGACTACGATCGAAGAAATGAAAAAGCATCGGCTGATTGACCAAACCTCGCCGCAACTGGATGAAGGCGCTTGGCCGCGCCTGCTCGGCCTGGATAATGTCGAGGGTATTGTCTCGCTGCGGACCAATGCGAGTACCGCGCATTTCTACGCGGTCGAGCAGGGCATTGGGATTGGCGGTCTCCCCACCTATGCGATGCCGCTTGGGGCGGAGGTGCTGCCGGTCGATATTGGGATCAAGCACGATCTAGATATCTGGCTCGCGTATCATCCGGATGCAAGGGATGTGAAGCGGATCGCACTGTTCATGGATTGGGTACGTTCGTTATTCGATCCGAAGAAGTATCCGTGGTTCCGGGATGAGTTCATCCATCCAAACGACCTTGGCACCTTAAAGACTGCGGCTCCGGCGAGCCGACAGATCCAACAACAAACCGTCGTTGCCGGTCCGCCCCGGGGCATCAATTTGGCGGAACGTCGAAGCGCGTGACCGCCGCCGCGGATTGGCCCTCGATCTACCCCAGCGCCAACAGGTCTTGTCACTCGCCCGTCCGTGGCCGACTTGGCTTTTTCGCCAAGCGGTGCACCGATGCGCGATCGCCCGCGCTCTGTCGCAGCGCCGATCTGAGATCGACCGGCCGGTGGTGCTTGCGCAGAAGGTCGCTGAAGGCTTCGTCGGCGAGTTCCTGAAAATCCATCATGCGGTCGCGCGCCAGAAGGTCGAGCGCCGACCAGGTCTCGTCGTCGAACTGCACCCGCTTGCCAGGCATTTCATCCTCCGCGGCTGCCGCCGGCGGCCGCCCGAATTCTTTTCCGCTCGCCTCGCTAGATGCGGTATCGCTCTACAGTATGATCCGGAAAAGTGGAAACCGGTTTTCGAAAAAGATCATGCTCAACTAAAGAAGAGCAGAGCGCGATCGATTCAACCTGAAGCGATTGCGCCTAATTACGCTTCGCCGCCGCGAGGGCGGCAGCAGGAATCGAAGCCGTCGTGTCGGCGTTTGCGAATTGCGGGCCGACATCGTCCATTCTCAGCAAGATATCTTTGACCGGATCGTCGGCCCAGGCATGGGTCACGAAATCGCGGTGCGAGACAGGGCCGGCGGGCAAGAACGCGACCATGCCGCGAAGCTGGTTGCGCCTGAGCCCGGAATCATACGGCACCGATCGTTCGCGCAGCAGGTGCTCGAGATGGGCGTTGTGGTGGGCGGTGTGCGGCGTGTAAGAGCTCACGAAGAAGGCCGATCGGTTGTTGGCGATCCAGTCGGCGAACCTGTCCATGCCGGCGTAGAGCGCATCGAGAAGGACCAGCCCGCGCAGGCGGGATCCGACGCCGCCCCGATCCAGAACCGACAGGGTCGGGCCAAAGCCGCCGCTATAGGCAACGATCACGACCGGCATGTTGGCGAACGCCGCGACACTGCGCCGGTCGCCATAGAGTCGCGCGAGCTTCACCGCCGCTTCGTCGAGGAAGCGCTTGAAGCCGCCGGGCTCCCAGAATTTTCCGGCGCTCGAATCAGCCGCATTGACGGCGAATTGCGGTGCCACCAGGACCGCGTTGGCCCCCGCCGCCGTGATCTGCGCCGGCAGGCGCTGCCGGTCGCGCACGTCGCGGGCGAGATTGGCGCCGTGGCCGTGAAAGAACACCACCATGACGGCGGGTCGTTTGGGATCGAAGCCGGGTGGGATGTGAAGCAGCACGCGGTCGTCGCTGAAGGTCTCGGATTCCCAGTAGACACGGCCGCGGAAATTGACGTGGCCGCGGTGACCCTCCTGGCCCGCATTGAGGAACCGCCGGTTCGATCCGGGTACCGCGCCGTGATACGGGAAGGGAGCGGTTTCGAAGTCGACAAGGCTCGTCCTGGCGCCGATATTGGGCGGGATGCGCGCCGGCACGGGCTCGGTCGCCGGCTGAAGGGCGGCAATCGAAGGAGGCGCGCTTTCGAGAGCGGCCAGGCGGATCGGGGGCGTCACATTCTGTTCCTTCGCCGACGGGCGGCCGCGGTCGGTCAGCTGGCGCGGCTCGAACAAGCTCCATTCGCGGGCGACGATGGCGGCCGCACTGTCCACGCTGGGGCTCCCGGCCGCTGCGCTGCGCGGTTGCGGACGATCGACGCGCACATAGGTCGAGGTGCCAAACGCGTTCGATTTTACAAAATCGACATCGGTCGCGGGCGTCACCGCGCGGATCGCAGCCGCTGCCGGAGCGACCAGAGCCGGCGAACGAAACTCGCTGTAGAACAGCCAGCACCAGCCCACGGCGCCCGCGCAAAACAAGGCTGCGGAAATCTGGAGCGTGTTGTGCTCCAGCATGGTCCTCAGCGTGCTCGTGCGTGGAACCGGCCTTTGCCTGGATTCGAATCGGCGCCGCTCTTCATCGAAATGTGGGCGCGAGGCACCCACACGCGCGGCGTATTCACGGCGTCGCCGCAACTCCAGTTCGGAATGGGGTTGGCGCGCGCGCGCAACCGCGACCGAGCGAACGCCCGGTCCACAGGATACCTGCGGCACTCGGCCTCGGACCCGATTTGGCACTGTTCCCCCGACTAAGAGACCGCAGCTTTTGTGACGACTGTGTCCCTATTTTGGCGCTCTGGGCTGGCTCGCTTCTGCGGGCGAAGTGGAACAAAACAGGAAAAAGCAGCCGGACGACCCCGTCGACGTGTCCTCGACCTGCTTTCGGTGCAGCGGCGGCGATTCCCTTGCGGCTTTCGCCTTAGGCCGCGGCTGAACTTCATGCCGCCGGCGAACTTGCGTGCGGTGAGGGTATCGATCCGCTGGTAAATCAGGGGTTAATTCGGTCTCGCTGGTTCCGGCTGCGACCTTCTGGGCAAGCAACAGATTCGACTCATTCGGGCGCCACCGATAGCCGAGCCCGAAGTCGAGCGGGGTTGCGTTGCTCTTGCGGAACAGTTCCGCCATGTCGGGTTGATAGGAACGTCCGAACAGGGCAAGCGGACCGAAATACCGGCCGAACGGCTGCAGCCGCCATTTTTTTCGATCGAAATAGGCCAGCGGAATGCCGCTGTCGTCCTCGACGATCGTTGCGCTGTGCTCGAGAAGGAAGCCGCGCACCTTGGTGAAGCCGCCGCCGTGCAAGAGATAGGAGGCGCTCTTAAGGAAGCTGTCGGCGACCCCGAGCTTGCCGCAGAATGCCAGGAAGCCGCTCCTCGCCACGCTGCCATCGTCGAGATTGGTGCTGAAATAGTAGAGCGTCTGCCTGGGTCCATCGGCGGCCGAAAAGACGATCTTCACCCCCTTGGCGGCGCTGTAGGCGGCGTTCTTGCCGCGTAGTTCGCTCGGCGGCTGGATGTTTCCCTCGGCGTCGAGGCTGACCAAGCTCACGTCGTGGATGCTCTTGCCGGTGCGCGCCAGAAACACATAGAGGATCGGCAGCGTCCCGTACACCGGCCCGGCGTTCAACTGCGTCTTCATGTTCCTGGTGATGAAGAAAGAGAAGTTGAGAAGCGAGCCGAGCGAATTCTCGATATTCTGCAGCGACTGCTCGATGGTCCAATGCTTCAGTTCGGTTAATTGCGGAATGTCGCCGACCGGTTCGAGACCGCTCAACACGTAGGTCGAGGCATTGGGGAAGAACGTGACGGCGTAGAGAAAATCCGGCCCGCTGAACATGTAGAGCATGGTCGCGTGCTTGTCGCTCAGCCGCTCCCGCGAAAAGGCGCGAATTTTCGCAAGCGTCGTACTGTCCTCGTGTCCGAAAATGGAATCGAAATGACGCGCGTGTTGTTGCCAGAGCGGATCCTTGGCCAGCGCCGCGAGCGGGGAATCGGGTGCCGGCGGCAGCCCGGCCAGGAAGCGCGCGGTATCGTCGGGCGTCGCCAATTCGGCGCCAGGCGCGGGCCCTACCGCCAACGCCAACGCCAGCGTCACCGCCCAGAGCGCGGCGGTCATCATTTTCGGCATCGTCGCGGAAATCCCTTTTTAGGCCACCGTTCGGGAAGCATCCGAGGGAGAGACATTGGAGAGCGGGCGAGACGCGTAATAGATCACAAGGCCGGCCGACATCATGGCGAATCCGGCGAGAGACTGCAGCGGCCGGCTGACGACGAGATAGTACATCATGAACAGCATCACGCTGAGAAAAAGTAGCGGCGTCACCGGGTAACCCCAGGCGCGGTAGGGCCGCACCAGCTTCGGGTGGGTGATGCGCATCTTGATGAGGCCCAGCACGGTGAAAAACGAGCAGAAGGCGAGGCTGAACTGGATGAAATCCAGCACCGCTTCGAAACTTTGGGTGAGCAGCAGCAGATTCGATACCAGGAGCTGAAAGATGATGGCGACGGCGGGCACGTCATGCTTCGACTTGCGCGAGAACAGGCGCAGCAGCGGTATATCCTCGCCCATCGTCATGGTGACCCGCGGGCCGATCCAGGTCATGGCGCTGATCGAGGACACCAGCCCGAGCGAGATCACTGCGCCGACAATGCGGCCGCCCAGCTCGCCGAAAACGTGTTTGCCGGCGACGATGGCGACGTCGAGTTGGCCGGCCAATTCCCGAATCGGCGTGGTCGCCAGAAACACGGCATTGAGCGCGACATAGAGAACGATGACTATTCCCGTTCCCACGAACAAGGCGCGTGGCAGGTTGCGCGCCGGTTCGCGCAGCTCGCCGACGATATAGGTCGCCGCGTTCCAGCCGGAATAGGAGTACATCACGAAGACCAGGCTGATGGCGAACGGCGCGGCGCCGATATAGGTGAGATCGACGGCGCCCGGCGCAAACGAGATCGCTTGCAAGTCGCTGAAGGCGAAGCCGGCGACGACGAATACGGCGATGAGGATGAGTTTGAGTGCGGTCCAGGCGTTATGGTAGGCGCCGCCGAAGCGGACGCCGCAGAGGTGCACGATTGCCGCCAGCCAGGTTATGGCAAACCCGAGCAGGAGCGGCGGCGCACCGGGCACGATCGACTTGAAATAGACGCCGAACGCCATGGCGGCGAGCGCGATGGGCGCCGAAAAGCCGACGGTGGCCGACAGCCAGCCGGCCACGAACCCGAAAGCCGGATGATAGATTCGGCGCAAAAGGTTGTACTCGCCGCTGGAGCGCGGAAACATCGCGGCGAGCTCCGCGTAGCACAATGCCCCGCATATCGCCACCACTCCGCCGACGACCCACAACAGCAGCAGCGAGAAGCCGGATTTTATGTCGGTGACCTGAAACCCGAGGCTGGTGAAGACGCCGACGCCCACCATATCGGCGACGACGATCGCCGTCGCCGTGACCCACGACACCATGGCGACAGACCCGCCGCCTGAATCGGAACTGGGCATTGATGAAGCTTTCTTCGCCTCGGCCGCGGCATTACAGGGCGCAGCCACTTAAAATTCAACAAACCTTTTCCGCTTTGCCTGCGCACAAACGGCTTGACGAGTGCGGCTCGGCGTCGGTAGCGAGAATCCGAGGCGCAATGGCGCGACTGGTATTGCCGCCGTCCGCTGCGGTCCGTGCGGGATCTGCCTCCGTCGTCGCCGGGACTGTGGCACGGGGCTTGAGACTGTCGGCCGCCGGGCAACCGCGTGTGAGGAGCTAGTGGTCTCGACTATCAATAACGCCGCCTACAGCAACGCTCTTGTCTTCCTCGGCACGGCGGGCGTCGTGGTGCCGGTGGTGCGGCGATGGGGATTGAGCCCGGTCCTCGGCTATCTCGGCGCCGGCGCCGTTCTCGGGCCGCTGGGGCTTGGCTCGCTCAGCGACAAGGTCCCGGCGCTGTCTTGGTTCACCATCGCTGACACGCGCAATGTGGCGGGCATCGCCGACCTCGGCATCGTCTTTCTCTTGTTCCTGATCGGCCTCGAACTGTCGTTCTCCAGACTGTCGACAATGCGCCGTCTCGTCGTCGGTCTCGGCGGCTCACAGGTCGTTCTCACCAGCGCTCTGATAGCCGGCGCCGCGGTGATGATCGGCAAGAATCCCTCGGAAGCGATCGTGCTGGGCGCGAGCCTGTCGCTGTCATCGACCGCGATCGTGCTCGAGCTTCTCTCCCACCAGGAGCGTCTCACCACCGGCGTCGGCCGCGCCTGCTTCTCGATCCTGCTCGCGCAAGACCTCGCGGTCATCCCGATGCTGTTGTTCGTCTCCATCCTGGCGGCAAGATCGGGCGGCTCGGTCTTCGCCAGTCTCGCCAGCGCGTTCCTGCAGGCGGCGGTCGCCGTCGCCGTCATCGTGGTCTTCGGCCGCGTGCTGCTGCGTCCGCTGTTCCGGCTGGTTGCCACCGCGCGCTCCGGCGAGATTTTCATCGCCGCCGTGCTGTTCGTGATCGGCGGAGCCGGCGTGATCGCCGATCAGGCCGGCCTGTCCATGGCGCTCGGCGCCTTCGTCGCCGGCCTCTTGCTCGCCGAGACCGAGTACCGCAAGGCGATCGAAGCGACCGTCGCGCCCTTCAAGGGCTTGTTGCTCGGTATCTTCTTCTTCACCGTCGGCATGACCATCGATTTCCGCGAGCTGTTGCGCGAGCCTCTGGGACTCATCGGCGCCGTATTCGCCCTGATAGCGGTGAAATCGCTGCTGCTGACCGGCCTCGGCAGGCTTTTCCGTCTGTCCTGGCCGGTGGCGCTGGAGACCGGCTTGCTGCTCGGCCCCGGAGGCGAATTCGCCTTCGTCGGCATCGGCTTGGCCAAGTCCTCGGGATTGATCGATGCCCGGCTCGCAAGCTTTGCGCTCGCGGTCGCGGCGGTCAGCATGGCGCTGACGCCGCTGCTCTCGATCGGCGCGCGGCGCCTTGCCGCGCGGCTCACCTCGGAGCGAGCCGTCGACCCCGAACTGGCCGCCCGGCCGGGCGGCGGGCAGAAGCACGCGATCGTCGTCGGCTATGGACGGGTCGGCAAGGTGGTGTGCTCGCTACTGCGCGAGCACGGCATTCCCTATATCGCGACCGATTCCGACGCCGCGACCGTGGCCCGCGACCGCCGCGAGGGTCACGACGTGTTTTATGGCGACGCAGCCGATCCGCGCTTCCTCGAGAGCTGCGGCCTCGCCACGGCAGCTGGCGTCATCATCACCATCCACTCGAGAAACGCGATCGATGAAGTCGTCGAACATGTCCGCGCGGCGCGGCCGGACATCATCATCATCTCGCGCGCGCGGGATGCCGATCACGCCCGCCACCTCTATGGCCTTGGCGCCACCGACGCCGTGCCGGAGACGATCGAGGCGAGCCTCCAGCTTTCGGAAGCGGCGCTGGTTGCCCTCGGCGTCGCGGCCGGACCTGCGATCGCCTCGATCCACGAGAAGCGCGACGAGATTCGCCACACCTTGCAGCAGGCGGCGCGGGCAGCCGGGCTGGAGAGAATTCACGCGGTGAAGGCGAAGAGGCCGCGCGCGCAAGGGGTGGCGTAGCGCGCAATCGCTTCCGGTCGAATCGATCGCGCTCTGCTTTTTCCTCAGTGGAGCATGATCTTTTTGAGAAAACCGGTTTCCACTTTTCCGGATCATGCTCCACTTGGTGGCCGAGAAAAGCGTCCCGCCACGCTGAAGGGAAGAGGCAGCGGCCGTTGCCTCGCCGCCGTCAGCCCTCGATCCCGAGCCGCAGCGCCGGCGCCGCGTGCGGCGAAGCTCGTTCCGCCGGCTTCGCCACGGTCGAATGTTCGCCGCCCGGCCGGCAGGATTCCGAACTTGCCGCCTGCAGGACGGAATTGAGGGCGTACGCTTGCAGCCGTGGCGCCTTGTCGATCGTGAAGTGATCGATGCCGGCGTTGCCGCTGACATTGACGTTCGCGAGTTTGCCGCGAAAACCGGCGCCGCTGCGCACATAGGCGTAGTCGCGTTGCGTCAGGTTGAGGACGCAGGCGACGTTCTTGGGCGCCGCGTAGGACCCGGTGCCGTCGAAGGGAATGACGAGTGCCACCGGTACCGCTTCTTTGTTCAGGGCCTGGGCCATCTGCATAACGGCGTCGGCGCCGAGCGAATGCCCGATCAGGATGATCGGCCCATGATCGCCGGCGCGGTAGCGCGCGGCAATCTCGCTCGCGATCTTGTCCGCCTCGGCGTGGTTATGGACGCTTGCTTCGATGCCGTGGCGCGCGATCTTCGTCGCAAGCTGGTCCATGCCGAGCGAAAAAATGTTCATGAGGCCGCGCATCAGATAGACGTGCGCGTGGGACGACGCGGCCGCGTGCAGCGCGTCCTTCGCCGCGCTCGCGGGCGCGGCAGTCGGCAGGAGCATGAGGCTGGATACGGCCAGGGTGGCGGCGAACCGGGGGTATCGCCCGAATCGCGCAGATCGCGCAGATCGCGCGGATCGCGCGGATCGCGATGAAGACACGGCATCTGCAGCACGCGCGCTCGACATTGCGCCACTCCACGCTACGCAACGTCGGAAGTATGAACAAACGGGGTAAAAAATTCCTTGTCGTTATCAGGCCGTATCCAGCCGGCGGCCACGCACCGTGCCTTTGCGCGAGCGTGGCGTCGCAGGTCGGATCGCGGCAGCGAACTCACGATTTCGGGCCGAAATCCAGAAAATTGTATTCGATCAGGAACGGCGCGTTGGCCGCTTTCAACGGCTCATTTCATCCGCTGCATGATGAGATAAATCAGCGCCAGGATAATGCCCATGCCAATCAAACTCGGTGTCGGCACACCGTTTGCGAATTTCATGACATTGTCGGCGACCGAAAGTACGAATCCTCCCGAATCATTACCCAATATCAGATAGATCAACATGATTGATAGGACGGCGAGAAAGCCGAGTTCGACAAACGTCCACAGCAAACGTTTGGCTTGTTCGAGAAGGTTCATCACCGCTCAACTCCACCCCCTGGGCGGGGAGGGGGTGTCCCCGCCCAATGCTTCTTCGAAGCGCTACGCTGTTCCCTGCGATTCATCAGATCGCAGGATACGGCACGCGAGCTTATGAGACGCTGCGATTCGAAAAGAGCCAGATGATTATCGCGATCGCGATCAGGCCGACCAAGCCGTTGCTTCCTAAGCTCTTGATGACAGCAATGAGGTTGTCAACGACATTGCCGAAGAACGGAAGGTTAGCGCTGCCGACAAGAACGGCTGCAACGATGGCGAGGGCGATCAGCAACAAGCCGATGTCCGTCAACGCCCCGATCCACTGCTTTATGCGGCTGACTACTTCCATGAGCGATCCCTCCCCTTACCGATGTTTCGCTTCCGCCTGCCGAACGTTGCCTCGTGCGACGTTCCAGGGCCCGGCAACGGCAGGATTTTCCTTTCCGTGCCGCGGGTCAATCGATCCGGCTAGCAAATCACAGACTTCTTTGGCCGCCGAGTATCCGCCAGCCTGCGCTTGAGCCCATCGGAATCCGTCTATTTCAGGACCGGGCGCAATGCCGCCGCTGCGTGCCCGTTGCCGTCACCTGCCGCAGCGCAGCAAACGACGCAACAGTTTCAGCGCGAGCGATATAAGCGTGCAAAACAATGAAATCTGCCGGCAAGTCGGTGGGGAAATTTGGCGCAAGGCGTTGTACGGGCTTGGTCCTGGCCTGCCCGATCGCCGATCGGATCAGGGTCGGCGCTTCGGCCAATTCCCGTACGTCCGCTGATCGTCCGAAACTTGCCGTAAAAGCGGACAACCGGGAGCGTGCGGGTGAGTTGCGCCGACAGGTGCTGGCTTTAAAACGGAGTGAGCATGATCCCGACCGGCGCTCTTGAGTTCTGCGCGAACGCCGATGCCGCACCGGCAGCGGCCGGGGCCTACATTCTGCAGGTCGAATTGGCCAAGAGCCTCGTCGTGAAGATCGCCGGCCGTCCGCCAAGGGAGCTGCCAGCCGGGCGCTACCTCTATTGCGGTTCCGCCAATGGACCGGGAGGACTTAAGGCGCGCCTGGCACGACACATGCGGCGTGGCAAGTCAGTGCACTGGCATATCGATCAGCTAACCGAAGGTGGCGTCGTCACCGGCAGCTGGATCGTGCGCGATGGACGAGAATGCGATCTGGTCGCGAGGCTTGCGCCGCTGCCGATGCCCATCCTAGGATTCGGCAGCAGCGATTGCATGCGTTGCCGCAGCCATTTGTTATACGCCCATGATACCCGCCGCGAGTGCGCCGCTTTACTCGTATGCGTTGAACAGTGTAACCTGATCTGAAAGCTGCGCCAGGGATAGGCAAATGGAAGTGCAGCGGCGGAAGTCTTGGTCGCTGCCGCGGCTCTACTACAAGATCAAGACGAATCTGAATCCCCGCCGGCCGGTGAACAAGTTACATCACGGCATTTTTTACCGCGAATATCTGCAGCAAATCCATCAGGTGTGGAAGCCGTCGAGCTATTTGGAAATCGGCACCGAATCTGGCGCGACGCTGGCGCTCGCTCAGTGCCGGGCCGTGGCGATTGATCCGGTCTTTCGCCTTGAAGACAATCCGATCGGGCGGCGGATCGAGACCCATCTTTTTCAATTGCAGTCGGATGAATTTTTCGCCCGCTACGATCTCAGGACCTTTTTCCCCGACGGCGTTGATTTTGCCTTCCTCGACGGCATGCATCTTTTCGAATATCTGCTGCGCGATTTTTGTAACACGGAAAAATATTCGCATAAGCGCACCGTCGTCGCCCTGCACGATTGCTACCCGGTCAATACTGAGGTCGCCAATCGCGAAGTGAACGGCGATCGTCGCGTCGATGCGGCCACGCGCTCCTGGTGGACCGGAGACGTATGGAAACTCTTGCCGATATTGCGCGATTTTCGCCCGGATCTTGCCGTCACCATACTCGATTGTCCGCCGACCGGACTCGTCATCGTCCGCAACCTCGACCCTGATTCGACAGCTCTGGTCGACGCCTATGATGAAATTGTTGCAAGACATCGATATATTACTCTCGAGAACTTCCGCATCGAACGATTTCGAGAGGAATTCTCGACCACCGATAGCCGCGCCGTTTTCCAACCTGAGGCGTTGAGAGATTTTCTTGCGCGCCAAACTTGAGATCGAATGATCGGCATCTAGCTTATCCCATGAAGGGCAAAACGGTGGTCATCACCGGCGGCACGTCCGGAATTGGCGAGGTCGCCGCGGAAGCGCTCGCCAAGATGGGCGCTCGCGTCGTTTTGGTGGCAAGGGACAAGTCCCGCGGAGACGCGACTCTGGCGCGGCTTCGCGGCAGCGCGCCCGGCGTTGACCACTCCCTCTATCTTGCCGATCTCCTGCGCTTGGCCGAGATGAAACGCGTGGCGGCGCAGATCGCCGATCGAGAGCCGCGCATCGATGTCCTGATCAACAACGCCGGCGCACTGTTCGCCGTGCGCCGGCTGACGGAGGATGGGCTTGAGCGCACGTTCGCACTCAATCACATGGCCTATTTCGTCCTCACCGCAGGCTTGCGCGAGGGGCTCGTCGCCGCGGGAACGGCGCGTATCATCAACACGGCTTCCGCTGCGCATCAGCGCGCCACCCTGGATTTCGATGATGTGCAATCGGCGAAAGGTTTCGCAGCGACGAAGGCCTATGGTCGGTCGAAGCTCTGCAACATCCTGTTCACGCGCGAGCTTGCGCGGCGTCTGCGCGGCACCGGCGTGACCGCCAATTGCCTGCATCCCGGTTTTGTCGCCACGCGCTTTGCCGATCAGAGCGGCGGGTTGATCTCGCACGTCGTTTGGCTCGCCAAGTTTTTCGCGATTCCGCCTGCCGAGGGCGCGGAAACGATCGTCTATCTCGCATCATCGCCGGACGTGGCCGAGGTGACGGGGCAATATTTTTATCAGTGCCGCCCGGCAACGCCGTCGACGGCGGCACAGGACGATCGATCGGCTTCGCTATTGTGGCAGCGAAGCGCGGCTCTGGCCGGCATGCAGGGATGACGCCGCATCAGTGGTGCCTGCGGCTATCCGCCGCTTTCGAAAGAGGCTCGTTCTCGATGGAATCGATCAGGCCGGCCGGCCGCGCGGTCCGCGGCGTTGAGTGTCTCGTTTCAACGACGCGATGTCTGGGCGAGGTTGGCGAGTTCCTTGACGGACGAACTTCGCGCCGCCGCTTGCATAAGCGTATCCATGGCTTGGCCGAGTTCCGCGGCGCGCGCCGATAAATCTGTCGCGAAGCCGAGCACGACGCTGGTCGCCTCCTGCGTGCAGCGGATCGTGTCCTGCATCGTCTTCAGAGCATCAGAGACCGTGCCGGCGTTGAGCGAGGCGCTGTTCGCGCCTTTTGCGATTTCATTCGTGGCGTGCGCCTGCTGCATCACCATCGCGGTCAGCGCGTTGGAGACTTCCGAGATCTCGGTGATGGATTGATTGGTCGACGTAATTTCGCTCATCGACTGACGCATCGCCTCTTGAATGACCGAAATCTGCTTGCCGACATCATCCGTGGCCCTGGCCGTCTGCACGGCAAGCGCCTTGACTTCCGCCGCGACCACCGCGAATCCTTTCCCGGCGGCGCCGGCGCGTGCGGCTTCGATCGTTGCGTTCAGCGCCAGCAGGTTCGTCTGCCCGGCGATTTCCGAAATCAGATTCACGACCGAGCCGATCTTCTCCACCGCCTGCGAAAGCGAGCAGATGTTGGTGTCGGCCCGCGCCGAATGCGACACCGCTCTTTGCGCCGTCTGAACGGTGCCCACCGCCTGCGCGTGAATTTCCTCGATCGAGGCGTTGAGTTCATCGGTCGCCGCCGCGATGCCGCCGATCCTGGAAGCCGTATCGTCGGCGGCACGCGCCGCCATGTCCGCTTGGCCCGAGGCGGTCTTTGCCAATTCGGCAAGGTGATCGGACGTCGAGCTGATCGATTGCACCACATTGGCGACGATCTCACGCACGCCTCCGACGGTGCCGCCGAAGTTTTTGACGGAGTCTGCCAGTTCGTCCACGCGGTCTCTCGCGCCCTGTACCTCGATGCCGTGGTGACAGGCCACCGCGTTTGCCGCATCCAGCAGAAACATGCGCGTGGCGGCATTCAAGAGGCGAAAGCCCCTGCGCGGCGAGAACCGATGACGAGTGGAAACGCTCTTGTTCAGGTCGTCCAGCACGGCCGTCGAGCTGGCGCTGCGATTGCGCATGTCCAGACCGGCTTTGATCTCGATGCGGGCGCGGTCGTAGGCGTCCTTCACCCACTGCTCATCGAGCGGATTGTTCAAGAGTCTTTCCGTATAGAATTTGAACGTGTCCGCATAAGATTTGCGGCTTGCTTCCATTTTGCGTCGATAGAGCGGCGCGACCCGAGCCACGTTCGCCAGGTAATCGGCAATGATCGTGTCTAAGCGGGGCGCGAGCAGCCGCCAAATTTCGGGGCGCAGGCTGACGGTCTCGGCGTCAATTCCATAAATTCCAAGACGAACTTGAAAACCGGGTTCGATAGCCATGCGCTTGCAACGCGTTGGAAGGCGGCAACGCTAGCGCACGGTATGTTAACGGCCAATTAACTACCCGGCGCCGGCAGCGCTCGCGCCAGCGCGACGGCTTCATCGTAACAGCCGCGCGCGAGCCGTGCGACGCCGTCTTCATCGGCGCCCAATCTTATTGCGAAGGCTGAGCCCAACTTGATCAGCTCGCTGGCAACGATCAGGTTCAAAGACGGCGGGCCAAGAGCCATTGCAATTCCCTTGCGCACGCAGACTTGGGTCGCCGCCGCAACCCTGGATTGGACGAGCTGGCGGAATTGTTGCTTGTCGGGCGAAGAGGCAGACATGGCAGATGCTCCTCGATCTCCTCGACAAAGTAGCGCAATTCGCCAGGCAAGAGCCATTAGCGCGGCGCTCCGCCGCCTGGATTCGGTGTCGGCTGCCCGCTCTGCAATGACAGCACCCGGAGCCACGGCAGATAGCCAAACAACAGCGCGATCAAACAGCCGGCAATCGTTGCCAGGAGACGGTCGAGGAGAATTTCCGCGGAGGGAGTCTCGCCGAAATCCACCAGCAGGACGATCAGCGGCGTCATGATCGCCGCATAGGCGGTGTAGTTGCCTGCCCGGAGAACCGGACGCATCGCGGCCAGCGCTGCGATCGCAATGGTTACGATCAGAATCGAGGGAGTCCGGATCAGCAGCAGGCTCGCGAGGATGACGCCGAGCACGGTCCCAAGCGCGCGCTGCACGAGCCGGGTTGGTGGTGTCGCGGGCCGGCGGTCAAGCACGATCGCAACCGTCAAGGCGATCCACTGGCCATGCGGCCCCGGCCAGATCCAGGCGACGGCTTCGGCGACTGCAAGGCAAAGCGCAATCCGAAGCGGATATTGCCAGCCCGGCAGGGTGGAGAGCGATCCGAGCCATCGTCGCAGCCGCGGCCCGGCCGAGGGCCGGGGCGGCCGGGCGGCGGCGGATTGCGCGACGCGCCGCGCTTGCGCGAACACTAGCCGCAGAAGCAAGGACAAGCCGAGCGTCCACGCCCCACCGAGAAAAAAGAGCAGCGTCACGCCGAACGGCCCAATTTCCGGCGCGCTGAGGTTGGCGGCGATAATGGTGAAGCGAATAAATCGGGTGCTCTCCCGCGCCAGCGGCCGGCTGATGCCGCCCAAAAGCCCGGCGACCGCTGCGATTGCCGGAACGGCGATGATGAGACTGCCGCTGCCGACGAGCGAAGTGCCGGTCCATATCGCGGCGCAACCGGAAATGAGCGCGCCGGTCAGCGCGGAAGCCTCCCGTCCGAGCGACTCGCCTCTGGCTGTGCCGTCCAGTGCAAGCCCGCCGATGGCGGCGGCCATGCCCAGCCGCAAATGGTCGGTCGCAACGCCGAGGAGGATCGGACCGGCAAGACCCAGCATTGCGGCCAAGACTTGCGAAGCCTCCAGGCGTGTCGCCGGCGACCAGCGCAGAATTTCCGCGAGCCAATGCTCCTTCGCGTCTGCCACCTTTTGCCAGTCCGTCGGAGCTATCGAGGCTAGAGGAAATTCAGGCCGCGTCGTTGCGCCATGATCTTGATCGATTTTTAATCGAATCGGTTTTTGCTGATTTTATGAGCAGCGGCTGATTAATTCTTGCACGATACTGGAACACGGATCAATGTTGTCGGAACTGGCAAAGTGGAAGCAGCGGACAATTAGCCCAATGGAGAAGACGATGTGCAAGAGCCTTGTTACCGTCGCCGCGGCGCTCGTGGCCTTGTCGATGGGTTCGCTGGTGTCCGATCGCGCGCAAGCGGCAGGAGCGATGAGCGCGCCTTCAAGACACAGCCATGCGACTCACAGCGCGAGCCTGGATCAGGTTCGCAATAATCGGCTGACGCAAACAGTCGATTTCAGGATTACGGAATTCTCTTCTTCTTCGGCGAAGAGCTCGGTGCCAAAGCGCTGACAAAGGCGCTGCAAGAAACTGCGTTACGGCCTTCGGTTCGACGTTGGCACGTCGGACGGGCAGGCGATCGTCCGCTCGCCTCTTCCTCAATCCTGTTGAGTGCAACAGCCGTTGCGCGATTCTGCGCCTCTTCCGGGATTACCATTGGCGACGAAGGCGCGCACCGTCGGCAAGACCTGCGGCAACAGCTCGTCGATCTCGCCTTTGCTCATTCCCGGGCGAACACGCGGGTCATAAAGGATATTGAGAAGATACTGATCGTAGACATCGAAGAATCCCATTTGCACGTCATCATTGAACATGGTCCAGGGGACCGAATTGTCATCGTTGATGACCCCCAACCCTTGCAGCAGCTCTTCGTAGGCGCAGTCGTAAAAGGTGAATTCTCCGGCGTCGACCGGCAGGATCGCTTCGGCGCGCCGGATGCGATATCTCTGATCCTTGCCGATGCCGGATAGACACTGCGGGTCGAGCGCCTTTTGGATTTGCTTGGCCTCCTCGCGTCCGTAGCGGGAACGGATCGTCCGCGCGAGATCGCGGTTGGGCACGAGCATGACGACGAAATTCGCCGCCTGGCGGTCGTCCGTCATCGCCAGGTCGAGATGATCGACATGAGCACGAATGTCGGCGATGACCGCCGCGATTTCGGCGCGGCGATCGGGCACGCCGCGGTTGACCACGAAGACGCGGACCGGTCCGTCGAATTTGCGTATGCGCTCCGCCGGGCGATCGAATTGCAGCTCGGCGCGGAACGCAGTCTTGAAGAAGCCGTCCCTGATTTCGTCGTCGCTGAAGCTCGTTCGTTCCGCGGCTCGGCGAATGCCGATGTCGAGATTCTCCGCCTGCGCCGCGCCGCTCAGCATTCCGCCGACCATAATGGAGACCGAGGCGCAGATGACGGCGGGCCATGCGCGCCGGCGGCGCGCCCCGGCCGCCGAGCAAATCGCGCCACGCGGCAATGCCGCCGCGCTGCCGGTCCGTGCGGCGACCGAATTGATAGATCCACGGTGCGTTCCAAGGTCCATGAAGAATCGCCTGCCGTTTCTCGCCTTGCACAGCCGGTTGCCAAGCGTGTGAATGCAAGGCTCATGCCAGTAAATATGCGGATCACGGCATAGGAGTTCGAGATGGAAAAAAGCCCGCCCTTATATGGATGTTATAGGGACCGGAATTCGCTCGCGGTTTGCGGATCATGCTCGAGTTTCAGAAACACCCAAGGGAGAGAACGTCAAAACAATTGCTATTATTCGCAAACGCCGCTGATTCGGTGCGGTGATTCGCTCGGATGTTCAGGCGGTCCATGATTGCCGCTCCGGGGTCGCACCGGCGCCAACGCCAATGAGGATACGATGCGCGAATCCCTTCTTGCCGCCGTCACTGCGGCGGCAATTCTATCGGCCGGCGCGCTCGCCGACAGCGTCGAGGCGATGACGTTCGTCACGCCGTCAGCGCGCGGCGCGGCCAATTCGGGCGCGGCGCCGGTTCGGCAAGCCGCCGTCGTCTGCGGCTCCAACGGCTGCGTGCGGGTGCAGACATCGCGTGTGCAGCGACATCCGCCTCCGCGCCGCTAGATGCGATCCGCGGTGACCGAAAAGGGCAACGCCCATGGGGAAGGAACGTCTGGCCGCGTTCAGCGACGGCGTCATCGCCATTATCATCACCATCATGGTGCTGGAACTGCGCCTGCCGCACGGCGCCGATTGGCCGGCGCTCGAGGCACTGGCTCCGAGCTTGCTGACCTACGTCATGAGCTTCGTCTACCTGGCGATCTACTGGAACAACCATCACCATCTCCTGCACACCGCCGCGCGCGTCGACGGGCTCATCCTCTGGGCCAATTCTCACCTGCTGTTCTGGCTCTCGCTCATCCCGGCCGCGACCGCCTGGATGGGGCAAAACCTCGCGGCGCCGCTGCCCACTGCGGTCTACGGCGTCGCCTTACTGATGCCGGCCATCGCCTACTACCTGCTGCAGAGAGCGATCGTGCGCAGGCAGGGCGTGCATTCCGTGCTCGCTCATGCGCTCGGCAGCGACATCAAAGGCAAGATATCGCCGCTGCTCTACCTCGCCGGAATCGCGCTGGCGTTCGTCAGTCCCTGGCTGTCGATCGCGATCTATGTGCTCGTCGCGGTGATGTGGTTTGTTCCCGACCGGCGCATCGAGAACGCGGTCGGTCGCGAGTGATCGCCCGGCGCTTGCCGTTCGGACAAAAGAGCTTCGCCGACCGCGCCCGGTTGCAGCGCATTCGCCGCCGGCGGCCGCTCCTCGAAAAAGTCTCGAAACCCCGGTAGGGGATCGAACAGCGAGAGTCGGATCAGTCACTTACGTTTTATGAGTCCGGACTCTAGTTCGCCATGAAAGATCTCGGCACGGTGTCGCATCTCGACGCGTTGCTGGCCACGGTCGGCCCGGTTCGCGGATTGCGCATCCTTGAGATCGGCTGCGGCGAGGGCCGCTTGACGCGCGCGCTTGCGGCGCTCGGCGCGCGGGTCACGGGCTACGATCCGTTCATCGCCGAGACGGCGCCGGCCGCGTACGGCGCCGGCAGCTATCGTCTCGCCCGGGCGGCGGCCGACGCCATTCCCGAACCGGATCATGAAGCCGACCTCGTGCTCTTTGTTTTCTCGCTGCATCACGTGCCCGCGGCGAAGCTTGCGGGCGCGCTCGCCGAGGCGCGCCGGCTGTTGCGGCCGTCCGGCCGCCTCTACGTGGCCGAGCCGCTGGCGCAAGGCCCGCATCACTACGTCATCGAGTTGTTTCACGACGAAACGGCGGTGCGAAAAGCCGCCGCCGAGGCGCTCGCCCGCTTCGCCCGTCCGCATTTCGCGACCGAGCAAATCTCGAGCTATGCCGAAAAGCGAAGCTATGCCGACTTCGACGCCTTTGCCGCGCGCATGATCGCCAACATGCGCTTCAACGGCTACACCAGGGAAGCCGTCTTGGCACCGGCGGTGCGGCGCCGCTTCGCCGAGACGCACGCGGCGCGAGGCGGCCGCTTCGATCAGCCGGTTCGCATCGATTGTTTCGGTCCGGCGGGCTAGTCAGCCGGCATCAGCGCCCTGGCCACTTCACGACGCCTTGCTGGTGTCGGTGATGCCCACCGATACCGGCACGGTCTGATCGTCGCGTTGCACCTTGAGTTCGATCTGATGGCTGATGCCGATCTTATCGATCTGGTCGGTGAGATCGGCGAGGCGATGGACCGGAACCCCGTTGGCGCCGACGATGATGTCGCCGAGCGCGCCGGTCGCCGGGTCGACGCCGCGCAATCCGGCCTGCGCGGCCGGCGAGTTCGGCACGACGCGCACGATGACGACGCCGTCGGTGCCGAGTTGCGACGCCGCTTCATCGCTGGCGACGATGACGCCGATGCCAGGTGTGGGGACGCTGCCGTTGCGGATCAGTTGCGGCACGATCTTGTTGACGGCGTCGACGGGAATGGCAAATCCGATGCCCGCATTCGATCCCGATGGCGACAGAATCGCGGTGGTGACGCCGATCAGGCGGCCGGAGGAATCAAGCAGCGGTCCGCCGGAATTGCCGGGATTGATGGCGGCGTCGGTCTGAATGACGTCGGCCAGTTCCCGGCCCTCGCTGGTTGGCAGCCGCCGGCGCAGCGCGCTGATGACGCCGGTGGTGAGCGAGTGATCGAGGCCGAACGGGTTGCCGATGGCGAATGTCCATTGGCCGACCTGCAGGTCGGCCGAGGTTCCGATCGCGATCGGCTTCGCCAGCAGCCGGACATTGCGCAGGTGAACGACGGCGAGATCGTAACTAGGGGCCGTGCCGAGAACGTCGGCGTCGATGATCTCGCCCGAGGGCATCCGCACGATGATGTCGTTGGTTCCCTGCACGACATGATTGTTGGTGACGACGTGACCGGCCTCGTCCCAGATGAAGCCGGTGCCGGTCTGCACGCCGACGACCTGATCGCCCTCGGGAGTGACCTGCTGTTCAGTCGCGGTGTGGCCGACCACCTGCACGACCGACGGCGAGACCGAATTGAAAATGGCGATCGTCGTGCGCTCGGCCTCCGCCAAGCTGCCGCGCGGCTCGATCGGCCGCGGGCTCCTTGCCGAAAACAACGCGTTGTTGAGGTAGGGCTGGGCGAAGATCGCCGCCAGCATGATCAGCACCCCAATCAGCAGCAGGCGGGTCAGTCGGTCAGTCACGGTTTCCTCATGGTGCAATGCTTGGGCCGGATCGAGCACGGGCCGGATCGAGCTTGGCGAAACCCGCCCTGATCGCCGGGTCAACGCTCAAGCCGCCGGATACCGATACGAGCGCAACAACGCGATGCGGTCAATGTTGCGTGACCTTGCCCGATTGGTTCATGCGCCGGATGGCACCGCTCGCATCCGCGGAGACGGGCAACGCGACTTCGCCACGTGAACAAGCCGAGACCGGAGCGGTTCCATCGTATACATCCTGTACATCTGTTCGAAGGCGAGTTCCTTATCCAGTGTTGTCCGCTTGATTGCTGAAATTGCCAGCCAGTTGGAGATACCGCGCCGCCTGCGCGCCGTCGTGCGGGCGAGGGAATCGAGCCTGATTGCGCTGGCGGCGCTGGTCGGCGCCATTGCGGGGGTGGTCGTGGCCGTCATGGGCACCTGTGTCGACCTCCTGCATCGTCTGTTCTTCCACCTCGCTCCCGGTGTTCGCCTGTCGGGCCTGTTGCGGCTTGATCCGGTGGTGGCAATCGCGGTGCCGCTTGTCGGCGGACTCGTCTTCGGCGTCGCCGGAGAGCTGATCGCCCGGCGGCGGCCGGAGCGCGAAGTCGACCCGATCGAGGCCAACGCCCTGCATGGCGGGCGAATGTCGCTCGTCGGCAGCATCATCGTCGCGGCGCAGACCGTGTGGTCGAGCGGGGTCGGCGCCTCGGTCGGCCTCGAGGCGGGCTATACGCAGCTTGCCGGCGGTATCGCCTCGCGCATCGGCGCAGCGTTCCGGCTGCGACGCGCCGACCTGCGCGTCCTGGTCGGTTGCGGCGCGGCTGGCGGCATTGCCGGTGCCTTCGGCGCCCCGCTCGCCGGCGCCTTCTACGGCTTCGAGCTCATCATCGGCGGCTATTCGCCGAACAGCTTGGCGCCGGTCGCCATCTCCGCGCTGATCGGCTACCTCGTCGCGCAGGCGCTCACCCCGGCCGAGATCGGCGTGGTCGCGCCCGAGCAGATGACGATCGCGACCCATGATCTCATCATTGCCGCAACGATCGGTCTTCTTTCCGCCGCGCTCGGCATCTTCCTCATGCGCGGGGTGGCGCTATGTGAAACACTATTTGTTCGCATGCGGGTGCGGCCGGCGCTGCGCCCGATGATCGGCGGGCTTGCGGTCGGGCTTCTGGCGATCGCGTCGCCGCAGGTGATGTCGTCGGGTCACGGCGCGTTGCACCTTTCCGGAATGTTGACGCTGTCGCTTTGGACCGTGGCGTTGTTCTTCGTGCTCAAGATCGCGGCCTCGATCGTCTCGCTCGGCTCCGGCTTCCGCGGCGGCTTGTTCTTCTCCTCGCTGCTCATGGGGGCATTCGGCGGCAATCTGCTGGCGATCGCGCTGGCGATGATTTGGCCGAGCGGCCATTTCGACTCGAACGCCTACGCGGTGATCGGCATGAGCGCGCTGGCGGCTTCGGTCATCGGCGCGCCGCTGACCATGACCTTCATCGCGCTGGAGACGACCGGCGACCTGTGGCTGACGACGGCGGTGCTCATCGCGGTGATCATTTCGGCGCAGGTGACGCGCGAGGCCTTCGGCTATTCCTTCGCCACCTGGCGCTTCCATCTGCGCGGCGAGACGATCCGCAGCGCCGCCGACGTCGGCTGGATGCGCGATCTGACCGTCGGCAAGATGATGCGACGGGACCTGCTCACGGCGCCGGCCGCGACCGCCATCGCCTCCTTCCGCGAAGCGTTTCCACTCGGCTCCACCGCCTATGTCGTCGCCGTCGAAGGGGCGAACCGCTACGCCGGCATGGTCCGGGTAGCCGATGCCCACGCGGCGGAAGTCGCGCCGGACCGACCGGTCAAGGACCTGCTTCATCATGCCGAGGACATGCTGCTGCCGGACATGGCGATCAAGGAAGCGGTGCTCACCTTCGACCGCGCCGAGGCGGAGGCTCTCGCGGTCGTCGATTCCTACCGCGATCGCCGTGTCATCGGGCTCCTGACCGAAGCCTATGCGCTGCGCCGCTATGCGGCCGAGTTGGAACGGCGACGCCAGGAGCTTGTCGGCGAGAGGTAGGGGAAGAGCTGCGGTCATTGGCTTTTGTGCACCGCATGCGTAAGTTTGCAGCGACGTCGTCCGGGTTCGCCCGGCGACGTTCCATTGAGGTCATCGGAGCCGCTCATGCCGCTTGCCGCATCGTCCATTCCCGCCGGCCGCGATCTGCTTGCGACGCTCAATGACGCGGTTCACGCCGTCGAAGCCCTGTTCGCGGATGCGCGCCGCGCGGTCGGGGCGCGCGTGAAGGTCGAGGGGCGTTCCGGACCGCGCGTTTTCGATCGCGAACAGCGCGCCACGCACGGCCTTGCCTGGCTCGCGACCTATGTCGAGGCGCTGCGACAGCTCGCGGCCTACGCCGAGCGCCTCGCGGCGACCGGCAATTTCGGCGAGACCGAGGAACTCCTGGTGCAGATCGGCGCCGGCGAATATTTGGCGCAGATCGTCGGCGGCATTCCGATGAGCCAGGGCGAGATCGTGCGCCTTGCCGATCTCGGCCTCGGCTCTGCCGCCGTGGCGGCGCGCCTCACCCCACCGCTCGATCATCTGGTCGCCGCCGGCAATACCGCAGAGCGGCGCGCGCGGCTCGTCGAGTTGATGCGGCAGCGCCAGGAGGCGACCGTCGGCACTTGCGGCCTCGACGAGACCCTCGACTCGATCCGCGACGAGATGCGCAAGTTCGCCGACGGCAAGGTCGTGCCGCAGGCGCAGGAATGGCATCTGCGCAACAGCTACATCCCGCTGGAAATCATCGCGCAAATGTCCGAGCTCGGCGTGTTCAGCCTGACCATCCCGGAGGATTACGGCGGCATGGGGCTCGGCAAGGAGTCGATGTGCGTCGTCTCCGAGGAGCTCTCCCGCGGCTACATCGGGGTCGGCAGCCTCGGCACCCGCTCGGAGATCGCGGCCGAGCTCATTCTCGGCAGCGGCACCGAAGAGCAGAAGCGCAAATGGCTGCCCAGGATCGCCTCCGGCGAAGTGCTGCCGACGGCGGTGTTCACCGAACCGAACACCGGGTCCGACCTTGCTGCGCTGAAAGCGCGCGCCGTGCGCCAGGGCGACAGCTACAAGGTCCACGGCAACAAGACCTGGATTACCCACCCGGTGCGCGCCGATCTGATGACGCTGCTCGTTCGCACTAATCCCGCCGAGAAGGGCTATCGCGGCCTCTCCATGCTGCTGGCGGAAAAGCCGCGCGGCAGCGACGCGGATCCGTTTCCCGTCGCCGGCATGTCGGGCACCGAGATCGAGGTCTTGGGCTATCGCGGCATGAAGGAATACGAGATCGCCTTCGACGGCTTCGTCGTGAAGGCCGAAAACCTCCTCGGCGGCGTCGAAGGGCTGGGCTTCAAGCAACTGATGGCGACCTTCGAATCGGCGCGCATCCAGACCGCGGCGCGCGCCATCGGCGTGGCGCAGGCCGCCATGGAGCAGGGGCTCGGCTACGCCACGGCGCGTGTGCAATTCGGC
>Ga0187784_10000613_pt1 | contig 26581 bp, 27 predicted proteins | sample 1015_SJ02_MP15_2_FD_132964 | JGI IMG/M metagenome (GOLD analysis project Ga0187784, IMG submission 132964) | Tropical peat soil microbial communities from peatlands in Department of Meta, Colombia - 1015_SJ02_MP15_20_MG | ecosystem: Environmental > Terrestrial > Soil > Wetlands > Peat | place... | reverse complement strand
GGTAGGTTGCCCCGTCTCCCGCTATGATCTTGCCCACCTTGTCTACGTCCACTTTCGTCACAAGGACAAGATACCCATGATCAGGGTTAATGGTGCTCTCGTACTTCATTTTCAGGAGGTCCATGGCCACCTTCTCGAGCGGGGAACCGAACCGATCGGGGGGAACCCTAACGACATCTTCGAGCTTCACAAGCTGAAACATGAATTAATCAGGAACGAAGCCACCCCTTTGAGTCAGCGATTTTAATCTTTAGCGAGCATGAGAAGAATTTTTCTATGCTGAGGAGAGTGAAGGAGGGAGCTTTCTCTTGTGCTCTGTGCTGGCGTGCATCTCGAGCACCTTCTTCACCACTCGAAGGGGCAACCTTGCCTTGGCCGCCGCCTCCGCCGGCCTCACCTTCAGGTCGTAGAGGTAGTGTAGCGCCACATCGAGACTGTCGTAATTCGCCGGTATCTCGTCCGTTGCCTTTTGCCCCGGCCAGAGCTGAGGCGACGCCGGCTTCTCGACTACACTCTTCGGGATGCCGAGAAACATCCCGAGCTCCCGGACTTGGGTCTTGTAGAGGTGGGCTATCGGGAGAAGATCAACTCCGCCATCCCCCCACTTCGTGTAGTATCCCAAGAGTCCCTCGCTTCTGTCTCCCGTCCCCGCGACAAGATACCCCAGGGAATTCGCTCGATAGTATAGGATTACCATCCTCACCCTTGCTTGGACGTTTGCCTTCGCAATCCTTGTGCCTTCAGCCTTGGTCGACCCGATGATGCCGTCGACGATTCCTGAGATGGGTGTCTCTTCCCTCCTTACCCTCCACGTGTCCGCGAGCATCCGGGCATCTTCCAAGTCTTCGCGCGGCGTATGGTCTGATGGCATAAGGACGGCCAAGACTCTGTCCTTACTCAGCGCCTTTACGCAGAGCGCTCCTACGACGGCGCTGTCGATCCCGCCACTAAGCCCTACCAATACGCCGCCTGCATGGGCTTCATGCACGGTCTTGTCGATGAAGGCCGATATTCTGCCAGCCTCCCTGCCGGCTTGAATCCTAAGGCTCAAGGTCGCGAATCTTCAGAGAACCGCCCGAAGTTCAGCTTTTATCACTTCCCCGACGATGAATCAGATGCCTTTGGTCACCGTAGCCCGACCCTGCCCTTCCTCAGGGAGATGACCCTTAGGTGTGCGGCCCTGGCTGTACGCGCCAATTCTGAGTCCGTCGTTGCCACGATGGCGCCTTCGGCCGACGCTGCCGAGATTATCTCGTCGTCAACTAGAGCGCCCCCACAGGCTAGGCGGCCGAATCCCGAAGACAAGCCTAGGGCGACCCGCGCAGTCCTCGATTTCCCATCCTTAGCCGAGGCGAGCCTACGAAGCTCCTGCTCCACGCACACAAGGAGGACTGGCTCGAAGTTACCAACCCGATCCACGATGTCTTCAAACCAGGTGGTGGGGTTCTCGGCAACGGCCATCATGAAACTACTATCGAATATCACTCGAATCAAGCATTACTTCAGTACGCCGGACCCGATGAGTCTCCATCGCTCGGAAATTCTTCGACTTATGGCCGCCCTCATCCCCATCTCGACGGCGACGGGTTTCTTCAGATCTGCTTCGACCACATCCCCCCTGACCGAGGTGGCCACGGCCAGAGTCGACGCCGTCCCCAGGTTCAGCCTGAGTGTCTCCGAGAGCTTCACCTTGTCCACCCGAATGAGCTCAGTGGCCCCAACGGCCGTCTCTAGCAGAGTCACATCAAGGTTGACGTGTTCCAGAGTCTCCGGCAGTGTTCCCGGCTTGCCTATCACGCTCCCAACCATCTGGTCTCCCTTGGTGTATGTCGGGTCGAGGTGAGTCCCCACTGCCACGAGTCCCCCGGGTCCTACCCTGTCCGATGCGCCCGCACCAGTTTCAAGGCTGGAGACTTTGGTTATGATGGGAACGATTTTCCCACTCCTATCGTCAATCATGCCTGGCTTCAGTTCTATCTCTTCCCCAACCTTCAGCTCCCCTCGAGTGAGGCTCCCCCCCAAGACACCCCCGGCCAGCCCTGAGATATCCGCACCCGGCCTGTTTACGTCGAAGCTCCTCACGACGTACATCAGTGGGCTAGCCGCTGCATCCCTCTTCGGTGTCGGAATCACCTCCTCAAGCGCCTCGATCAGTGCGTCGATGTTAAGCCTCTGCTGAGCAGAGATGGGGATAATGGGCGCAGATTCGGCGACGGTACCCTGGACAAACTTCACGATTTGAGACTCGTTCTTCTCCGCCTCGGAATCCGTGACCAAATCGACTTTGTTCTGAGCTATCACGATCCGCTTCATGCCCAGCATTTGGAGGGCCTGCAGGTGCTCTCTGGTCTGAGGTTTGGGCACCTGCTCGTTGGCCGCTATGACCAAGAGAGCCCCGTCCATAAGGAATGCGCCGGCGAGCATGTTGGTCATGAGGCTCTCATGGCCGGGACAATCGACGAAGCTCACGGACCTGAGAAAGGTCGTCTTTCTGCCGCAGATCGGGCACTTCTCGCTGGTCGAATAGGATCCCACGCCGTGGTCCTGGGTGCACCTGTAGAACGCAGCGTCGGCGTACCCTACCTTGATGGTAATGCCGCGCTTCAGTTCCTCGCTGTGGGCGCTCGCCCAGATTCCCGTAATAGCTTGAGTTAGGGTCGTTTTGCCATGGTCAACATGTCCAGCGGTGCCTATGTTGACTTCGGGCTGCCTCGGAAGAGGAGGCTTCTCCTCTGTCGGCTCGACGAGCTTCTGCCCAGACAAGAAACTTTGCTGTTTCGCGGGGGGTTTTTAACTGATGCCGAGACTGGTAAAGCAACCCCGGCTGGATAGCCCGGTCGAACCAGACACGTCTGCCGACTTACGGCCCGACAATTCGAGAGCCCCCCATGGGAATGTATTTATCACGACACTTCCGGTCCAGAACTCGTCCCCGGGGATATCAGTGAGAGCGATAGTATTGTCCGGAGGCCTCGGAATGCGGCTCCGTCCGCTCACCGACGACAGACCGAAGGCACTGATTCTGATTAAGGGGCGCCCAATCGCAGAATACCAAATAGATTGGCTGATGAAGGGAGGATCCATCGACGAGGTAACGTTCGCTTGCGGCTACAAGTGGGAGAAGCTGCAGGAGCATTTCGGCTCGAGTTTCAAGGGGATAGCCATAGACTACTCGGTCGAGGACGAGCCCCTAGGTACAGGAGGCGCAGTCAAGAGGGCCCTGTCGAAGCACCCGACAGAAGATATCTGCGTCGTCGCAAACGGAGACATCATCACGGACCTTCCCCTTTCTCGCATGATTGATGCACATAGACAGGCCGGAGAGATTTCTGCTTCGATGTTGGTTGTCCCCTATCGCTCGAGGTTTGGCGTGGTAAAGATAGACAAGTTGAGGATGGTCAGAGGCTTCGATGAAAAGCCAGCGTTTCCTGATGTCTGGATCAATGGAGGTGTGTACGTCTTGAACGCCAAAAGGGCAAAGAAATACCTTCCCGACGCCGGAGACATCGAGCGAGAGACGTTCCCGAACTTGGTGACCCGAGGAGAACTCCTCTCGTACCCGCACTACGGCGAATGGATTTTCGTGGACTCGATCAAGGACCTCATGCAGCTTGAGGAGTCCATGAACGCTGTGAGCTGAAGAAAGATTTTTGTCAGCCACCCGAGCCAAACTGCCAGTGGATGAGTTCAGGAAGGCGGTGGAGGCATTCAAGGTGCCTTCCGATCATATGCTCACGGTTGAGGTTGGAGGGGATTCAGTATTGATCGCGAACGTTGAGGGAAAGTACTACGGGATGGGGGCTATCTGCACTCATGAGGGTTGGGACCTCTCGGAAGGAACCCTCGATGAGACGGCTGTAACCTGCGCCGGCCATGGCACCGTCTGGGACCTGAAGACCGGTAAGGGAGTGTTCGATGAGCCGCTCCCCGACGAGCCCCTCTACGACGTCAAGGAAGATGGCGGATTCCTCTATGTGAGGAGGCGTTGAGGCTGTGCCCTCGCCCCCTCCTGCCGGGTTCCGCTTGGATATCAAAGAAGTATCTAACGCATAATTACACGACTTCAAGAGACCCTCCCAGTTGTCAACGGGGACGCAAGAGCACAGCCGTTCGACTCCCTTCAGGAGGCTGGGAGGATTCGTCTACCGGAGGAGGAGGGTCATAGTGGTGGCTTGGATCCTCGCTCTCGTCCTGTTGATTCCAATCATCGTTAACGTGACCAATTCCACTTCTCTGAACGAGGGAACGGCATCCGGGAGCCAGCTGGAGTCCGTGCAGGCATCGAACATCATCTCTGCTCAGTTCTCCAAAACCGTCGCCAATAGCACGTTGCTGGTGGTGGTGAAGGGTGCGAACGTCAGCACTCCCGCAACGCAAGGATTCGTAAGTGGGTTGGTGCATTACTTGGAGACGGATTCGAGCCTGAAGGGTCTGAATCAGACCATCGACGTGTATTCACCGCTTTACTCTGCGATTAAAGGGGTCAACGGGGCCACCTATTCCGCGGTCAAGGGCGCAAATGCCACTGCCAGACTTCTTTTGGGCGTCCCTGCGCTCTACTTCGGGGCATGGGTACAGGCATATTCCAAGACTGACAACTTGACATATGCCGATGTGGCCGCGCTCAGCTATGCCTCTCGGACGCTCTCGAATGCCAACACCACCGCCTACAGCGACTACTCATCTCACGTCCTCACCTTGTTCAACTCCGAATGGACTTCGTCATGGTCGAATGGCCAGCTCTCCAGTCTGAATCTCACCGCCCGGGCTTCATACGCCGCCCGCCTTGCTGGCCTAGAGTACGCTGACGCCTACGCACCCGCTTCGAAATCTTTCGACTCCGCACTGCTCAATTCGATTACCTTGGGGGACTATATTGCTGGTTCTGGACAGGTGAACTTGCGGATTGTCTCTTTTGCCCAGAGCTACATTTCTAACTCAACTGGATTCTCGCTCCAGTTCGTTGGTGCATCCTACGGACTCGGCAGGACGTATGATAATTCTTCCCTTTACTCGCTGACGGGGAACATCCTATGGAAGCCGAGCGAGTACGGCGTCACAAGTGCACTATCAACGCTGATTTCGTCCCTTGTCTCTCCAGGCCGAAACATCACACTTGTGACCCTCAACCTAGACCAATCGTCGAACGAGAACGTCATAGCGCTAAGGGCTGCCGTATCCCAGGTGCTGAGCAGTGCCGGAGTAAACTCTGGTGTCCAATCGGCGATGGTGACAGGTGGGGACGCCATATCCTACGATTTCGGGCAGTCGGCCGAGGCAGATTTGAGCCTCATACTCCCGGTGACAATCATGCTCCTGATAGTCGCCACGGGCATCTTCTTCAGGTCTGTCCTCACGCCCTTCATTACTCTCGGTACCATAGGGGTAGCCCTCGGCATCTCACAGGTATTCATTGTCCTTGTGGCCACTTTCATCGCCAAGGTGGACTTCACTGTCCCTACGATCCTGCTCACGATCATGATAGGAGTAGGTACGGATTACAGCGTCTTCATCGTTGCCAGGTACAGGGAAGAGAGGGTGAAAGGCTCCTCGGTTCAACAGGCGATGGAGACATCTGTCACCTGGGCAGGCGAGAGCATTACAACCAGCGGGGCCACAGTCATAATCTCGTTCCTTTCCCTTGCATTCACGTCTGTGGTCTACCTAAGGACCATAGGATACGTGGTCGGCCTTGGCGTGCTTGTGGCATTGCTTGTAGCTCTGACCATGGTGCCGGCAGTGGTGAGCATTGTAGGGGGGCGAGTGTTCTGGCCCAACGCCGGGGAGAACTTTACCAAGTACTCCCTATCTGTTCTCGAGAAGCTCAGGATGAGAAGGGGATACTTCTCCAAGAGCGGTGCCTTCGCCGTGAAAAGAGCCTGGGTGCTCATCGTTCTCGCGCTGGTGGCGACCGGCCCCGCACTTTATGTCTACGCGACGACCACTCCCACCTTCGACTTCCTTTCGGCGGCGCCAGCCAACCTCGAATCCATCTCAGCTTCAAACCAGATTACTGCCGCGTTTGGCAGTGGGACGCTCTTCCCCACCTACGTCGTCATGACATTTTCCCAACCTGTGGTGAATGGCCACGCATTCAACTCCTCCGAAATGGGTACGGTTCAACGGGTCACCACCTACCTCCAGGAGTCCCCGGATGTAAGGAACGTCACGAGCCCGACACTTGTGTACGGGCACCAGGTAGACTATAGCGCGATTAATGTCTCGACCAGCGAAGGTGCTAGAACATTCGCGGGGGTCCTCCAGAGCATCGGCAAGGACAACAAAACTGTGCTTATCACCATCAACTTCAACATAGACCCTGATTCCGCCAAGGCAATCTCCGATGCCCAATCGATGCGCCAGACCCTCCACTCCCAGTATGGTTCGTCTCAGGGGGTCACAGGAATCTATGTCGGAGGTGAGACGGGGTCAGTCCTAGACACTAAGAATGTTTTCGACTCTCAGTTCGATACTGTGGTCCCGATTGTGGCCGTAGGGGTGGCGATCGTCCTCCTTTTGGTCCTCGGGTCCTTGTTCCTTCCAGTCTTCGCAGTCCTATCTATTCTAATGAGCATCATCTGGACCCTGGCGGCAACGCAACTCCTGTTCAAACAACTCTACAACTTCCCCCTGCTGTTCATCACCCCCTTCTTCCTCTTTGTGACCCTGCTTGGCCTCGGCATGGACTATAACATATTCATACTCACAAGGGTGCGCGAAGAAGCCACAAAGGGGAAACCCCTCAACGAGGCAATAGTGGGGGCCATTGAGCAGACGGGGGCCGTGATAACCGCGGCAGCGATCATACTTGCAGGGTCGCTTGGTGCCCTCATGATATCCAGTGACCTCCTCCTAAGACAAATCGGGTTCTCCTTCGCCTATGCGATCCTGATCGACGCCTTGGTGGTCAGGACCTACCTGGTGCCAGCTGTCATGTCTAAGATCGGGAGGTGGAACTGGTACAGTCCCGTCCCATTTCTTAACCGCTCAAGGCATCTCTTCGAGGAAGAGACGGCGCATCCCGACACGGCTTGAGTGAAGGGGGATTTGGGCGGACCAATGCCTCTTCGTGACCACGCCGAAGTGGACGAGGATGTCCTGGAGGAGGGGTGCTACTACCTTTCACGCCTCGGCCTCACAGCCGAACAGCTCGCGTCCCAATTCGGCCTGTCGCCAGCGAAGGCTGAGGAACTCGCGAAAGCGTACGAAACAAAAATCAGGTCTGGAAAAGTGAGGCCAGGAGACTTTGACAAGGCATTCTGGGAGGACGTTAAGAAGGAGGCAGAGGGAGACGTCAAGCTCACCTTCCTGTCTGAGAAGGGCTTCCATCACGCCTGGAAGTCTGAGCTCGAGAAGCTTGACGGTCCGACTCTGATGTCTATTTATGAGTCGAGCAAGGACTTTCTTAGCGCCGACCCGAACCAGAAGTTCCTGGATTTCCCTCCTCCTAAGGGATACGACCCCCTGGCCATGGACAGAGAAATCAGCAAGGCGGTCGGGACGATCCAAGAGCTCTTGGAAAAAAAGTGGGCTTCGGAGAAACGCCCCGGCGGCCCCAAGGCTGTCAAACCTTAAAACTCCCACAAAGTCAGTCGTGCTCGAAAAAGGTTGCCGCTGGACTCGGTCGAGAGGGACAAGCTAACCGCGGTCCTCCGCCAGTTCCAGGGGAGGAGGGTCCTTGTGATTGGCGATCTTCTGGTGAGCCGATTCGTCGAGGTTGCAGCCCGGAAGCTGGCCCGGGAGGCTCCAGTTCCCGCTGGAGACTTCGTCGGGCAGACACTACTCCCGGGGGGCGCAGCTAACCTTTCGAGGGAATTGGTGTCACTAGGGGCTTCTGTCAGTCTCGTGGGGCTGGTTGCCTCAGACGAGTATGGCAACTGGCTGAAATCTGAGTTTTCGAAGTATGGGCTGGATGCCGGAGGGGTGATAACGGACCAGAGCCGTCCCACATCGCTTAGGACCTGGTACATGGTCAATACGTTCCACATGCTTCGCATCGATAAGGAAGACAGAAGAGACGTACCTCTTGCCATGGCAAAGAAACTTCTCGCAGAGACCGAGCCTCGCATCAGGGATGTCGACTGCGTCATACTCTCCGATTACGATCGTGGCGTCATAACGAGTTACCTGATAGGCGGGGTGGTCGCTGCCGCCCGTGCGTCTGGCAAGATCGTGGTGGGCCAGCCGAAGATGCATCATTACCTGGATTTTTCCGGTGTGACCTTCGTGAAATCGAACTTGGAAGAGGCAGAGCACGCCACGGGGATGGCCATGGTAAACGAGACGAGTCTCAGGAACATGGGCGTTAATCTCCTAAGCCGACTAGAAGCCAGGGCGATCCTGATCACCCGAGGAGACCAGGGTGTTGCCCTTTTCGACAAGGATAACGTGACTCTTTTCCCACCCATAAGGGGGCGGAAGAACCTGTTCAGCAAGGTGGGGGTGAGGGACGCCATGACAGGGGTCTTCGGCCTGTCGGTGGCATCCGGCGGAAATGCATACCAGGCGGCGGTCCTGGCCAACGTGGCAGGGGAAGCAAGGAGCGAATTGCCCCGGATAGCATCGCTTTCGCTTCAGGAGCTGGAGATGAGGACCGAGGGCGTCGAGGAACTCGCCAAGAGAATCGTACAGGCCCCGGTGAAGAGGTAGTGGAGACGGCCCAGGAAGTAGTCCGGCTGAAGGAGACTGCCAAGAACACCCGCAAGCTGATTCTGGAGGCGCTGGCGGAAGCAGGGTCCGGCCACCCTGGGGGGTCGCTCTCGGCAGTGGAATTGCTTGTCACCCTCTACTTCCATGTCATGCGTCACGACCCCAAGGACCCGAAGTGGGCGGACAGAGACAGGTTCTTTCTCAGCAAGGGCCACGCTGCCCCACTTCTATATTCGATTCTCGCCCAGGCTGGATATTTCCCCGTCAATGAACTGATGACGCTCAGGAAGACGGGCGCGCGGCTGCAGGGACACCCCTCAATGGGCATCCCCGGCGTGGAAGCGCCGGCGGGCTCGGAAGGTATTGGTCTCTCGCTCGCGGTAGGGACGTGCCTCGCTGCGAAGCTCGATGGCAGGTCCTCTAGGACGTACGTGCTCATGGGAGACGGAGAGCAGCAAGAGGGACAGATTTGGGAAGCCGCCATGTCCGCTTCGAAGTATCGACTCGACAATCTAACTGCCGTCATAGACAGGAACGGAATCCAGCAGGACGGGCTCACGGAGCAGGTAATGCCCCTGGAGCCGCTTGCGGCCAAGTGGCGCGCCTTCAACTGGAACGTCATAGAAGTCGACGGCTACGACTTCACGCAGTTAATGGATGGCTTCGACCTCGCAGCAAGCACGCGGAACCGGCCGACGGTCATCATCGCACACACGGTGAAGGGGAAGGGCATCTCTTTCATGGAGTGGTCCCCGCACTACCACGGTACTCCTCCGGCAAAGGACAAGCTTTCTGACGTGCTCAGTGAGCTGGAGTAATCAATTGAGCGAAATCAAGATTGCCCCGTCAATATTGGCGTGGGACCTGGGCGACCTCGGAGAAGCCATCCAAATCGCCGTGAAGGGCGGGGCCGACCAAGTGCATCTCGACATCATTGATGGCCACTTTGCCCCGAACATAACTTTCGGCCCCGGGACGGTGAAGGCACTCCGCGGCAGGTGCGACCTGAAATTCGACACACACCTGATGATAGATTCCCCCCACCTATACGTCGAAAAGTTCCTGGAGGCTGGCTCTGACCTGCTGAGCTTCCATGTCGAGGTACTTAACGGCTCGAAATTCGATGACCTCTACCGCACAATTCACGCCAAGGGGAAGGAGATGGGATTGGCAATAAATCCAAAGACTGAGTTCCCCAGATGGGCCGCAGACCGGCTGGACAGGATTTCAACTCTTTTGGTTATGACAGTCAACCCAGGGTTCAGCGGCCAAACGATGGACATGTCTGTGATGCCGAAGTTGCAGAAAATAAGAGCGTTCCTGGGAGACAGAGAACTCATGACGGACATAGAGGTGGACGGCGGGGTGGAGCCCGAGAACGCCCGTGAAGTCGTCAAGAGGGGCGGAAACGTGCTGGTCGCTGGTGCAGGTGTCTATGGAAAACAGGACCCGGTCAATGCAATCTCCGTACTCAGGGAGCATGCGCTGGGGGTGAAGAAAAAATGATCCTTTCGAAACAGGCAGCCATGAGAGACGCCTATGGGGAAGCACTGCTTGAGCTCGGGGAGGCCAACCGGGACGTGGTCGTCGTCGGAGCCGACACCACGGGATCCTTGAAGTCAGGCGTGTTCGGCACGAAGTACCCCGAGCGCTTCTTCAACGTGGGTATCGCTGAACAGAACCTCGTCTCGATTGCTGCGGGACTGGCGCTGGCGGGTAAGATCGCATACTCTGGTACGTATGCCATCTTCGTCCCAGGCAAGTGTGTCGACCAGATACGAAACAACATCTGCTACCCCAACCTGAATGTCAAGCTTGTCTGCTCCCACGGAGGCATTTCTGTGGGACCTGACGGCGCATCCCACCAGCAGGTGGAGGACATAGCGATTATGAGGGCGATTCCAAGGATGAAGGTAATCGTCCCGGCAGATGCTCCCTCGACCAAGGGGATCGTCAGGGCCATCGCCACTATCCCAGGACCGTTCTACGTGAGGCTCACGAGGTCGGCCACCCCCGTCATATATGAGGGAGGGTTCGAATACAAGTTTGGAGAGGCCAACGTCCTTCTGGACGGGAGCGACGTAGCTATCTTCGCCTGCGGCATTATGGTCCCCGAGTCACTAAGGGCGGCCGAGTCTCTGAAAGCCAAGGGGGTCTCTGCTGCCGTAGTGGACGTGCATACTGTGAAGCCCATTGACTCAGAAACGGTCTTGAATTTCGCCCGAAAGTGTGGAAGGGTAGTAACAGTGGAGGAGCACAACATACTCGGCGGGATGGGTTCTGCTGTCGCAGAGGTCCTCGGGGAAAGACATCCCACACACATGAAGCGCATCGGCGTTATGGACACCTTTGGCGAAAGCGGTGACCCCGGGGAACTCCTGAAGAAGTACGGCCTTACCGCGGACAGCATCGAGCAGGCCGCCTCTGGCCTGCTCCGCTCAAAATAGCCTTTAATATCAAACTAGGGGGTCGAAATCAGAATGAAGCTCTTTCTCGATACCGCCAATCTTGCTCAAATCAAGAAACTGAATCAGATGGGCATCGTGGACGGGATCACTACTAACCCCACTCTGGTGGCAAAGGAGTCGGGGGAGTTCGAGGATATCATAACCGCCATTTGCAAGGAGGTGAAGGGTGACGTAAGCGCGGAAGTGGTTTCTACGAACTTCGAAGGCATGGTGTCTGAAGCGAAACATCTTTCCTCCATCGCTCCCAACCTGGTCGTCAAGATTCCAATTATCCCGGAAGGGCTCAGGGCGACCAAGGCGGTCAGCGGGATGGGGATCCGGGTCAACATGACCCTTGTCTTCTCCGCAAACCAGGGGCTGCTCGCCGCGAAAGCAGGGGCGTCTTTCATCAGCCCCTTCATAGGCCGGCTAGACGACATAGGTCAACGCGGGATGGAGCTGGTGGAGGACCTTGTGAGAATTAGGAACAACTACAACCTGAAATCCGAGGTCCTCGTGGGGAGCATTAGGCACCCACAGCACGTTCTCGAGGCTGCCAAAGTCGGGGCTGATATCGCGACGATGCCCCCCGAGGTCATGGAGAAGATGGTTCAGCATCCGCTCACAGACTCGGGTCTCAAGCGCTTCCTAGACGACTGGGATAGGGCGAAAAAAGCCAAAGCTTCCATAACTGTGTAGCAACAACTTTTTACGAGGAGGCCCGCCGAGACGCCCAATGGCTAAAACATACTCACTTCCACCTCTACCATACTCCTACGAAGCACTCGAACCACACATATCGAAACAAATAATGACGCTCCACCATGACAAGCACCACCAAGCGTACGTGACAGGTGCCAACGCGGCCATGGACAAACTAGACAAGGCTCGCAAAGGCGAGATTCAGATCGACGTCAGAGCCGTTCTGAGAGACTTCAGCTTCAATGCTGACGGTCACATACTCCACTCCCTTTTCTGGCCAAACATGGCGCCGCCGGGGAAGGGAGGAGGCGCTCCCGGAGGTAAGCTGGCTGACAGGATCCAGATGGACTTCGGCGGCTTCGACAAGTTCAAGGCACAATTCTCTGATGCCTTCAAGACAATCGAAGGGAGCGGATGGGCGATGCTGATCTACGAGCCCACGAGCGACCAACTCCTCATCTCGCAGATAGAGAAGCACAATCTGAACCATATAGCCCAGTCGCAGGTCATTCTGTGCTCAGACGGTTGGGAGCACGCGTTTTATCTCCAATATCTCAACGACAAGGCGAAGTATGGCGAAGCGTGGTGGAATGTTGTCAATTGGTCTGAGGCTGACGCGAGACTGGGGAAGGCAATCAAGTAGCCAGACCCAGCGCCCGCTTTTTTACTCAAATTCACCCTGATAGACGAGGTCACCTCCTTCGAGCCTTTCCTAGTACGGGTCGGAGACTGGTTTGGTTGCGAGTTATCTCAGGCCAACGTGCGAATCCCGTTCAGATCTATCCCTTGCTAAGGCGCCTGGCAAAATCGCTACTCGCCCTAACAAGATGGCCCAGATCCCTCTCTGTGTGGCAGGTCGAGAGCCCGCAGGGGTGACCCGGAAGGACAAATACGTTTTGAGACATGAGATGCAGGCCGTACTCCACTTTCGTTCGTCTGTCCTCACCTGCGGCTCCCTCTGCGTTTCTAGGAGCTGGCCCGAAATGGGTCAGAAAGAGGGACCCAAGCCCTGTCGTGTGAGTCTCTACACGCCAATGGCCGGTTTCCTGGTCAATCCTCTTCCTTAGCGCACTCCCCTTCTTGTTGAGCGCCGGATAAATCCGGTCAGCATGATTCCGCAGATATCTTATGGTAGTGAGGCCAGCGACCATCGTCATCGGGTTCTCCGAGAAGGTTCCTCCACCGATTGACACAAACTTGGACCTGTTTGACGGGTCGGCAAGAGCGATGATCTCCCTCCTGCCGCAGACCAGTCCTAGAGGCATCCCGCCCCCAGCCGTTTTCCCAAGGGTGGCAAGGTCGGGCTTGACTCCGTACCATTCCTGCGCCCCGCCTAGGGCGAGCCTGTAGCCAGTGATTATCTCGTCGAACGCGAGGAGGACCCCGGCCCTGTCAGCCAGCTCACGCAACCCCTTCATGTAGCTCCGGTCGGCAGGGATGCAACCTCCTGCACCGAGGACAGGTTCAAGGAAAATGGCGGCGGTGTCCCCGTCGGAACGTTTCACCTCAGCCTCCACTGCCTCGAGGTCGTTGAAGCGGACGCTGCGCACGTGAGCCTGCTCTTCCTCGAGGATTCCCGCACTCTCGGCCCTGTCGAACGGCCGGTGCACTCCTTTGTTCAGCTCTGTGTTGAAGCCGTGCCAGCCTCCCGTCATTTTGATTATAGTCCTCTTCCCCGTAAAAGCCCGCGCCAGCCTTACGAGGTACATCGTGGCCTCTGCCCCTGTGTTGCAGAGCCTCATCGCTTCTGCGCAGGGCACCGTCTTTTGGATTTCCTCCCCGAACTCGATCGAGAGCCCGCTCCCCAAGCCATAGTGGGTACCTCTGGGAGCCTGCTCTCGAAGGGCGTCGACCACCGGCTTAGGGGAGTGGCCCAGCAGGTGCGCCATGTGCCCCAGCCAATAGTCGGTGTACCTGTTGCCGTCTTCATCCCAGATGTGCTGCGCCTTTGCCCTGCTCACGAATAGCGGGTAGGGTTCGTAGAACCTGGCGTTGTGATTGACCCCGCCCGCGAAAACCTTCTTAGCCCTATCGAAGAGTTTCTTCGATTTCCTCGTCCGCGCCTCGTAGTCCTCGATGAACACTTCTCTACCTTCTTCTCTGCTATTTCAAAACCCTTTTCCTGCGCAACAGTAAATTATCACCTGTTCTGCCTGGCTCCATCGGATGGAATTCACCGTCTCCCTGGACTCCCCCTTCAGCCTCGAGTATACGCTGGAAAGCGGGCAGCTCTTCCGCTGGGAGAGGAGGGGTGAGTGGTGGTGGGGCTCGGTCCCCGGCGGCATGCTGAGGATGAAGCAGGAGGGGGACATCCTCAGGTGCTCATCTAGCTCGGAGCGTCTCGACAGCGAATTCGTGGCACGCTACTTCCGGCTAGACGTGGATCTAGACCATGTGTTGGCTACCATTTCGAAGGACGAGACAACAAGTCGTGCCGTAGAGAAGTTCTATGGCCTGCGCCTGGTGAGTCAGGACACCTGGGAGTGTCTCGCCTCCTTCGTCCTTGCAACTAACGCGAATATTCCGAGGATAAAGAAGATGGTGTCAGCCGTATGCTCGCGCTACGGGGGCGCGCTCGAATTCGAAGGAGAAAAACGAACCACATTCCCGACTGCCGACGACCTTGCAAAGGCCAGCGAGAAAGATCTCCTCGTCTGCGGCCTCGGCTACCGAGCGCCCTTCCTCAAGAAGGTCGCCACCTCTGTTGCCGAGGGGAAGGTGGACTTCGCTGCCATCGCTGGCCTTGATTACACCGAATCGAGAAAACTCCTTATGACCGAGCTACTCGGCCAGAAAATTCTCTTTGGGGTCGGCCCCAAGGTCGCGGACTGCGTGCTATTGTATTCGTGCGGAAAAGACCAAGCCTTCCCCATCGACGTCTGGATAACGAAGGTCCTCGCCACTTCCTACCCGTCTCTTCTCGGGCCAGCGCTGAAGCGGAGGTATGCGCTCGAGGGGAAAGCGAAGCTATCCCTCTCCGACTACGACAGAATCTCGACCAGGGCTCGCGCGTACTTCGGGACGTACGCGGGTTACGCCCAGCAGTACCTGTTTATGGCCGCCAGAGAGGGCTCCAAATGAGTTAGGATTTCGCTTTCTTCTTCGGCTTTGATTTCCGCTTGACAGCCTTCTCTGCCTTCACGGCCTCCTCTTTGACCTCGCGCTCTACCTTCTCGGCCTCCTTCTTCACCTTGACGGCCTCCTTCTTCACCTTGACGGCCTCCTTCTTCACCTTGACGGCCTCCTTCTTCACCTCCCTTCCGACCTTCTCGATTCCTTCCTCTACCTCTTTGGCGACCCCCTCCTTTCTATTGACTGCTTTAGGATGGGAGTTCCAACTTCTCAGCGAGGAGACATTGCTTTCGACAACACTTCGCCTCCTGTAGTCGAGCCTTACGCCCCACTTGGAAGCAAGATTCCTGGAGAGGCCTGCCCCCGCCAGCTCCCCCATCGAAAATCCCCTGCCCAGACGAGTGACAAAGCCGGTGCCATGACGACCGGTGATCACAGCATCGGGAGCCTTGCCCGAAGGCTTCACGGGCTCCGCTTTCGCCGTCTGTGTTGTTTCTGCTCTCTTTTCCTCCTTAGCCTTCTTCGGCCTGGAGCTCAATGGTTTTCGAACCCGTCCAGACGAGGGATAAAACGATTCCCTGTTCAGTGCCTATTGTGACTCCGGCTTTCTGAGGCCCCACGCCATGGAGATGGCACCTGCGGCCGCCAGCATCGCTCCCGCCAACTCCATGTAGGCATTCTTGTACACCAGGTAACCTGGAACCAGTACAGCGCCGACGCCTACGAGGAGCACCAAGAGCCCGAACACGAAGTACCTGCCGCTGCCTATCTGCATCGGGGTAACCACCCCCACGCTCGGGGGCTTGACAGGTGGAGGTGCGGCCGGAGCCCTGCCGAAGGAAGGGAGCCCCCCCTTCATCAGGCCCATTGGAAAGAAAATTACCCCCAGCGCGAGTAGAATACTGGACGTGCCTTGGGCCGCCGATGGTTCCGGACTCGAAATGATGCAATAGCAAGCGTCCCCAGAAGCCGTCATCACGGGGAAAATGGAACCGTTGTAGAACAGGCTACTGAAAAGGACTATTCCCGTAAGACCGAGAAACATGAAGACGATTGAAAGCGCTAGGAATTCCTTATCCAACGTGCTGTTCTTCACGGGTCGCTCTAGTTTCTTAAGCGTTTTGGGGAGCGGCGCCTACTTCGGAGGGCTGGCCCTTTTTATCACGAAACCCGCGGCTACAACACCCACCAGGACAACTATCAGACCAATCGAGTTGGTCAGGTTGAAGGAGGTATCCCCCTGGGGCTCGGTAACACTGAGAGTATAGAAGAAAGTGTAGGCGATGATTATCACAGCGCCCACTGCGATTGGGATCCAGAGCTTCATTCTTCGCCTGCCCCCTCGGACCACTCATTATGCTTTTGCTGCGACAATTGACGCTGTCAGGCTCGAGGGCGGGGCGTTAAGTGTACTTGGATTCTTACATTGCAAATGTCGAAACGGCCTGTCTTATCTGCTTCGCTAGAAAGGAGTTGGTCAGAAACGAACGATAGGCTTGTTCTTGGCTTATCCCGCAGGTCGGATTTGAGCCGACGACACTCCGGTGACTGTGGCCTGAGTAGGCTGAACGGGTCAGCCGGTGGCCGACCTCTACAGCCGGAAGCTATTGGCCCCTTCGGGTCTACCAGGCTGAGCTACTGCGGGACATGCTGCCGACATCTCAAGATTTCTTAAGCGTTTCACGAATTTGGGAAGCATTCAGGGATGGAGCAGGAACAGCCCAGACGACGTTCGAACCCTTATTCCGCTGATGGCAATTAGGAGCGGGTTAATGGCAAGCAGTGGGACGGAGGCCACCACGTTAAGGTAGGCGCTATGGCGACGGCCAGGAAGGTCGCCGCAATTCCCCCAGAGGTGCCGGCGAGGAACGCGAGGTTTCCTGACGTTGCTGACGCATCCAATCGTCCTCCTCCCACATCCATGTCTCTTGCCGCATGGGCTGCGACCTTCGCGTATGACTAAAATACACGCAGGGGCTGGCGAGCCAAAAGCGGAGCACGGCTGTTGTCGTTCTCAGATTACATCGCACTCACCAAGCCGAAAATCGTGCCCCTCCTTCTAATGGCGGCCCTCGGATCGTCTGTTGTGGCAGCGAGGGCGATACCAGCACCTTACGTGCTCATCGGCGTCTTAATCGGGGGAGCAATGGCATCGGCAGGAGCCCTCGCGCTCAACAGCTACCTGGAAATGGGCATGGATGCTAAGATGAAGAGGACCATGGGCAGGCCACTGCCTTCGGGAAGGATTGTCCCGGCGCGACACGCTCTGATGCTAGGCCTTGGCCTGGTGGCTTTGGGTGTCACTGTGGCCGCGTTGACGATTAACATCCTGGGCACTTTCTTCATCGCCCTCGGGGCGTTCGTCTATGTCCCCGTGTACACGCTCTTCCTGAAACCTAGGACCAGCTGGAATATCGTCCTCGGTGGATTCGCTGGTAGTTGTGCCGCACTCGCGGGTTGGTACGCCGTCACCTGGAGTGGGGCCGCGGTTGGGTGGATCCTTGGGGCTCTCGTATTCGTCTGGACGCCTAGCCATTTCTGGTCCCTGGCCGTAATCACCGAGGAGGACTACTCTGCCGTGGGTGTACCCATGCTCCCGTCGGTGGTGGGGCCAGAGGCTGCCTCCAAGTACATCGTGGTCAACACCCTCCTTCTCATACCTGTAAGCCTCCTCCTCGTCTTCTTCCTCTCGGGACTAGGTCTCTTAGTTTACTTGTTGGTTGCGGCAGTTTTCGGCAGTCTCCTCCTCTGGACCAACATCAAACTCCTGAGGCAGCCCACGAAGTCTAACGCTTGGCTGGCGTTCAAATTCTCCAGTCCCTATCTCGCGGTTGTCTTCCTGGCTGCCATGTTGGCTGCAGTGATTCACGCCTGACGGCGCGACAGGCAAACTTTTTCTCCGATCCATCATCATGGCAGGGAGGAACTCTACCATGCTCTTCGTCGCCCACTACTCTGAAATTGCCCTAAAGGGGAACAACAGACCTGAGTTCGTCAGAGCCCTGAGAAGGGGGTTGAACAAGGCACTCCGTGGCCTTGACCATTCGATCGCCCATTCGGAGGGGAGGTTCATCATAGAGGCCTCCGCCGATGAGGAGCAGGTCGAAGGAAGACTCTCGAGGGTGTTCGGGATTACTTGGTTCGCACCGGTGAAAGTTGTCCCTGCGGAGTATTCCAAGATCCTCGAGTGCGTCCTGGCTTCTTCAGCTTCCCCGGACGCACGGACCTTCAAGCTCGCCGTCAGGCGCGTCGACAAATCGTTCCCCATCCACTCTCAGGAACTCTGCACGAAACTGGGGGCGGAGTTTGCAAAGGCGACCCGAAAGACCGTTGAGCTTTCCCATCCTGACCTCACTGTTCACGTGGACATCCTAAAGGGTAGGGCGCTTGTCTACTCGGCCAAGTTGAAGGGGCCAGGGGGTCTCCCTCTCGGGACCGCGGGCCGAGTGATTCATCTCTTCTCCGGAGGCATAGACTCGCCGGTGGCTGCCTGGCTGCTCATGAAGAGGGGCACCAGGCCGGTTTACTTGCACTTCTACTTGGCCCCGACTCCACAGGCTGCTTCCGAAAGCAAGATCACGAAACTCGTGAAGGTCCTTTCGGCGTACGAAGGAAAGAGCACCCTGGTGCTCGTCCCATTTGCCGATTATCAGTTGGCCACGATGGGTGTGCCCGGACAACTCGAACCTTCACTTTTCAGGAGGTTCATGAGGATGACCGCCGAGGGGCTGGCCCCCAAATTCGATGCCATCGGTATTTCCACTGGAGACTCCCTGTCACAGGCCGCATCGCAAACTTTGTGGAACATCGCCTCGTTCGACGAAGGATCCTCACTGCCAGTCCTGCGACCTCTCCTCACCTACGACAAAGACGAGATAATTGGCTTGGCTCGACGCATTGGTACCTATGACCTTTCCCTCGAAGACTACAAGGACTGCTGCGCAATCATCACGCGGCACCCCAGGACGAGGGTGAAGGCAGAGGAGGTCTCAGAGTATGTCAGGAGACTCGGACTGCAGGACCTGGTCTGGAGGTCGGTAGCGAAATCAACACTGGTCACCTACAACGCTGCGGGCGAAGTTCTGAAAGCCTCTCCCTTGGCAGAGACTCTTCCAGGACCAGAGGTACCTGCCCGAGGAGCTGTCTGATATCGAAAAAGCTAGGCCCAAGTGAAGGCAGAATTATAAGCAGGGAAAAATCGAGTTCAGCTAGAAACTAAAATGACCGACACAGTGATGCCGCTGCAGGGGAGCAGATTCCAGGACGAGGTGGTGAAGTCGAGCCAGCCCGTGGTCGTTGATTTCTACGCAGACTGGTGCGGCCCGTGTAAGATTATCGAGCCCGTCATCCACAAGCTCTCCGAAGAGTACCAGGGGAGGGTCAAGTTCGTGAAGGTAGACACCGACGCTAACCAAGAGCTCGCGATGCAATTCGGTATCATGAGTATTCCCACGGTGATGTTCTTCTCCAAGGGGAAGGTGGAGGACATCGTCATCGGGGCTGTCCCGTCTTCGGTCCTAAAATCGAAGGTCGACGCCCTGGTCAAGAACGCATAGAACCATAAAAGTCCCCTCGGAAGGGGCCGGCGCTGATGCAGGCCAAGAATGTTTTATTGTTACTAGCGGCTGCCTCATTGTTCACAACGATAGTGGTTGGCGCCTATGTCACGGTGGCCAACTACGGGGATGCCTGCGGCTCGAGTGTCCCTCAAGACTGGCCCACCTGCCTAGGGGGCCTCTTCCCACCCCTGCAGATTGCGCCCGTGATGGAGTACACCCACAGGCTATTTGCCGCGCTCTCGACGTTGTTTCTCTTGCTTGCGACGATAGCCTTCTGGCGGGCACAAGATGTGGAGAAGGTAGTGAAGAGGACGGTCTATGCCGCAATGCTCCTCCTCGTTGTCCAGGTGTTCCTCGGGGGTATCGTCATTGCTCAAGAGGAGGAGGCCCTCCTGGTGGCGGCGCACCAGGGCCTGGCGATCCTCACCTTCGGGGTTGCAGTGGCCGCCTTAGCGAGGGTAAACAGACCCGCCTGAAGGCTTTAACAACACTAGGCGAGGCTACAGGCCGAGTTGGACGTCGAGACACGACTCGAGTGCGTTCGTCGTGTGGGCGAGGAGATAATCACAGAGAAGGAACTTCGCACCCTCTTCGAGACGAAGGACCACCCCACAGCATACGACGGATTCGAACCAAGCGGACTGGCTCATCTCCCCTTCGGGGTCCTCCGCCCCATCCTTGTTGATGACATGCTCAAGGCGGGCGTGAGGATGAAGCTCTGGATTGCGGACTGGTTCGCCTGGGTCAACAACAAGATGGGTGGCGACCTGCAGAAGATCAAGGAGGTGGGGAGATACTTCGTCGAGGTGTGGAAAGCAGCCGGCGTTGACATGAATAAGGTCGACGTGCTCTGGACCAGTGACGCAGCCCAACAAGAAGAGTATTGGAAGAAGGTCGTTACCGTCGCCCAGAACTCCACCCTGGCAAGAGCGCAGCGCGCCCTCACCATCGCAGGGAGAACCACCAAGGAATCAATCCAGACTGCCCAGCTATTCTATCCGATGATGCAGGTCGCAGACATATTTTGGCTCGACGTCGACATTTGTCAGTTGGGGGTCGACCAGCGAAGGGCCAACATTCTGGCCAGGGAGATTGCTGACAAACTGAAGTGGAAGAAGCCAGTGGCTGTCCACCATCACATGCTAATTGGTCTCCAGGGCAGGAAGGAGCCCGAAGGCTTTGACGAAAATGGGGCCATGGACGCTGAAATCTCCAGCAAGATGAGCAAGAGCAAGCCGGAAACATCGATCTTCGTCCATGACAGCGCCGAGGAGATAATGAGGAAGGTGAATTCAGCCTATTGCCCGCCCAGGGTTCTGGAGGGGAACGCGCTAATCGAGTACTCGAGGTACATCGTCTTCCGCAAGCAAAAGTCACTGAGAATCGAGCGCGCCGAGAAGTACGGCGGGAACGTGGAGTTCTACTCGCCCGATGAGTTGGAGAATGCGTACGCAGCAGGGACTCTTCATCCCGCAGATCTGAAGAGGGGGGTCGGCGAGGCCCTAGACGGAATAATCTTGCCTATTCGAGACCACTTCGTGAAGGATCCACATGCGAGGAGGCTCTACGAATCAGTCAGAGCGGCAGAGACTACACGGTAGAGGAGCCCGCGGTTCCCGTTCCGCCGCTGAAACGGGAGGAAGAACCCGGTTCGTGGTCGATGCGATGCTCGGCTCCCTTGCAAGGAAACTGAGGGCATTCGGTTTTGATGCAGCCTACTACAAGGCTGGTGATGATGGCGGCCTACTAAGGCTCTCTCTTAGCGAGGGTCGGATCATCTTGACGGCAGACAGATCGCTTGCGGCCAGGGCAGACTCCCAAGGAATCAGGGCAATAATTCCTGTTGGGAACTCAGACAGGGAACGGCTCGGTTCTCTTTCCCGCGGGGCTACGGCGATAGGAGTCAGTCTGGTGAGGGGGGATCCTCTGTGTTCTCTTTGCGGAGGGGAGCTACAGGCTGTCAAAGGAAGCGAAATATCAGGAAAGGTCCCGTCTTCCGTGAGGCGTCGCCACCTGCTTTTCTTCCAATGCGCGTCGTGTGGGCATATTTATTGGCGGGGAAGCCACTGGAAGAGATTAATGTCGCTCGCCAGGCGGCTCGACCAGAAGTAGCATGCCGTTGACCCTGGACGAAGGAAGGGCTGCTGTCAAACTCGCGAGGGAGACCCTCGAGTCGCATGTCAGGGGGACACCGCGCGGGCGGGCACCGCGTCCGTTGGGTGTGCTGGCAGAGAAGCGGGGAGTCTTTGTCACTCTGAACACCGTCGAGGGAGGGGCCAAACAGCTGAGGGGGTGCATAGGGTACCCTGAGCCAATCAAACCCCTCTGGGAAGCGGTTCAGGACGTCACAGTTTACGCGTCCGAGGACCCTCGTTTCCCATCCCCGGTCATGCAGGAAGAGCTTGGAAGCATCGAGGTCGAGGTCAGTGTCCTGACCCTCCCTCAGGAGATCCGTGCCACCCGGCGACAGGACCTCCCGTCGAAAATCAGGCTCGGCGTTGACGGGCTGATCGTCTCCAACTCGTTCACCTCAGGACTCTTCCTTCCGCAGGTCGCGACCGAGCAGGGATGGGACCAGGAGACGTTCCTGTCAGAGGCATGCGGCAAGGCGAACCTGCCGTTCGACTCCTGGCTTAGGGAAGACACCAAGGTCCAGACATTCCAGGCAGAGGTCTTCGCAGAATCGTCGCCGGGGGGCGAGGTGGTACAGATTGACACCACGGTCGTCTGAACGGTGCGCCGATCCCGCCTAGGTGGCCCTGAAGGTAGGCTTCTGTCACTGCTCTATTCCGTCAAGGACGCCGCTGACGTCAGCCCTCTTACCGACGATCCTCCTTACGAGTCGCTTTCCCTTCCCTTTCTTGTCCCATTCCTCGAGGGCGTCGAAGCTCTGGATCCCCATTGCTTCAGACTCAGATGCAAACCTCTCCTCCGACATCAGGTAAAGGGGGGAAATCACCTTCTGTAACTCCCTTCGTTTGTTCCCTGATGTATATCCCGCGAACACCTTCATACTTGATGTGCCCGCATACCTAGAAAGTGTACTGCCCACAGATTCTCCCTCAAGCACCTCGAGGCTCAGCCCCCTTGGATCTGCACGGTAGGAAAGCTCGGAGTAGAGCCTCGCGACAGCGCGCATACTTTCTTCCGAGTATCGTGCGTGGACCAGCCGGACCCGGAATCCCTGCAGGACTGCATTCCATGCGACGACCGAACTGTGAATCCCCCCCGACACGAGACACGCGACCTGATCCCTCCCTGTAGGCGCGCCCCCGGGTCCTCTTCTCACCTCGACCCCTGCGACGCCATTCTGTCCATCGAAGGCACTCCTGAACCGAACCCTAGGAGATTCATTTGACACCCTCGACCCTTTCACAGCGTCGAGCGCTGCCGATGTCACGATGCCCGAGATGTCCGAAGCCAAGACTCCAGCCGTTCCTTCTACTCCTACGGAGAAGCGGTCCCCCTTCCGCAGGTATCTTTTGGCGAGCTGGCCTGCCGCCGTTGAAAGCTCCCCGAGCGAGCGTGCTGTGAACCCGGCCGCCACCCACGATACGCCAGGCATGTTACTGAAGAGGGCCGCAAGGCGAAGTGGCTCCGTCCCGACGAGCGTCAAAGAGTCTCCAAGCTCGGAGACATTTGCTTTAACCCCCTCGAGATCTAGAACATAAGAGACGGAAGACCTGAGGTCGTTCAAGCTCCCCCTGCCTGTCCATCGCAGAATTGTCGTCCTCGGGGTGGACATTTTGGGATTCTCGAGGCGACCTCGGAGTGGCTCCTTTAACCATTGGGGCGCATCACCCTTTTAGCACGACGGTGTTGAGCCTCTCACCGTGAAAGAAGTTTACTCAGTCTCGACGGCGGCCGAGGTGCTAACGGGTAAGGCTCCGTCGCAGGTCGAGCTACGAGGTTGGGTGGCCCGAAAGCACACCGTCGGCGGGCTCCTCTTCGCGGTCATCAGGGACGGCACGGGTTACGTTCAGATTTCCGCCCGAAAGGGGGCGTCTGACAAGGCTTACGATGCGGCCAGAAGAGCAACGATGGAATCCGCCGTCTCTGTCAAAGGGAACGTCAGAGATGACAGGCGTGCCCCGGGAGGCAAGGAGATCGCGGCTATCGAATTCGAAATCGTCTCCCTTGCGGAGAGCTGGCCGATTACCCGGACGGCTGCACGTTCTCCGGGTTTTCTCTTCGACAAGAGGCATCTCAGCATAAGGGGCCCCAAGGCAATAGCGGCCATGAGAATCAGGGCAGAGGTGATAGGCGCTGCTTTCGACTACTTTAGAGAGAACAGCTTCCAGCTGATCAGCGCCCCTACATTCGTCCAAGCTGCCGTAGAGGGGGGTTCAACTCTATTCTCGGTCGACTATTTTGGGAAAAAGGCGAGCCTCAGCCAGAGCGCCCAATTCTACGAAGAGGCCGCGCTCCCCGCGCTCCAGAAGGTGTGGATATTCCAGCCTGCATTCAGGGCGGAGAAGTCGAAGACGGCCAAGCATCTTACGGAATTCTGGATGATAGAGGCAGAACAGGCGTTTACTACCCAACCAGAGAACATGAAGGTCCAGGAAGGCCTCCTCTCCAGGATGGTGCAGCGTGTCCTAGAGAGGAGACAGGCAGAGATGAGGATCCTTGGAAGGACCCTAAAGCAGCCCGAGCTCCCTTTCGTGAGGATGAGCTATGACGAAGCGAGGACGATTGCCGAGAGGAAGGGATTCGGGTTCGAATGGGGGGAGGACCTTCCCACGGAGGCAGAGAGGGAGATTAGCCTCACCCAGGACTCCCCCTTCTTCGTCACAGACTATCCCCTTAGCGCCCGCTCGTTCTATCACATGACCTATCCTGACAGGCCCAATGTCACCATGTCTGCCGACCTCATCGCTCCTGAGGGAGTCGGGGAGCTGGCGACCGGAGGGCAGAGGATCCACGACTACAACGAACTGATGTCGAGGATCGCGAGCCAGGAACTTCCGACGGAGTCATTTTCATGGTATCTCGAACTTAGGAAATTCGGGATGCCCCCTCACACGGGCTTCGGCATAGGGGTAGAGAGGTGTACTCGATGGATAGCGGGGCTCAAGCACATTCGCTCTGCTAGCCTCTTCCCAAGGACAGTTTCACGTATCTCTCCCTAGGGCATGCTTATCTAGTGGAACAAGCTCGCGTGAATTATTGGCCGATACCGATGGAGCTGAGCTTGAGCTCGACACCCTCCCGGGCGTAGGCCCGGCCACAAAGACGAAGCTGAAGGATGCGGGCATAGAAACAATCCTTGATCTCGCCACTGCAGGTCCCATGGACATAGCTGAAGCCGTGGACATCGATGTTACAAAGGCCGTCGACCTGAACAACAAGGCCCGGAAGAAGCTCGTGGAACTGAATCGCCTTGAGCCTGATTTTATGAATGCCGCCGACCTGCTTGCGAAGCGGAAGGCCATAGACAGGATTACGACGGGCTCAAAGAACCTGGACGATCTCCTGGGCGGGGGAATCGAGACCTGGGCGATGACCGAATTCTTCGGTGAATTCGGCTCAGGCAAGAGCCAGATCTGCCACACGCTCTGCGTCATGGTTCAGCAGCCCAGGGGAGAGGGGGGTCTGGACGCGGGAGCGATCTATATCGATACGGAGGGCACTTTCCGGCCCGAGAGGATTGCAGAAATCGCCGAGGCGCGGGAACTGGACTCAGAGAAAATCCTATCGCGCATAACCGTGGCGAGGGCCTACAACAGCGCCCATCAGGAGCTCATCGTTAAGGACTTGGGGAGGGTAATCGAGCCCAACAAAGTGAAGCTCGTTATCCTTGACAGCGCTGTCGCCCATTACAGGGCCGAGTTCTTGGGCAGAGGAACCCTGGCAGAACGGCAGCAGAGGCTGAACAAGTTCATGCATCAGCTGCTTCGGACAGCCGAGATCTACAACATCGCCGTGGTCGTGACCAATCAGGTGCAGGCCGCCCCCGACTCCTTCTTTGGTGATCCCACAAGGCCAACGGGAGGCCATGTCGTCGCCCACACCAGTACCTATAGGATCTACCTGAGGAAGGCGGCCAAGAATCGAATCGCTAGGATGGTAGACAGCCCCTACCATCCCGAGAGGGACACGGTTTTCGTCCTCAACGAAAGAGGGATAGACGACCCGCCGGAAGAATCGACTCGCAAGAAATGATGGTGGACCAGCGGTACTGGCCGTCCCATCACACGACAGTATCGGTTGCCTTCCATCCATCCGCTCTGAGGGGCTTCCCGGCAAATAGCATAGTCACGGTTTTATAGTCAGAACCGAGCGCCCTCCCGCGTCTCGTTTGAAGCATTCTCAGTTGCTCGCTGTCGCCGTGGTTGCCCTAATGGTGCTCTCCGCAGTGCCGGTGAGGGCCCAGGTGGCGTCGGCGGGAGTATCCTATTCCGAAAGGCTGACAGTCTTCACCTCTGGGTCGAATGCCCTGTGGGAGATGACGTTCACGGGAGTAAACGGGTCGAGCCACCTATCGGCCCTAGAGTCGGCCCCTGGGCTCAGCTGGTACAACATTAGCGCAGTAAGCACCACCAATTTGCAGTCTGACATGCAGATTTTCGGGCCAGCTGGTTACAACTTGCTTCCTGTCCCCTTCGTGCCTTCTCAGGGCCTGTTCCTTACAGTTGGCTCAGACTCGTTCGGCGATGCGTCCACCGCGGCCGGCGCCCTGGGCTCCTATCTTCTGACTTCATTCCAATCATTTTCCAATAGGTCGGGGACATACACCTTCTACAGTCCGATATCTTTTGGCGACCTGATTCCGACGACTCTGTTCAAGTTCCTCCCCACCTCAGAGGGGGGCTTCGCCAGTGCGGTGAGCAGCTCATTCTTCATGGGCTCCGACTCACCTTTCATAGTCCTCGAGGGGCAGAAGGGGTCCTCCGGCTTCAGCCACCAGCTGGTACTGGGATCCATCTCAACCACTGCCCTTAGTGGACAAGACCAGCCGAACCTCCTTGGCTATTTCTCCAGCACGGTTACTTCCATCGGCGCCTCGAACCGGAGCTCTTCTTCCGTGATTCAGCTGAGGTTCCTCGACGGGATTGTCCAATCCAAGGACAAAGGAGCCATGGTGAAGAATGACGCGTCCCCCTTCTCTAGTTCATACACACTCGACTTGGGAGCAGGAGAGAAGATCTC
>Ga0187784_10000612_pt1 | contig 26585 bp, 20 predicted proteins | sample 1015_SJ02_MP15_2_FD_132964 | JGI IMG/M metagenome (GOLD analysis project Ga0187784, IMG submission 132964) | Tropical peat soil microbial communities from peatlands in Department of Meta, Colombia - 1015_SJ02_MP15_20_MG | ecosystem: Environmental > Terrestrial > Soil > Wetlands > Peat | place... | reverse complement strand
CGCCGCCAGCGTGCCGGCGTTGGTAAAGCTCGTCGTGTTCTCGATCGTGCTGGTGCCGACCGTGGCCTCGATCTCGTCGCCGGCGGCAATCGTCGTCACCGTGCCGCCATTGATCGTGGCGTTTCGAAGATCGAGCGTCGCCGTGCTGCTCAGTCCGACCTCGATGCCATCGGCCAACGCGTAATCATTTACCGTCACGCCATCGAGCGTCGCGGCCGGGTTGCCGCCCGTCGACTCCACATCAACCTTGCCGGTGCCGCCGGCAGCGCCCAGCGTCAGCGTGCCGCCGGTGATTGTCGTCCCGCCGTACAGCAGCAGCGTCGCCGCGCTGCTCAGTCCGACCTCGATGCCGTCGGCCAGCGCATAATTATTTATCGTCACGCCATCGAGCGTCGCGGCCGGGCTGCCGCCTGTCGACTCCACATCAACCTTGCCGGTGCCGCTGGCAGCGCCCAGCGTCAGCGTGCCGCCGGTGATCGAGGTGCCGCCGTCCAGTAGCAGCGTCGTCGTGGTGGTAAGCCCTACATCAATGGTGCCGCCGCCGGTAACCGTTACAGCGTTAAGCGTTGCACCGGGAGCCTCGACATCAAGGGTGCCGAAAATGGTCATCGAGCTAGGATCGATGTTCAGTGCGCCGCCGTCGGTCACCACCATACTGCCAACAGCAACATTGATGATGCCGTTCGAAATCGTGAGCGAGCCAGGGCTAACAACTTTGAGCAACACGCCGGGTCCGACGTTTAGGCCGGCAATGCTCTCGTTAGCGTCGATAACGACGACGTAACTAGGCGGGATGCTGGGGGTTGTGCCTGCAGGCACATTGATGACGACGGCGTCCTGCGTCGTCGGCCCTGCACCCAGACTCCAGTTCGATACTGGTGTCGTGGCGTCCCACTCAGGGCCGCTGCCGACGGGCGCGCTGGAAACGGTCGACTCCCATACATCGATGTTCGACGGCGGCGCCGGCGGGGGCGGGTGCGGTGGTGCAGTAAACGTAATGACCGTGGTGGGCGACGTGGTCGTGGTTGTCGTGCCGCTCGAGCCACTGCCGGTCGAGACCGTGCCAACGCTCTCCTTGATGAATTGTTCGGAACCGTTCAACAGGTTCAGCGCAGTGGCGCTGCCGATACTCGGGTTCGATTGCGGCTGCGCGTTAGCATGCTGCCACTGCTCAACAAATTCCTGTCCCCGCGAATAGGTATCGAACAGGTCACGATAGACGTTATGATAGAACGCCATTAGCGTTTGACTGTTCGAGACTTGTGACAAGCTGACAGTATTTCCCTGTCGCTGAAGAACAGCCGATACACAGGGGTCATCAAGAATGTAGACCTGCGGGTGCGCTCCCTTGGTGTGGATCTCTAACCTACCGTGCTTGAGGTCTTTGCAGTCGATCGCCCCGTCATCGAGCAAAACGATATCAGCGCTCGCTGCTGCTAACTCGTTGATCAGGGCGATGGTCAGAGCAGTGAAGGTCAAGCTGCCAAAGCCGGCCGCTGGTGCGCTGGTTCGAATCTCTCCGACAGGGGTGTCGATGATCAGGCGCCCGGTCCTCGCCACCTTACCGGCAATAACGCCAAACACCCCTTTGACGACACGGAACAGCGCTGAGTTGGAGGATTTTTTCAAACCGCAAATGAATTGATCCAGCACCATGCGCGCGTCGGCGTGAAGATGAAATGTCGTTCCATCCACGAACACAATGGCAGTGAAACCATCGATGCCGGTCTCGATGACGTCGCCCTCGAAAACAGGGTCGCCAACGGCGCTTTGAGCGAGAGTAACCTTCCCGCGCATCACCGTGACCGAACCGATCACAGTCTGTAGTTTGCCAATGGCAGGTGCGCTCATCAGTTGCTGGCGCAGCTGACTGAAAGGTCGTAACCACCTTGCATAGCGGTGGCGCGGCCAAACATGCTACGTCTCCCCGCATTTCGGAGTTGCACCCTTCTCGATTTTCGAAGAGCGCGACTTCCGAACAAGTTGTTGGTTTCGGTTCGTTGTGCAGTATCGGGGAGCCGTTCTCCCCGCAGTTGAGCAATATGCTACTAAGTTTTTCGACCGCTGGTCAAAAATTGTTAAGGCAACCTGCTGTTTAAGTTACCGGCTGCCACAATTTTCGAGCGCCGACCCTGCCGGCGGGCCTGCGCGCTAAGTACTTGGAGTCATGAAAAAAGTCCCGCAAGATTGAAGGGCCGACCCGTGAGGCATGGCAGTGATCGGGCTCCCCTTCAAGAACGGGTGATCGCATTGATCTGCGTAGAAAAACGAGTTAGATGCAACTTTTTGCTTTTTGCGAAATCTCCACCGTAGGTCCCTCTGGCTTTATGTCGAGATGTCGAGGAAGCCATGAAAGGGTGCACAACTGGCCTATTGGCGGCCTTATTGGCTCTCGGCTTTGGGGCTTGCGCCTTGCTACCAAGCTCGGCCTGGAGCCAGAGCGGTTCCCCCAAGCCGCCGGCTGAACTTGACGCCCGGCCGATCGGGAAGGTCGTCAAAGCGCTCGGCACCGCTCGCATCGAACACGCGACCGCCGTGGTCGTTCAGGCCAATCTACCTTCGAGCGGCGGCGGTCAGACGAAGGTCGGCGATCTGGTCTATCGTAGCGACATTATCCAGACCGGACCGGACGGCGCGCTTGCCATTACATTTGCTGATGGTACGTCCCTGAACGTTTCCCCTAATGCGCGAATGGAAGTGAATGAATTTGTCTACGATCCGAGCGGCCATTCGAATACGACCCTTGTTACTCTTACCAAAGGGACGTTCGCTTTCATCGCGGGCAACGTCGCGAAAACGGGCGACATGAAAATCGATACGCCATTAGGAACGATGGGAATTCGAGGGACCGCGCCGCGCGTTGAAATCTTGGATGATGGCTCGGTCAAGTTTTCAACGCTGGTCGAAGAAAAATAGAGCGCTTATAAAGGAGTATGAAACGTTCTGGCGGTCGCACTCTGCCGGGGCGGTTTGGAATGCCGACATGAAATGTGATGCACTTCGAAGTATCGTGTGCGGCGTAACATCAACGCTGATGTTGATGTCGCTTACCACGTGGACGGCAGCACAAAGCGAAAAGCTCAACGATGTCGATCTATGCAACGGCAGAGACCGCACGTCACCTGAGTCCCAAATCACCGGTTGTACAGCGATCATAGAATCGGACGCCGATAATCCGAAAGTGTTGGCGATCGCTCACAACAATCGGGGAAATGCATTTATACGCAAGAGGCAATACGAGCAAGCCATCAAGGATTATGACGAATCAATCAAACTCAATCCGAATTATGCCAAACCGCTCAACAATCGAGGTGTCGCTTACCAAAAAGAGGGCAAGTATGACCGAGCGATAGAGGATTTTGACGCAGCAATTAAGATCGATCCAAACTACCTCGATGCCTTCGCCAACCGCGCTGAGACTTACCAAAAAAAGGGTGATTATCCGCGGGCCTTGCGGGATTTCGACCAGGCAATCCGGCTTAAACCGACGCTGGCGGTTTTGTTGAATGAGCGGTGTTGGACGCGCGCCATTGTCGGCGACTTGCAGGAAGCGTTGGCTGATTGCAATGAAGCGCTTCGACTGGAACCGAACGTCGCTACCACGCTCGATTCGCGTGGCCTTGCCCACCTCAAGCTAGGGCAATGGGATTCGGCAATCGCCGAATTTTACGTCGGCGCTGCGGTCGGACGCAAAATTGGCGAGTGCCCGGTACGGGCTGGGGTTAGCCAAGCTGAAGCGGGGCGATTTCGCCGGCGGCAACGCCGATATTACGGCGGCGAAGGCTCTTGAGCCGAATATAGTGGAAGAATTCGCTGGCTATGGACTGCACCAATAATGCCAGTTTGTGCTGGGGATCACATTCACAATTTGTCGACAATAGTAAGAATTATCTGAATAACAGTCTCTGATTTGATGCGAGCCTCAAACTGCGTCCGGATAAAACCCACTTGCTTGAGTGACAGGAGCTTGCCTGGGTCTAGCCGAACCAGTTGCCTTGCGCCTGGGGTTCCGCGAAGGCTCAGGGCTTAGAGTGAAGCTGGTCACGCGCCGATCGGAGGCGGATGGTAAACTCCCTGCCGGCAGCGCGGTGAAAAAAAACGCTTTTTGACGATGATCGCTTCGTACGCTGATGAGGGGAGGCCATGAAAATAGAGCGCTTACTGATCATGCTCACCGAGGAAGAGCTGGGTGCGCTCGATGACTGGTGCTTGAGGCGGCGAATGCCAGGCCGCGCAGCGGCTGCTCGCGAATTGCTTGCGCGCGGCCTAGCAGCGCAAGGAACTACCCTCGCGAACGATCTTTGCGAGAAAAAACCCAAACGTCAGGCCGGATCGAGCAGACGCCGGCAATGAATCCGATGCGGCGGTCGCGTTTGAGCCTCGCGCCTATCTTGCAGCGAGGTCGCAGACAGCTTGCAGAGATCGTAGATCAGTCGCGGATCCTTAATAAAAGTCCGCCACAGGGCAAAACTGCGAGGTCCCGACTAATATAATCCGTTTTCGGTGAGCTTCGCTGCGACACTCTCGTCCGGAGCTGGAAGACGATCGGTCGCCGCGGATCTGTGCAGGACCGGGCATTTGGCAGCGAATCAGAACTAGACTACGAGTCTGAGGAGAAATCGATGACCGATCCTGCGCGCATTGTTCTTGATCCAACAATCCTGGCTGGTAAGCCAGTAATTCGCGGCACCCGCCTTTCCGTCGACTTCGTCATTGGCCTGATGGCTGATGGCTGGAATGAGAAGGATATTTTGCGCAACTATCCAGGTCTCTCCCACCACGACCTTGCGGCATGTCTCGCGTAGCGCGAGACATGCTGAGATCGGGAAAAGTATATCCGAGCGCAGCGTGAAATGCGCTTTCTCGCTGATGAAAATGTTCCCGGCGACACCGTGGACGCGCTGGAGGCAGCCGGGCATGACATAGCTTGGGTTCGAACCGTGGCGCCAGGAAGCAAGGAATGAAGATATATTGAAATTGGCGGTCCGCGAGCAAAGAATCATACTCACCTTCGGCAAGGATTTTGGTGAACTTGCCTGGCGCGCAGGATTGCCGACATCATCAGGCATAGTACTATTTCGTTTACCGATGCCAGCGACAGCCGAAGTCGGAACTATTCTTGCCGCAAGAATCGGCGAACGGACTGACTGGGCCGGACACTTCACTGTCATTGAACCAGGACGTGTCCGCATGCGCCCGCTTGGGACACAATAGAATCTGACGGCGTTTCCCAACGGGAGCTCAAGCTGCCTCGCGGCAGGCTCTCAATGACCTCCTTCAGTCAGTTCGAGGCCAACCGCCGCAATGCCCGCAAAAGCCGTTGATCTCGCCCGTGCTTTTTGCGTCTCGTCAATCTCCCCAGCGCCGCCCTCGATCGCCTCAGCCGCTACGAAGTAACCCTTTGGCGTCAGGTCGCCCAGACATTGTTTGCGCTCGACTCCTTAGATCGTCGGAAACCACAGGAAAGGTGGCATCGTTTCTTTGTCCGCCACGGAGAGTGAACGAAGACCGGGACCGGCCTCTTGAGGCCCTCGAGGAACTTGACTAAGACAAACGTAGCAACGGTGATGCACCTGATCGGTGGTAGCGCGTTCGTACGGTCCGGTCGTGGCAAATACCGAAAAGCTAGCCGACTAAAAGCCGTACCTGGATCCCCCGGTAGAGTTCGGTCGTGTCATGTCGCCGATCTATCCAGATGATCTTCCAAAAGAAGAACTCGCTGAATTATTCCCGCTAGAGCGGCCTCGAATTCGCGAAAACACCTTCGAGATCGGTCTGGTGCTCGCCGGCACGGTGTCAGCAGGAGCCTACACGGCAGGTGTCCTCGACTATATCATCGAGGCCCTGGATTCTTGGACGCGCGCCAAGGAGCAGAGAAGCCCCGACGCGCCGAAGCACGAGGTTGTCATCAGCACAATCGCTGGCGCATCGGGCGGAGCAATAAATGGCGCGATCCTCACCCGCGCCGCCGGTTGGAGTTTTCAGCACGGTTCCGACCGTGACAATCCCTTCTATTCAACCTGGGCGCACGGCGTTGATCTATCAGACCTGCTGTCGACGCAGGTCGAGCCGGGCATCGATGGTTTCGCATCGTTGTTCAATTGCAAGGCGATCGAAAAAAAGACCGCCGCCGCCATCGCCTATCAAGGTGAAGAGCTAGGCGCGGGAGCTTCGCCAGCGCAACGCTCCTATCTGGCCAATCCGCTGCGCCTGTTCATGATGGTCAATAACGTTACGGGCGTGCCGTATACGATCCCGATGACTGGCGAGAGCAAGTTAGGGCGTGATTTCCTTGCCCATGCGGACTTCATGCGATTCGCGCTTGCCGTAGACGGCGGTGTGCCGAACTGCCCGATGTCCAGGCCCGATGAGATAGTGCTGCGTTCGTGTGCCACAGAGAATTGGGATCGATTGGGTGCCGCGGCACTGGCAACTAGCGCTTTTCCATTCGCATTTCGTGCACGACCGCTTACCCGTGCTCTGCGAACAGCGGCTTATCGCGTGGTTGTCATCCCGGCCGAATCCGGTGCACCAGAGATTAAGCAGCTCATTCCCAATTGGGAGCGCCTTGTCGAGGACGCAGATCCAAGCGTCGTCAACTTTGTTGCGGTTGACGGTGGGACCATCAATAACGAACCGCTCGACGTGGTCCGTACCGCGCTAGCCGGCTTGAACGGGCGCAACAAGCGTCAGGGGACAGAAGCCGACCGCGCAGTGTTGATGATCGATCCCTTCAGCGATCCCGACACATTGGGGCCTCGACAACCGCCCGGTGTGCTGAACCTCTTGATGCCGTTTATTACGTCACTGATTTATCAAGCGCGCTTTCGACCCGAAGATATTGCGCTCGCGGAGAACAACGATGTCTTTAGTCGCTTCCTCATCGCCCCATTCGGGTTCGGGCCGGGCAAGTCGCCATTCTCCGGAAAAGCGGCGCTCGCCTCGGGAGGCCTGGGTGGATTCATCGGCTATGTGGACCGAAGCTTTCAGCATTACGATTACATGCTCGGGCGGCGAAACGCATATGAGTTTCTTAAAGACGATTTTGCCTTTCCAGCAAATCATCACCTCTTCAACGATGGCAACTGGACTGACGATCAGAGGTCCGCTCAGCGAGCCAGTCCGAATGGTTCCGGAACTGAATACTTGCGCATGATCCCTTTGATGCCGGAACTTACCGAGAATCCGCCGCCGTTGATGACGGCCGCGACATGGCCGAAGCTCTCCGAACTGCCAAACGCACTGGCAGAGAAGATCGCGGAAAGGCTCGATGCGGTTTATCAATTGGTTTTCGCTGAAAATGTGCCATTGTCCTGGTGGAAGCGGATGATCATATCAGCCTACGCCTGTCTCGGATGGAAGCTCATGCTTCGCGGCGCATTGCGGAACGCTGCGCTCGACACAATTATCGAGAGTCTGCGCAAGCAAGAACTGCTTTGAAAAAAACGCACGCTTGTTTCTCCCGCTTTTATGAACACGGCTGCAATTACATGTCCCCGAGCGTCCCAAGCAGTACTCGTTCCTCCGCCGTGATCTCAGCAATCTCGTGCGGCAATATTTCTTTCGGCGGATTGCGCGGGTCATATCCTGATGCACGGTCGCGGCGCTTGGCGAGGACGCTCCAGTGGACGCGCTCGTTGATGTGTTCCTCGTCGAACCTTTCGCTGTTAAAGAACCAGCCGTGGTGGATGGCGACCGGAGACAGGACCGTGCGGTAATGAGGGAATGCGTGGTCAAGCGGCCAGCCCATCGTTGAGTCAACGACCGCGCCGCGGAAATCAGCTTTCGTGTTTGCTTTTACCGCTCCCAGGTCAAACTCAAGCTTAGTTAGCACCTGCACGCGAGCAATCATCCAGACAAGCGCCTGATCGGAGAGGCCGCTATCGGGGTACCCGCCACCGACATTGGCGTGTGCGCCGGCAAACCAAGTCTGCTCCACGTGGCCCTTGGGCCGCTCTCCCTTCGCGATGGTCCAGAAAGTAGGCACGAAGGGACGCCGGTGCTCGTCCATCGCAACGGCGTGCAGGCCCAATTGAACGTGATCGCCCAGGCTTGTGTCATGGAAGCCGAGCGTCATCGGGGTAAAATACCTTGCCAAGGCGGCGAGTCCGAAGCCCGCGGGAATGCCGTAGGAGCCGACCGTATCCCATACGGCGACGCAACGTATTGAGCGCGTGTCGTGAAAGGCGTGACGTGCCGCCAGCGCTTCATAGTCAGCGATGGCCTTCCGGTCGGTCGAACTCGCGGTCTGCGGGATGTGCCGCTTTGCGGGGCTCACGCGATAATGGCGCCACGCTACCTCGAATACATCGGCATCCTTCCGGCGCGGGATGCCGGACGCACCTATCAGCCCCGCCAAGGCACGCGCCGCATAGGCGCCACGCCAAAACCCGAGAATGTAGATCTCATCGCCGGGGTCGTAATCTCCGACGATAAAATCATAAACCTCCTGAATGATCTTTTTTAGCCGGAGGCCAATAAAACCTCCGAGTAAATGCGCCAGCCAGTCGCCTTCGCTGCCAACGCCATCATGGTAGTGGACGTGCTGCGCCGTTCCATCCGTGGCGATCGCCTTTATCAAGGCCTGGCCGGCGGTCTTTCCGGTGCTGTCCAGCTTGGCGACGTTGGTGTTTCCGGTCGGTCCCTCCTTGTTCCAAGTTCCGTCGATAAGAACCACGATCCGTTTCATGCGGCCCCCTGGACCATTGATCCCCAATCAATCCGAGAGCAAACGTGTTTCGGACACCTCATCTCATCTTGAGGGTGTCACCACTGAAACGCCATCGCAAAAAGCACCATCGTACAGTCTAGTATTTCGCGATCTGGGATCAATTGGCCAAAATTTTTCCGCGATGTTGAGCAGTGCCAGCAAGGCCCGCAGGCATCGCGTCATAACCAACTTGAGCTGAACTGAAATCCACGATTACTTCAACGGCCCTGAGTCTAGACCCTTTCCATAGGCTCCGGAGGACCGGCGAGCTGTCGTAACAGATCGGTCCCCTCCCTAATATCAGCAGACGTTTCTCCAACTGAGAATTTACCAAGAACTTGCGCTAGCATTTTGCGTGCGAGCGCGCGCTTTCCTTCACTTTCGAATAGACGCGCCAAGCTGATGGTTGTGCGCAATTCCCAACCAAGCGCCTTCAACTTCCTTGCCGAAGCGAGCGAACGCTTAAATAAGGTGACCGCGGCCAAACGATCTGGCTCTGGAGTCTGGCAGGCTAGATGAGCGCGAACACGATAAATTTCTGGAGCGAACCAGCGCTCTCCCGTCCGCTTCATGATGGCCTCGGCAGAAGCTGCGAGGGAGCGCCCCTTTTCAACCTGACCGAGCCGACCGAATTCCGCCGCCAGCAGGATTTTATACAGTGGAACCTGAATACAGTGCTCTTCATCCGGCAGCTTAGTGAGTAGACCACACAGCTCCTCAAGAACAGGCAAGGCTGGACCTCGCGCTACCAGGGCCGATGTCGCCCAAAGCGGCCCGATAACGCCATACATGGGATAGCCATAGTCCCTGGCGATTTTGATACCCTCTTCGACGGACGCCAAATTCGCCGCAAGATCGTGTTCATACCAATAGTCGGATACTCCGATAATTTGAGCAAATGCTTGCATAAATGGATGCTCGATCTGCCTTGCCAATTGCCGCGCGGCATCGCAACAGGATCTTGCCCTTGTGGGTCGACCCAGCAGCCACTCAATGTGCCCCAAATAGACAAGCGCTACGATCTTTGGATCATGCTCATAGATTTGCACCAGCTTTCCATGATGAAGCCGGTCGTAGCGATGGCATATGTGATCCGCGCGTTTTCTGGCTTCAAGCAAATTACCTGAGAAGAAGTTGGCGAGCAGCGCCGCTGTGTGTGCCATCAACGCTGCTTCCTCATCGCGCCACTGCTCTGCAAGTCTGACAAACTCGCGCGTATGATTGAGCGAGTCTTTAAGCTCACAATTAACGAGCTTGGCCACCGAAACGCCCCACCACGCGATGGACTTCTCGCGTGCGGTCCCATAATCCCTGGAAAGCTCGAGCGCGCGCCTATAGGGCCCATAGACTTTGGGGTCGGACCACCCGGCGATCGCCGTGTATGCCATCGCCAGATTGGAATGCAGGGCGATCTCCGCCGCAAAGCGCTCTGGCGAAGCGGCAAGCCTGGATACAAGCGTAATGCCCTCGCGCAGATGCGCAACCGCTTCTTTAGTCGCCGAGCGGCGAAGTGCGGATTTGCCAGCCTGTAACCATGCCTCGACCGCTTCCGCTATGCTTCCCGCCCGGGAGTAGTGATAGCCGAGGACCGCCGGCTGGCCGTAGTCCACGATCGGGACCCCCTGACGCAGCCAAGATGCAGCACGGGCGTGAAGCTCGCGCCGCTCTTCCTTGAGCAGCGACGCGTAGGCAGCTTCTTGGATCATTGCATGCTTGAAAACGAAGAGCGTCTCGCCACGCTCCTGAACACGATGGACCAAACCGGCACTCTCCAACACTGCCAAACCGCGCAAAAGCGTCTCGGTTTTGATCGGATAAAGGTTGAGAATGCCTTCGTATTCGAATAGGCGACCGAAGACTGAGCCAATTTGAGCGATGCGTTTAGCGTGCCCCAAACGATCGAGACGTTCCATCAAGGAATCTTGAATGCTGGCGGGAACCAGAGGTTCTGGCAGCGCGCCGGAAAGCAGCAACCGATCATCGGTTCGCTGGACGGCGCCGGAATCCAGGACCGCTCGCGTGAATTCCTCGATGAACAGCGGTACACCGTCGGTTCGCTCCAGGATCTTTGCCAGGATCTTCCGCGGCATGGACGTCACGCCGGCGACAGCCTTCGCCATCTGCTCGCTCTCTCGCATGGGTAGCTTTCGCAGAGCAATGCGGTGCGCCTGCAAGTTCGACAACCAACTCGGCTCATGATCGTTGCGGTAGGTAATCAAAAGAAGGACACGCTCGCCGCCAATCGAGGCGGCAACGCGCTGCAACAACTCGATGCTTGTCGGATCAATCCACTGGACGTCCTCGACGATGACCAAAATCGGTTGCTTGCGCGAGCCCGCGATCAGCACGTCGGTCATGGCCTTCAATGCGGATTCCCGTCCCCGCGGTGAACCGAGATCAGCCGGTTCGTAGCCGTTGCAACTCGGAATGGACAGCAGCGATCCGTAGTATCGAACGGCGTCTCTACTGTCCGCCAACGCCCTCGAGAGCAGCGTCCGCAGTTTCGAAAGCATGCGCTGCGCGCTATCGCCTTTGCGAATGCCGGTCGCGCGCAGCAGCCGTTCGATCTCCGGCGCCAGCGGCGTGTTGGTGTCGAAAGGCGAGCATTGCCAAGTCAGCGTTTCGATCGACACGGCGCGCAGAGTCTCCCGGAACGCTTTGATGAGACGAGATTTTCCGATGCCAGGGTCGCCGAAAATGAGCACGACTCCGCCGTAGCCTTCGGTGCACTTTCTCCAAATATCGGAGAGCATCGCGCACTCCGCGTCTCGACCAATCATTGGCGTGAGCGGAAAGGTCCGGGTCCGTTCGAAGCGACTTTCGTGTTCGGCAACGCCATCGACGCGCCAGGCGCCGACTGGATGATTCACTCCCTTGAGTTCCTGTTCGCCAAGATCGGTGCAGCGGAATGCACCCCGCACCAACCGGTAAGTATCTGCTCCGATGACGACGCCATTAACAGGCGCGATTCCTTGCAGTCTCGCCGCGATGTTCACCGGGCTTCCGAATATCTCCCGCTTCTCGCCACGCTGGCCGGTGAGGTTTCCCGCGACGACGATGCCAGTGTTAACCGCGATGCGTACGTTGAGTTGTATGGGGTCGGTTTCGGACGTGGGAAATTTGTGCTTTCCCAGCACCGAAGCAATGGCCAATGCGGCACGTACTGCGCGTTCGGGATCGTCTTCATGCGCCTGCGGTAAGCCGAAATAGGCCAACAACCCGTCGCCGATCATTCTGCCGATGTGGCCGCCATAGCGCCGAACCTGCTCATCGCAAATCGCCTGGTAACCGCGAATAATGGCGAAAAACTCCTCAGGATCGATCCTCTCGCTCAGTGGCGTCGAATCGACGATGTCGACAAAGAGCACAGTAAGCTGACGCCGCTCCGCATCGGAAGCAGGCGCAAAATCGCCCGTCGGGACTGCCGTAGGCCGCGCACTGCGCGGATTCCGGACCTTGGTACTGCTCCCCATGGGCTCCACTATATCGCGTCACGACCGTTCAGTCATTGCGCCAACATGTTCAGCTTATGCCGAACCTGGAGAGAAACAAGATAGACCGCCAACCGCATGCGATTGAGGCTGCCGAGCGGTTGGTGTTGCCATAGGCAATTCCACGGATTAAATGCGATGTTCTCGCAAGCATAAATGTCATCAGGGGTTGCGAAATTCTGTACTGGTATTTCGATGTGTCCGAGCAATACTTTTTGGTCAAGAGGCCCATTCCACCAACGAGTTGCGTCCTCGACCTTGTTTGCGTCAGCCGCATTAAGCAGGTTAATTGAGAAGTCCAACAATACTCGTTCCCCGGGGCGGCGGACAGGATCGAGCTCGGCTGCGAGCGCCTCGCGCAGGAAATCGGCGGATTGGGAACGCCCAGGACGTGGAGCAAGTCCGTTATCAACGGCACTCGGGCTTACGATGTATCGCACGACTCTGTCGTCGCCGAACAGATAGGGTGCCATGCTGTGATAGGTTGCATTTAGGGGATCAGTGATTTTTTTCATACCGATACGCAGAAACAGCAACATTTGTCGCGGGTGTCCGACGATGAAAACGGCCCATTTGGCAGCCCGAACAAGCCACTCGCACCAGTTGCCCGTCGGCGCAAGGAGCGCATCCATAAATTGTTCGTAATCAACGATGTTGCGGCAAAAAAATACCGGGTAACTGCCCAGCACAAAATCCTGTTCCCAGTGACGTGCCAGATCGGGAACAAGAATGGACAGCACCGTCCGCTCCGGCGCGCCGAGAAGCTTGATGGCCATGCCGCGCCCGTCCCATTTCCTGTCGCTTTGCGGGGTCGGTCGTGCATTCGAGAAGCGCACCACCGCGTGATAACGTGCACCGCGACGAAACACGCCCACCGCGAATTCGTCCGGCAAGTCATCGCGGACGATGAAATTGGCGCGCACGCATCCATGCGCTTTTGCATGCTGGTCGCGGAAGGCCTTGGCTCTGGGATCCACGCTCGTGTCTTGACAATAGTTGGTTATAACGGCGCACGCTGCACGGCGCGTCATGCGTTGAATCGCACTAGCCTCCTCGGGAAAGGTTTTTTCGAACTTGGTGATCTGCGGTCGGTCGGCCAGGATCAGAGACCGACGAAACTCTTCGGTGCACCGCGCGGCAACGCACTGATCGGGTCCACTATCCCCCTGGCCCGAGCCCATCAGGGGGGTAAGCATTTGCTCAAACACCGGGGCAAGCATTTGCTCGAACCGCCTCAACCATCGGAGCGACCTCAGCCCACGCACTAAAATCGATTCTCGCGACCGCCCCACGAGCGGCGCGGCGCGCGCGCCCTGTCGTCCTCGCGGTACGGCCATGCCGTTCATGAGACCCGAACTTGGTCGGAGGCGATCAGCCGTAGACCCGTCAGGCTGGGCACAAAGAAATAGTCGCCTCCCTTGGTGGAAACGAACCGCGGGATATCGAAGCATAGGAATGGCCGGCGTGGTTTCGTGTCGTCGCCGGGAATCATCATCCGGTCGCGCTTTCTACTTCCCGCAGTCGGCCGGCCGCTGGTTCGATTTCCCGCAATCGGATCCACGTCGTTGCCTTGCTGGAAATCGTCGCCGTAATTGATCCAGTTCCCTTGAACGAATTCGAACTGATCGAATCCAGAGTTGAAGGCGAGAAAGATGATGCCGCGGTCCCCCCGATCCTCTTGTCCGGGTTTCAGATAATCGCCGTACGCGATTCCGCGCCGGATCAACCTCCGGCGGTTCACGAGCTTGCCGTCGAAACCTAAGAAGTCCCTCGGGTAAGCCCGCCGGATATGAGCGCCGAGTGGGCACCGTGCCCCGCTTGGATCTTCGGTGTAGCTGAACTCGTTGCCCGGATCGGCCGCGGGTGCATCCGGCCGCGTCATCAACGGAGAGCCGTCTGGCCAACGACCGAACATCTTCGCAGCGAGAAACTCCTCGGCGCAAACGCCCGGCTCGAGAGCGCCCCCAATAGCCCTGTTCAGCGAATTGGCTTGCGCTGTCAGGAAACTTCGAAAGCGTGAGACGTACTGCTGCAATTTACGCAAGACGAGGTACGTCGCATTATATCCTAAAAGTCGCGGCAGCGGCATTGGAGCGACTTCACCACCCTCGCCCGGGAACCCGAGGATGAATTCGCCGACTGGAACTTTGCGGAATACTCCCGGAGCGGTCGGGTTACCGATGTCCTCGCCTATCCCATTGTCCGGAACACCTTCAACGTCGGGGTTGCTTATTCCGTCCGCGAACCCGAAGTGCTCCTTGCGCGTGCGTTCGCCGTCAATCTCCAGCCATTGAGCATCCTGGTGCTGCAGCTCCGAGATAAGCGGCGCCGGCGCCCCGGCATTGATTGTTCGTACCAGCGATGAGATTTGGTCACAGCGCGCTTGTCGCGCCGTGGGCTGATCCGCATACACCATCACAAGAATATGGACTGCGCCGCTCTTCCAAACATCGTCCCATAGTTCGGGATCGCTCTCTTCCGTATCCCCCAGCGACTTAGCTCGCTTGCGCATGCCCTCCTGAAATTCGACGGGAAAACTGGCTAGACACTCGGCAGGCAGATGGAGCGCGCGCAATCCGGCAAAATTGATCGCAACATTGGTCGCCCCTGTCGGCTTTCGCCCGCCCCATTCGGCCGGCGTGATGAAGGGCAATAGCTGTTGCAAGAATTGTCTGCCTCCTTCTGCGTCGGCAATGTGGAAGAACATGAAACGCGCAAAATGGAACGAACGATACCCGCGCAGAATGTTTCCCTGGATGTCGAAGAGATCGAGCTTTGGGCTGGCCATGTTATCGTCTCACAAGCTTCCTGGCTGCGGTGTCGCGCTTCCCTCCAAGGTCCGCCACATCGCCCAAAAATCGCGTTGCAAGACGTCAGCAGGTGGTTGCGTTTGTTCAACTTGGGCAACGAACTGGGAGAACGCGCGCTTGACCATCAAAGCCTTTAGAATGTCGCTGACCGTTTCCTCGGGGCGATCTGCCAAGAATAAAGTCGTCTCGAGCTGGCATTTCTCAAAATAGGCGGTAAGAACATCGCGGCTTGCCGTACCTGGGAAGCCAGCGCAGTGCTCCCAGATCGACGTCGCAACGGCTGATATCCTTTCGATGATCGCTTCGACAAGGGGCTCAAGCTCCTCGCCATCGAAGTCGCACATGAACAGCAGATACTGCCAGTTCAAATAATCACACCGCGCCGGAAATCCCTGATAGGCAAGCCGGTCGATGATCACAAATCGTGCCATATGCACCATCGGCACTTCGCAGAGAGGTGACCCGTTGGGATAGACTACCGGATTGTCGAGTGACCGCAGATAGGTTCTCAATTCCGCGCAATGCGTGCCCGCCTTGATCGGGAACAAGGTTGTCAAACCGTACTTCCTACCGCTTCGGTTTGCCATTGCCTCGTCGCCAATCCTCAGTTCCTAGTCGGGAAACGGCCCAAATGTGCCGAGCATATTTTCTGTTCGAATCAACAAGCGGTCGAACTCAGCAGCAAAGTTATCCGGAGATAGATTTACAGAGCTCTGAACAAAGCGCACGAGCTCGTCGTGCAAAGCAAGCGCCGATCGAACATCACGAACCGACGCACCCGGATACGCACTATAGGAATGATCGGATTCAATCTGGTTGCGCTGGATATAGGCCTTGAGCGGGCTAACCGGCCGGGCAAATGGATAGCCGATGCTCCAAAACCATACGAGGTCAAGCGCCTTAGCCAGCACGTCGGAAAACGCTTCTATGTACGGGCCCCACGGTCCATTGAAGGTGCTCAGAAAGAACAAATAGTCGTAGTTCAGCCGCTCCGGCGAGGGACGATCGTCCAGGAGATAAAATTGGTCGCGTTTCACCACGACCCAATGCACGAAGGGAAGAAAAGCCAATCCTTTTGCGGTGTCCTGGCTCGATTTAACGCGGTTAAAATAGCACATCCAAAATTTTACGGCGTAAGTCCCCAAACGAGTCATCGGCGTGATCACGTTGAAAGTGACCGCTTTACCAAGCCCGTCCCTATTGCGCGCGCGGTCGGCCATAATGAAACGAGATACAAGAAAAAGGTGCAATCTGCAGTAGCGATCCTACTGGTTTCGACCAAGGCAGTCCAGATAGCGACGATGTGTCGATAAGTGGAGGCCCGGCGACTGGGCGTTCTTTGGATAAAAGTTCAACTAAATCAAATGGGACTGGCGGGTGCCCTTATGTCCCCACGGCAGCCAGTAGGCCATCGCGGCTCAGGGCGTCCGCGATATAGAACAAGAACAACGCGGTCGGCGTCAGCACGCGCTGATTGATTGTTTTCACCGAGCTGACGGTCCCCCGTCGCACCGATTCGGGGCCGGGATCACGCAAGTTCTTAGCCGGCAGCCCTGTCTCGTTTTGCAGTCGACAGCCATCGGATGCCCACCACTGCCTGGTGCAATCGCTTTGATCGGGGAAATCATTTTAAAATGACTCGTTGTCGAGCCCTCGTTCCAATCCGATGCCTATTGCGCGCGCTCGCATCCTTTGGCTGACGACCCACGTTTGACGATCTTCCGCGGCTTCAGGATCGCGGAACGAGCTCAAGTCGTCGCAAGTAAACAACACAGGCCCCAATCACCGCCCCAAGGATCGCCCACCGAGCAGTGCTCGCTGACCACAACAGGTCAGACGATTCAGACGATATGCTCCCATAATTAAGACCCCGGTACATAAACCCAATGACGACCGCTACTACCGCTCCGAGGATTATCCCCAAAATGAGGGCGACCTGGTGCTCGATACGCCATGCGAAAGGATTCATGGATACCTCCCCCGTTTGACCTGCCACTGAACTTTCATCCAGTGGCGATTGAAGTCTTAGCAGCTTTGCAGTGCGGCCGATCTTTGGACCACCGACAGTTAGCTTTTTTTGCCTTCGGTCACAATGGCGGGCGGGCTGCGCCATCGTGGTTCAGCAGCCTGCTCGTCACGGCCGTGAAAGACGTTGTTTTTCCTGCAGCGAGAGTTCGCATTCGGTAACGCGCTTCGGTTGGCGGAAATAGCGCGCCGACGCCCCGCGCCCCTTTTTTCTGTCCGAAACAGGGAGATTTCCCAAAAAAACAGGGAGCCGATTGAGGCAAAACGGGCAAATCATCGAAAATGATTAAGGACTTAGGCAATTTTTCCAAGAGCAAATAACAGGGGGGAAACAGGGAGAAAACAGGCAGAGAGACGACCCGTGGAAACGTAAACCCGCCATTTTTCACATTCTCACGTTCTCACAAGAAACCCGCCGGGACGTCCGATCCTGTCCTTCCGTTCGTGCCGAGTTGAACCCGATCATTGCTGGCCTGCCGAAACGCCTTCCTCAATCGGGCGAAGTGTGGGGAAGCAGAACGCAAGCTGTGGGCTGCAATTGCTCTCTATAAGGATACTCGCGAAGCAGTTCCGCCTGGTGACAACGCACTTACAGAAACTGAATCCTTGAATGAAAAAAGCGCCAAATGAGGCGGCCAAGACCCTGAGCCGATGGTTGTGCAGGGGATCGGCTTGGTCGAGGCCGCCCGGCCCACGCGAGCCACCCGCCCGTCCATCCCCGCTGGCGAGAGCCGACCACAAGGTTGACCCGGACCAGTGGACAAATCAAGGCGGTCGAGACCGGAACCCCACCTGAGAGGGAGTTGAACTGGCCCGGCCAAGACCGCCCCGAGCTCGGTTGTGTCCATTGTGCCAACTGAGCCGGGAATGAGTTTAGCTGACTTGGCGCAAGGTTCCCATGCCCTTGCGCCAAGTCCGGGCGGGCGTAAAATTTTGACCGCATGACGACGGACCCTCCGACGCCGTTCAAATGCCCGAACTGCAATGCGTCGTACCGCCTGGTCGAGGCCGAAGCTGGCCCTGACTCAAACGACAGAGAGCTAACGTGTGTCCGTTGCGGTGGCTCTCTGCCAGGCCGTAGGGCGCGCTTCGTGCTGAAGTATTTCTTCATTGATAAGAACGGTAAACGCCGCCGGCGACCGCTTTAGGCTCAGTTAGGAAAAAAGCAAAAGGGGCCACTTAGAAATTCAAAACGGGCCACTCACGGCAAAAGAGGTCACGACCGAGGGGATCGGTTCTTGTTGCGCTCTTGCTCCGCTAGCTGGATCCAAGTTTGGGCCATTTCGAGCAAGATCACTTTGGTGACCTGATTAGTCGTTTCCTTTGCCAACAGGAAGCATTCAGCCGCCCGCTGCCGATGCTCATCTGCCTTCGACACTTTGGCGTTCCCCGCCGCGCGGTTCTAGTTCCAATGACGCAGTGTGAATTTGGTTCCAAAAGCAAGACCCCGGCCCATAGAGAGCCGGGGTCAGGAATGCCCAGTACGCCATGCCAAGAAGCTTTTTAATCGATAGCCTACCAACCATTAACAAAATCAAAACCAGCCACTGTGCCCGATCTCGTCAATCGCTCGGGTCGTCCTCGGCGCGGCCATCGCCAACCATGCGGGTCGAGTGGTTTCCACTTTGCGGTTTTGACGTACTCCACACCCTGCGCGGCCGCGGCCAAAAAAATGCGCGGCGCCATAGACGGCGGCCTCGGTTCGCCCGGAATCGGCCGAACGAAGCCGGCGACTTCGGCCCAGCCCGGCCTCTGATCTCCGGGCCCCCTGTTTTGTTCGTGCGGGCTCAAGGAGCAGGCGGTGGGCGTGGGCTGCCATTCATGGCATCGGCGAGGAAGTGGACGTCAGCATGCCGCCGCCGCGGCGCGCAAGCATGGTAGATCTTGCTCCGGCTCAAGAGAGCCGAACCCGAGTGGGCCCCCCTTTCGGTGCGGCGCAGGGGTCGGTCGCCGGGGCGCTCCCATCAATGGACGACCCTGCCAAATCTCACTTTGTGGCTCCACATGAACCGCCCCCAGGCCAAGCCCTGGGTCAAGGCATCGACTTGGTCGTCATGACGCCCCGGGAAAGCGAGAAGCTCGGCCGTAAAATCTTCAAGCCATGGCGCACTGTGGGGAAGCCGGACCGAACCGCCGGCGAACAGATCGGATTGGGCAATCAGGCGGGAGCGCTTGTCGGTGTCCGGCTCATACTTGGTCACGTTGATCGAACTCTCCTCGAGGCTTTGGATGAGACCCTTGCTGATCGGTGAGTCCTCGATCAGCAGCGTCCCCGCCCGATAGCGCCTTTTGACGTCCAAAATCTTGCGCCGAAGGTCGTCAAAACGCAGACGCCCGCGAATGACTTCCAGGACGAAGAACACTTCCTTGCGGCGCAGCAAGACCACGCAGGCAAAATAGTCGCCCTTTTCTTCCTCGCTCAGCGCAATGTCCCAACTCATGATGATATGGTCGTTGGGCTCGTACGGGGGGAACTCATCGTAGAAGGCGAACCATTTGCGCTTGATGATCGTGCCGCCCGGCGGGATCGGGCTCTGCTGGTACTGAGCGGAAAAGGCGATCGGCCCCATTTCGCGCTTGAGTTCGCCGAGCACGGACACTGGTTCATGCGAGGGGTGCAGCAGCTCGCCTTGTTGGCGCACATAGGTGCGGCCGGCGCCAAGCTCGTAGGTTTGGGTAGCGGTGGCAATCGCCGGCATGTTCAAGATTTCGAACCCGCCCTGTTCTTGCAGGTAGCCCGCGAGATCGTCCTGATGCACGCGCTGCATGACGAGGAGAATGCGGGCGACCTGCTTGTTATCCGGCCGGCTCAGCAAGGTGGAACGATACCACTCAATGGTCCGCTGCCGGACCGCCTCGGAATGCGCGTCGTCCTGCTTGAGCGGATCGTCAATGATCACCAAATTGCCGCCCAGCCCGGTCAAGGTGCCCTCGATCGAGGTGGCGTAGCGCTTGCCTCGCAGCGTGGTCACGATCTCCCGGTCGGTGTCGCGGGCAAGCCGCATGGCCGGGAAGGTCGCCTGGTAAATCGGATTGTTCACCAGCAGGCGGAAATCGTTGGCGTGGGTGCGTGCGAGATGGTCGGAATAAGATACCGCCACGACGCGTTCGGAGGGATTATGGCCGAGGTACCAGGCCGGCAGCGCGACCGAAGCGAACAGTGATTTCAGGTTGCGCGGAGGCATGGTGACGATCAACCGCCTGACCTCGCCGGAGGCGACCTGAGACAGTTTGTGGGCGAGAGCCTCGAGGTGCCAATTCGGCTTGAAGAGGGTGTTGGGACGCACCACGGCGAAGGCGAATTCGGTGAACGCCATAAAGTCGAGCCCCAGCGTCGCGCGCAGCACGAGGCCCGGCGGGCCTTCGTCTGGAGCATGCAAAAGTATCCTCATTGCTTGCCCTCCTCCTTCTGCTTGTACAATTCCGGGTACCACGCCCTCCGTGCCATGGGGGTCATTTGGCTAAACGGCTTGGGATAGTTCACGCCGGGTTTTTTTGGCGGCTCTGGCGCCGGCTCCGGCGCCGGCTTTGTCTCCGCTTCGGGTAGGGGCGCGGATTCGGCTTCCGCTGGATCATCGTCCAGGAGTTCCGGCGGAGCCAACACGGGTTCGGCCGGCTCGACGTTTCCGGGACCGGCTCGACGCGCGACATACGCATCGAGGATCGCTTGGTAGTTCGGGGCAAGCGCCTCCTCGAGGTCTCGCTTGTGCTTCGCCAAAAAATCGACGCCGAGCTTGTCGGCGTATTCCATCAGATCCCGGCGCGCATGCCGGTCACCTTTGGCAAATTGGTTGAGCAGTTGTTCGAGGCCGATCTCGATCCGCGTCATCAGAACTTGTCTGTCGCCGCGGGCAACCGAGATCTTCTTGTTGAGGGCCTGCTCGAACGCCGTCCTCACATCGGGCAGCATCGACTGATCCTTGCGCGGCCTTCCGCGGGGATTGGGGGACGGGCCGCCTCTTTTCCAGCGCGTGTCCCGCGGCGGGTTGGATTTTTCCGACATGTCACTTCCTCCCGCGGCTCTTGATAGTAGCGGCGCCCTGTCCGCCAAGGCGCTTGGCTGCCACCTCCGCAAAGGTCAGATCCGACCCTTCGAGGCGGGCGGCCTTGCCGGTCACTTGCTGCCAGCGCCGGACAATGTCGTCGCAATCCACGAGCGCCGCATCCCCGCATACAAGCCGGTGCGGCCCAAGAAGCCAGATCTCGCCGGCGCGCGAGACAATCGCGCCCTCACGGCCGTTTCCTGCAACGTCCTCGTGGTCGGGTTCGGGCGCCTGCTTTGCGGCTCCGTCCAAGATCTGGTCAACCTCGCCGAGCGAAAACCCGGTCAGTTCGACGTCGTCAAATTGAAGATCGAGCAGCCCTTGCAGTTCGGCCGCCAGCAACTCGTGGTCCCAGCCCGCCAGTTCAGCCAGCCGATTGTCGGCGATGACATAGGCGCGCCGATCGGCAGGGGAGAGATCGGACAAACGAACCGTCGGCACCTCGCGCAGGCCTAAGGTCTTTGCCGCTTCGACCCGTCCGTGACCGGCGATGACCTCGAAGTCGTCGGAGATCAGCACGGGATTAACGAAGCCAAATCGCTCGATCGACCGCGCGATCTGTTTCAGTTGCTTCTTGGAGTGGGTCCGGGCGTTGTTCGCGGACGGACGCAGGCGCTCGGGCGGAAGATATATGATCTCAAGAGCCGCCGGAGATTGAGAGGCGGAGTTTGCCTTCGCGCTGACGGCTCCCGCGGTCCTGTTAGTGTCGTTAAGATGTGAAAGTTTGACCATGATGGCCTCCTTGGTTTGGGTTTGCGAACCCCAACCAGGCCCCATGGTCCGGTGCAGGCGTCCTATTACGGCGAGGGGATTGCCGAGCACTGCCCCATGGCGGCTCGAAGCAATCGGTCTACCGCAAGTGATTGCACGCTTAGCAAAAAACAACCAATTTGGCAAGTAAAATTAGTGACTTGGGATCAATCGGCGCGTATCGAGGCGGAACGTAACCGCGTGGGTTGGGCGGTCGTCGGCGCGTTTGCAGCGGTGGTTTCAACCCGACGCCAAAAGACGCCCTCGGGCACTCGGGAACGCGCGGCTACGTGCTGAATCAGATTCTTCAGCGAAAAAAGCGAGACAATAGAGACCACCGGTCCTCGACGGCGCCGTACAGCACGGAGATTCGATCGATAAGTGCCGGCCTTGCCTTTCGAATGACCTCAGACGACGTCGGCCGATCGCGGCCGCCGGCATCACATCGCTTGAGTCTCATCGGGTGCGATGAGTGTGATGCCGGCAAAATACCTCCGGTAAGGGCGCGGATCGCGCGTAAGCAGCGGGATGCGGGCGATGGCAGCGTGGGCGCCGATGAAGAAATCCGGCAATACGCCTGTACGAGTGCCGCCTTGCGCGCGATAGCGCTGGAACACCTTGCCGGCGAGAAACAGCGCCGACCGTGGAATCTCGGTCAGATCAATTCCCACGGCGGCGAGGACTCGGTCAGCTTCCTCGATGCGGGCGTAACCGATCGAGAACTCGGCATAGACTACCGCATTGATCAGCACTCGGCCGCGGACGCTCGCAGCGTCCAGCTGGTAGATAGACCAGCGCAGCCATGTCGGATCGTCAGTCGCGACGTCAAGGAGCACATTTGTATCAACGAGAGTCATTAGACATTGTCGCGGCTCAGCGCCATGATTTCATCCGTGGTCAGGCCGCTCGTCGCGGTGCCGCGCATCCGCTCGAAGCGGCTCGGTTTGACCGCACGCTTGCCGACCCTACGCAAAAAGGCACGACCATCCTCGGCAACCTCGAACTCGACTTTGCTGCCCGGATTGATGCCAAGGCGATCGCGGACAGGCTTGGGGATGGTCACTTGGCCCTTGCTTGTCACTGTTACCGTCATTCGGGCTCCTCCGGTAATACCAGCAAGACACTGGGTATTACATAGCATCGACGAAGTCTCACGGCCAGTGGCATGTCGTTCCCAATACGTCCATCAACCACTAGCCCCACAAGGTTATGGTTAATTGGCATCGCTCGCCGGTTTTTTGGCCTTTTTCGCCAATGCGAACTCGATCAGCCGGCGAATTGCCTCCGATCGTGAAGGCCGGTCTTGCTGCTGCCTAGCCCAGCTTTCGATGTCGGCTCTTAGCGCAGGCGAAAGCCGCAGCGCCAGCACCGGACTTTCCCCAGTTCGGGGGCGGCCCCGCTTTTTTCGTAATACGGCAATTGACTTTCCCATAAATTTGTATTACGAAAAAGGCGAACCGGTGGAAAGCGCGAACTTCCCACCGGCTCTAACCCAAGCCGATGGAGGTACCCATGGCTCAGGCTGATTATGTGTCTAACGCAAATCGCGCGCTGATTACAGGCGCGAGCGTAAAACCATCCACCTATTCCATCCGGTCGGCGCACGCCGACTTTGTTACCGCCCTGGCGGGCAACCCGCCGTGGCCGATCCCGCTATTCGCCGGCGCCAGGGATGTCGAGGACCGCGCCGATCACTTGAAGACGGTGCTCAGCGCGCTGTCCGTCTACGTGACGGCAGCCCTCGATGATACCGCGCAGAAGGTCCCCGGCGGAATCGATCTTCGCCAGATCGAGGTGCTTCTTTGCGATCTTGCGTCCGAGGTGTCCGGCACCCTACAGCGCACGGCAGACGCCTTGCCGGGGAGGTGCGCATGAGCGGGCGGCATAGAAAGGTACTCGAAGGGCGGCGCTTCATCGGCGGCTCGGACGCCCGCATCATCATGGGCGATGACGAGGCGGCGCTAATCCGCCTGTGGCAGGAAAAGCGCGGCGAGGCGCAGCCGGAAGACCTTTCCGGCAATCTCATCGTTCAGCTCGGCCTCGCAACCGAGGAGCTGAACCGGCGCTGGTACGAGACCAATACCGGTCAGATCATCACCGATGTCCAGAAGCAAGTCCGCCACCCGGTGCTGCGCTGGATGGTGGCGACGCTCGACGGGCGCGTCCAAGGCAGCGACGCGGTGTTCGAATCGAAGTTCATGCTGCCGTGGTATTTCTCCGAAGAGGCGGCGGCCGAGAAATACATGGCGCAGTTACAACACAATATGTGGGTCGTGGCGGCGAGGACCGCGGTCCTCTCCGTGATCACCGGCGGCGGCAAGTGGGTGGAGATCCAGATCCATGCCGATCCGCTCTACCAGCACCTCATCGTCACCGCCGAGCGCAAGTTCTGGCGCTGCGTCGAGAGCGGGGAGCGGCCCTCCCTGTTCGGTCTCGAGCCCCCGAAGCCACGCATCGAGGCGGTGCGGATCGTCGACATGAGTTCCTCGAACGCCTGGGCGGAGTTCGCCGGAATATTCGTGCGCACGCGGACGGCCCATTTCGAGCATGAGCAGGCAAAGGCCGAGCTCAAGAGCCTCATGCCAGAGGATGCCCAGCAGGCGATCGGCCATGGCATCCGCGCCAAGCGCTCGAGGTCAGGCGCCATCAGTTTTGATCTCCTCAATGCGGAGGGTAGCCATGCAGCGATCCAGTGAATCGATCGGGTCCTTGGCTGCCGCCTTGGCCAAGGCGCAAACCGAGCTCGTCAATCCGGTGAAGTCGCTGGTCGCGACCATCAACACCAATGGAGGCGGCGCCGGCGAGGGTGAACGCACGTTTCGTTATGCGCCGTTGTCGAGCGGGCTCGATATCGTGCGCAAGATTTTGGGCGAGCACGAGATCGCCACCGTGCAGACCACGGCGATCGACCAGGCCGCCGGCATCGTCAGTCTGACCACGGTGCTGGCGCACTCGTCGGGGGAATGGATCGCTTCGGATTGGCCGGTCTGTCCCGTCGCCGAAACCGCCAATGCCCACCGGATGGGAGCGGCGCTCACCTATGCACGCCGCTATGCCCTGTTCACGCTGGTCGGCATTGCCGGGGAGGACGATCTTGATGCGCCGGATCTCATGGCGCCGGGCAGCCCGAGCGCAGAGCCGAGTTGGCCAAGTAGTAGCGGCAACGATCGGCTGAACGGCTATCGACACCATCGTGAGCCACGATCGGCTCTCCGCCGCAACGGCAAGGGGGAATCGACTTCCGCCGCGCCAATGCTCGCGCCCGAGGCGTCGGCGCAATTACGCGACCGCCTACTGGCCGAACTCTGCGACCTCGGCTCCGGCGATGAGGCCGCACTCTGGGCGCACCGATGCTTGGGCGACAAGAACTCACTGACGGTGGCCGATGCCGAGCGGGTAGAAGAGGCGTTCACCGCGCGACTGGTGGCAATTGGGCCGCCATCAGAAGACCCGCGGCCGCGCAGAACTGTGAGTTCTGAACAAGCGATGCCAGCCCAGCATTGCAGTCGCAACGCGCGCGACGGTGTAGCAGCTGCGCCGGGACGCAGCGCATCAGGGAAGCCCCAAGACGATACCCCGCAGAGACGGCAGAAGCGACTGCGGTCAAAGGGTATCGACAAGAGCGTGCTCGGCTTTCCGGAGCCGCGCCGTATTCGCGACCGGGATCACGTCAGGTTCGTTGCCAAGCAGCCATGCCTCGTTTGCGGCCGACAGCCATCGGATGCCCACCACCTGCGCTTTGCGCAAAGTCAGGCACTCGGCCGCAAGGTCAGCGATGAGTTCACCGTGCCACTGTGCCGGGGGCACCATCGCGAGGTCCACCGGTGCGGCGATGAACCGGTGTGGTGGCTCAAGGCACGAATCAATCCTACCGTGACCTCTCGTGCGCTTTGGCTCAAGACGCACCCACTGCTGGCGACTTTGAAGAAACCGCACGACGAAAGGGCGAGGTCAGCCGTCGTCGTCGGCGGCCACCAGAGCAATCCCGGCGTGATCAAGCGATTACCAATCGAGGTTCAGAATTCCAAAACAAAGCCAACTGAAAAATCCGGTCCGCCTGACGTCGCATAGGCTGATCGAACGGGCATGATCGGCGGCGCCGACGCAGGCGAGGAGGATGACGGCGGCGAATAGGTCGGCAGGGCCGCCTCGGCCGAAGCTGCGGCAGGGGCCGCGGCAAAATACACGGCGCCGTAAATGCAGCGGCGGCCGCGGCGACGACCGCGATGCCCCCGCCTTGCGGCGTCGGTATTTTATGCGAGGAGCGCGCATTCGGCCGCGCCATGGCATAGCGCGCAAGCAGCGGGCGCAGGGTAAGCATCCGGCGAGAACCGCGGATGGCTGTGTTGTCTTTCAGGCTGCCTTGCCGCAGCATTTCTTGAATTTCTCGCCGGACCCGCAAGGGCACGGGTCGTTGCGGCCGACCTTACTTGAGGCCTAGCTAGGTGTTCAGTCCCACGGTGTGGTGAAGCGGGTTTAGCCTGAACCGATTTGGCTGGGTCGTCCAGACTTTGCAGATGTACTCGTAGGGGGCAGGCCTCTGAGCGTCTTAAGGCGCTTAGCGAAGTTGTAGGCCATCAGGAAGGCGTGGGCGTGTGCTTTGAGTTGGCCATGGGTGCCGTAATGGTAGCGTTGAACGGTGGCCTCCTTGAGAGTTCGGTTCATTCTTTCGACTTGGCCGTTGGTCCAAGGATGATTTGGCTTGGTTAGCCTGTGCTCGATGCTATTCGCATCACAGAGCATATCGAACATGTGG